>Ga0307518_10003323_pt1 | contig 11616 bp, 11 predicted proteins | sample 25_EM_MG_FD_203889 | JGI IMG/M metagenome (GOLD analysis project Ga0307518, IMG submission 203889) | Populus trichocarpa ectomycorrhiza microbial communities from riparian zone in the Pacific Northwest, United States - 25_EM | ecosystem: Host-associated > Plants > Roots > Unclassified | place... | reverse complement strand
TTCTTTTTTCTTCTGTAGAGTATACTGATGTTTCTGCTTACCGCTTATCTCTATCAGAAGACACAAAAGCTCTCAATCAGCTGGTATGTGGCTTTTGTTTTCTTCTTTTTGCCTTGACTTTTTTTTTTGTAAGCACAAAAACTACATAATCATACTATTTGTGTTAGTTTTTCTATTTGGTGTCATTGCATTTTTTTTTATTACTTTATCAGTATAATTGGTGGTTTTTGACTTTAATTGCTGCAACATGTGCAGAATGGACTTATCCAAGAGGGGAAGGAGATGGCATCAGTGCTTTATACATATCGTAGCTGTGTCAAAGCACTTCCTCAGGTCTATTTTGGCTTCCCTTCTAATAAACACGGCCAAGGATTGCTTATGCACATGGATTGATATTTTCTTGTCAAGATCTATTCTCTTTATGTAGTTTCTTTTTTCTTTCTTTTGTATGCTTAGGTGCAAGGTTGTGCCTTTGGCACATTTAATAGACATATAACTTTTGGCTCTATAAACAAAATAAGAAGCTGCTGTATCTCACTTCCTGATGAAGAGCGAGAAAACTAACTACTCCCTGACTAATATGTATCGCTAGTGATTGCAGACAGTACAAAACTCTAATGGTAAAAAGTTGCCATTTAAAAACATTAGTGGTGGATTTTACACTCTTTGACATAACATTGTGGTTCTGCAATAGCTAATCTGGCAACTTATGGTATTCACAGCATAGCTGTATCTATAGGATAAAAGACCACAGTTTTTATATTAAAACTGTGTAAATACATTGAAATCAAAATTTTCAATATAAATGCATCAACCTGATGGGCCTCTTTGTAGGTCCTTGAACAAGCATGGCTTGTCAAGCTTCTCATGCCTTCAGATGCTTGACCTCGTTGGAATCTAGCAGATTTTGCTTTTGATGATTTATGACTCAAAGGGGTCTTTCAATCGCAATATCATTGTAGCCTAATACAATATCATGTGTTCTGGATTATACTGGTTCATGTTTGACCTGTTTACATGTGGGGTTTTTGGAGTCCTGTGCTGTAGCAATGTTCTTAGTGAGGCATTTGAAACATTCAATTAATATATGGAGGAGCAAGGAAAAGTTTTACAGTTTGGAGATTCACAAGTATGCACAGTGCTTTATCAGATTAACATAATCCATGAAGCAAGTCTTCAGCAATTAGTGGGCATGTTGGATGAATAGAAATGAACAATTTCCTAGTGCCTATTAGTAGAACATGCGCTCTTGATCTTTTCTTTCATGAAAGAGTATTTGAATATCATTAAATGACGGTCTGGATGAGCTTGAACAGCTACATATTATGTCCAAAAAAACCCAGTCATAGATAGCCAGTTTTCTGTTTATGATAACACAAATTGAATTCTTTTTCCTTGAAAGACATGTAACTGAATAACTTAAGTTTCCAGTTCCCTGCTCTGCCTATTAAAATACTTCTGACATGTATGCAATGTGGCAGCTTCCTGAATCCATGAAGCAAAGTCAGGCTGACTTGTATCTAGAAACATATCAAGTTTTGGACTTGGAGATGAGTCGTCTGCGTGAAATCCAGCAATGGCAAGCATCTGCTTCATCAAAAGTATGTGATTTCTTACCTTCTTTTCCTTTCTTTTCCTTATTGTTTACAGTATTATACCCTATGTGGTTTCAAACTCACGCTGTATTTTCACAATGTTGCAATATTATTTGCTGATGTAGCTAGCAGCTGATATGCAGCGGTTTTCTAGGCCTGAGCGGCGCATTAATGGCCCCACAATTACTCATCTATGGTATTTGATTGCTTTTCCTTTTTCTATTTTCCTCTTCCCATAACACCAATCATCTTTTTTCATTGTATTGCTATTACCTCATTTTGAAGTGCTGGATGTGAGTCAAGTCAGCTCCTCAACACCACCCTTTGAACATTCTCCTCATCTTGAGATATCTTAAAATTTCATGATGAACAAATGAACCAATGCTTCTTTTATTAACTTGTTTTTTTTTTTTTTTAATCCCAGGACCATGTTGAAGTTGCTTGATGTTTTAGTTCAACTTGATCATCTTAAAAATGCTAAGGCAAGCATACCTAATGACTTCTCATGGTACAAGAGGTATGCAAATTAAATAATTTGGGTCATTTATGCTGCCATACCTTGGTTACATGTCCTTTATGATGTTTGGCATGGATCATCCAACTTCTTTATCATCTTTTTTTTTTCTTCCAACTTTTGAAGCCATTTGGATGGGAATTGGCTGGCAGTCATTTGTTTTAATTTCTCTACATATGTTGATGGTCTTCGTTTGAACTTCTCAAGACAGAATATCTTTAGCATGATAGTTTAGTGATTTTAGGATTTGCTGCAGTCTTATTTACATGGAGAACAAAAGCCTGATCCATAACCACTACAGATCACACATAGAAATAGGTCACTAAAATTTCTCATCTCCAGAAACTTTGAATAATTTCCATAACACATACATGAGAGTATGAAAAATCTTAAGGGAGTTCTCCATCAAACAGAGTAGAAACTGAAAACAAGTATATGAGACTATGAAAAAGTGGGCCTCTGTTTAACTTCAATTTTAAAGCATTTATTTACACTACTCAGTCCTAAGTGTTCTAGCTTGAGCATCTTGTGGTCCTCTCCTAACCCTCTGCAAATATGTCTAGTTAAACTTCTTGGAATGCAAAACTTTGTTAATTTTGCAAATTTATTCCATGGATTGGTAAAGCTCAGTGGCGGTGAAAAGTGTTTCTAATCAAATTCGATCTTGTGTGATGGGAACTTTGTATGTTCAAAATTTGTGCCGTTAATCATACTTTTTTACCAGTTCTTTAAATGCTGAATGGTGATTAGTTACTTCCTGCTATTAATTCATCTGAATTGTTCTCTTCTATACATATCTGTTAAACAAGCGTGGCTGGCCAAGCTACTAAATCCAGCTTTCCAAACGATACATTTTTCCAGTCTGAATATACCTGTTGGCTGCAAATTCTTACAGTTTTTTGGACATATTTAAGTTTTTTGATCTCTTTTTCACTCAATCTTAGAAGCATCGGCTGGCTGTTTTGCTATGCAGTCTTGCACTGGTTCTTTCCTTTATTCGTGTCTGATTTTGACAGGACATTTACCCAAGTTAGTGTTCAGTGGCAAGATATTGATTCAATAAGGGAGGAGTTAGATGATTTACAGGTGTGAGAACTTTTCTCATGTGACCTTATCTGTCTTAAATGATGTTTTACCTTCTCTGTTTCTTGAAGTGCCTTTTTTTTTGCGGCAAAGTGCTGACATGATATCTGCTCTTATTTCACTGTTAATTTGATGAACTGATCAATATTAACTACTTTGTAACTCAACTGCTGCAGATATTCTTAAGCACAAGGTGGGCAATCTTATTGAACTTGCACGTCGAAATGTTTCGGGTGAACACGTATCTATACTAATTATTGATTGCCTTTCAGTGTGGCAGCACAGGAAGAAATGCTTGATTTTTTTTTCACACATAAGTTTACCCTGTTTGCATAAGTTTTTCCATGATGCCATTGTTCTGTTTAGAATATCATTTGTCTTGCTCTTCTTGTTGCGAAATCATAATTGGTATTACATCGAGGTCCTTGACTTACAATAGTGTAGAAGATATTCTTCAAGTTCTGATAGTTTTTGCCATTGAGTCATTGGAATTGGATTTTGCGCTTTTGTTTCCGGAGAGGCACATTCTTCTACGTGTTTTACCAGTTCTTGTTGTCTTGGCAACTTCATCAGAAAAAGACAGTGAGTCACTGTATAAGAGGGTAAAAATCAACAGGCTGATAAATATTTTTAAGGTATTCTGTTCGTATCTCTTTGTGCTCTGGTAATCTAATATGTCATTTTTGCCTGAAATTGCACAAAATATATTCTTTTTTTCTTCCTACTTGTCTGAAATCTAGTCATTTAATTGATATATTCTAATTTGTTTGTGATTTGTGGCAGAATGATCCGATCATTCCTGCCTTCCCTGATCTTCATCTTTCTCCTGCTGCAATCTTGAAAGAGCTGTCCATTTACTTTCAGAGATTTGCTGCACAAACTCGTCTCCTCACCCTTCCAGCACCTCATGAGCTCCCACCTCGGGAGGCACAAGAATATCCTCTACAATTTTTTTTTTTCTTTTTCTTTCTTTCATTCTTTCTTTCTTTCTTTCCCTTTTTTTTATCATGCCGCGCTTTGTTAGATTATTATCTTTGACAAAAACAGGTATGTAAATTCTCTTCTTTGTGATGGTGGGGACAATGAGGTCTTCATCAGTTACGGGCCCTTGTGTCTGCACAGTAGACCATTAATGCTTTGTTAGATCCATTTTGCAGTTAGAATAATTACTATCCCGTGTTACACTCTGTGGAACTTGTATGTGTAATCTTTGAAGCCTTAACATATTGTACTTATCAGAGGCATTATCTCATTGTTAATCACATAGGAACTATTCGTGCTGAGCATGATGATTTCACAATTCGTTTTGCTTCATCCTTGAATCAGGTGCTTATTCATTTTCACCACAAATTTTCGACTCCCTATTTGTAATGTGATTAGCTTTGTCATTAGCTTTTTAATATGTGTTTCCTATCTTTTCAAATTGTGTGCACAGCTATTGTTATTGAAGTCAATAGATGGTGCAGATGTTGACTGGTGCAAAGAAGTCAAGGGAAACATGTATGATATGGTTGTTGAAGGTTTCCAGCTCTTAAGCAGATGGACTGCACGAATTTGGGAACAATGTGCTTGGAAATTTTCTCGCCCATGCAAAGATGCAATTCCTTCAGAATCTAACGGAACCTCAGAATCATTTTTTGACTACGAAAAGGTATCATAGTCTATATTTGTGATTTTGGTATTGTGTTCTTGGTCTATTTCATATGCTGAAGGCTGAAGCGCAGTCAGCAATGCTCACTTGAGGAATCCAACAACTTAGAACTAACTTAGAAGGATTTATTTGGGGCCATACTTGTGATAAATAGATTTAATATATTGCCTTGTGTCATACAAATTGTCTAGATATTTCAAGAACTATTGCCTTGACTATGTACCTTTTATTGTTTGCTTGACTGGACATATTGTAATACTGAATTATCTTGCAGGTGGTACGATATAATTACAGTGCTGAGGAGAGGAAAGCACTTGTTGAGCTCGTTAGTTACATTAAGAGTGTTGGATCACTGATGCATCGGTGTGACACATTGGTAGCTGATGCCTTATGGGAAACAATACACGCTGAAGTCCAAGATTTTGTCCAAAACACATTAGCCACCATGTTGAAGACTACCTTTAGAAAGAAGAAGGACCTGTCGAGGTGGGCATTTTTAATCAGTATTATATCATTTGAATTTAGGGCAAATTTCTACTGTCCAAATTATTTGTTTGCTGCTAATAGGCAGTTAGGTTAGTGGTATTTCTTCCCTAGAAATTAGGGGATTAGGTGTAGAAATCAGGTTTAAGTCCTGCACTTGCTACCTTAAGGACAGCAGTAGTATTTTTCTGATCCATAAAAAATTGAGGGCCTTTCTAGTCTGTGCAATTAGTGTAGTATTTTGTTTCTCAATGATAAAAGATGTTGTCAAGAGATAAAAGAGTGGAAAATTACTAGTGATGGAGGATAACTTTTTTGAGATAAATAAACAAGAATCCCTCCATTCCGCTAAACACAGGCTAAAAACACTTCTCTAAAAGCCTCTGACTCAGTGCACTATAAAGTGGCTAGGAAAGCAAATCTGTCCCATTATAGTTTTCTGGAAAATAGATCAATTCTTGAACCAATCACTCTCCACGGGCATCATATCATTTCTGACATAGCTTGTCTTCACCCTTGCAATCTGTAACCCTCCTAAAGCCCATGAATTCTGTTAGTAACAATTCTGCCATGTCACTGTGATACCAATGCTTGCTTGGAAATGGGAAAATGTCATTGGGAATGCTTTAAATGTGAGACATTACTGGCATAAGAGAGTCAGGAGCCACATCCAACAAAATTCTCTACTTTTCTTACTTGTTAATATGTCCAGGCAAACTGTTGAGATGTTTTAACTTGCTAAAAAAGACAGTCTGCATCTAAATGGTTTCCACTTGAATGTTTCAACTGCATATTTACTTTATTCAATTGGTAACTTTCAGGATTGTTTCTGACATGAGGACTCTTTCAGCAGACTGGATGGCAAATACAAACAAGCCTGAATCTTATTTACAGTCACATGGAGGTGATGAAAGCAAAGGGAACTTCTTTTATCCAAGGCCAGTGGCACCCACAGCCACACAGGTTTTACTCATTTCACCACTTATTCATGCTTTACATTTCCTGTCAAGATATAGCAGTTATAGTTCTTAGCCACACAGGTTTTACTCATTTCACCACTTATTCATGCTTTACATTTCCTGTCAAGATATAGCAGTTACAGTTCTTAGTATATAAAAATGTTGGATAAGCGGGTTCTGGAATAAAACTAATATGGTTTGGTTCTCAGTCACACTGTGAAGCTTTGGAAGATAGAGTGATTGCGCAAAGATTAAGGCATACCATCACTTCTAAAAGATTTGGTCTATGACCAAGGAGATTAATTATAAAGTTGTCTTGCTCAGATGTTTGATGAAGGCTTTTTTTTCAAAGATACGCAATTCTCTTCTTGCATCACGTCATGCTGATCCCCTTGACATCATATACAAAGGTATTCTTGAGGTTGAGAAGTCAAGACAATCCCAGTTTCAAGAACACTCCTTGCTTGTTAAGCAATGTACAGTGTTCTTTATCAGCTCAAAGGAGGACAGACAAATGAATTGAGTCTTAAGAAGTGAATTGATGCAACCAAGGTCTTGCAGAAACAGGATACAATTCTCCCTTCCCAAATAAAAAAGAGAAAAAGTCTTGTAAAATTTTCTGATAAATTCCTGAACACTTTTTCCATGCAAACCTCTTTCCGTGGACACCCTGTACTTGGAACTGATAATCAATCTCCAATGACTATCTTCATCTGCAATAGGCTTTTGCAACCAATGAAGAAAAGCATATTAGAATGTACGAGTTATTAAGTCCAACCACCAGTTTTCAGAGGGTGTTTGTAGATAGATCATAATTAAACTACTGAATAAAATGTTAATGTGATTTTGTGTTCTGCTGTGGAATTGAATCCTTTATCATCTCTCTCTTTTTTTTATCTGGTTTCCTTTCTTCACGCATAATACTTGAATTCAATCAATTTTTTTTTATACTAATACATTCGTAGGTCTAAGTGACACCAATTCAGAAGGAGCTGTGGATATTGTGAGACGGGGACCAGCAATAGGGAGTTGGATTAAGATAGAATGTGGAGTAAGACTGGAAATTTCAAAAGTTTGGTTGAGGTGGTAGAGGAGGATATAATCAGAAGACTTCAGTGTTTAAGGGGGTGAAATCTCCTTCCAAATTTTTATTTTGGTCATGTCACCCAATTCTTTGTCTATTTTTGTGGTACCATCTTCCTGTGGACAAAAACGTCTCCTGCCTTCAGGTCCACTGGACTGATGTTATAGACAGTAATTTCTTGGTGTAAATCTATCGCTATATCTATGAAAATTTTGCATGTTTCCATCAAACAAGCCATTTTTCATTTTTGACATAAAATTTATTGTAAATTATATGCGTCTTATGCAATCACACCATGCATGCCTTCTGGTTTCCTTCCTTGTCAATCATGTGTTTGTGTTTTGAATGAAGAGTTTGGATTAAAATATTGTCATTATTTGCATACATATGCTCATACTTAATTAATATCATCGGTTTTCTTTGTTCAGGTCCATTGCTTGCAGTTCTTGATATATGAAGTGGTGTCTGGTGGTAATCTTCGGAAGCCTGGTGGACTCTTTGGCAACAGTGGGTCTGAGATTCCTGTAAATGATTTAAAGCAGTTGGAGACCTTCTTTTACAAGCTTGGCTTCTTCCTGCATATATTGGACTTTTCAGGTTAGTTTCTTATCAAAATCTCTTTTCTTTTTATCAAAAATCTCTTCTTTACCAGAATAAGAGATCAGCCTATTTAAATGAGCCAACAATAAGTGAAAATGATAATGAGTCATAATGGTCTGGGGTTTTATAACAGGTCCATATATAAGGTATAATGGTCTGAGGTTTTATAACAGTCCCATGTATAAGGTCTATAAAGACTTTCTTCCCTGATATTTTGACGCCAAGTCTAGTTGCAAACTTCTTATGAATTCTAGTATGCAAATCCTTATGAAAAACTGTGAATGGCTACAACATTTTCTGGACAAATAAACTCATAGTAAGCATATGAATCAGAAGATTCTTCACAAAGTATGATGTATCCTTAGAATTCTAGAAAAAGGATTTCTTTTGCAGTCTTCAAGATCAAGAAGACAACCCAAATCTTAATATCATCCATTTGATATCTTGGTTTTTTGTCCATAGACCATCCTAATAGGAGCATGGCACATAATTGTCCCCTTATAGAGGCCCTTAGCTGGTAAGCCCTGTGGACACCATAAAAATAAAAGAGAGAGAGCGCTTCTTCATTGGAGACTCTCTGCTTTTCACAGTATTGAAAATGCTAACTTGGCATATTGGCAGCATATCCATGTTCATGATGCCTTTGTTTCTTTGAGGATAATATAGCTAATTGTGCTCCTGTTAGTGTTTTATTGGTTCAAGATAGGTGGAAAATGAAGTATACTGTCCTTTTGCTGCACTATATTTCAAGTACTATATACTGAAGTTTAACAATTCTGTAAATGTTTGCAGCGACTGTTGCAACTTTGACAGATCTTGGTTTCTTATGGTTTAGAGAATTTTATTTGGAGTCATCTCGTGTGATTCAGGTAAGAAAACAGGATTTCTTGTGGACCTGCTATAGTTTATGAAACTCTTTAACACATGGGGAGAACAAGTCTACCTTACTAAATTGATGTTGTTGAGAATTACTTTGTGTCAGAGTTTTATTATGGCTGAATTATTCTATTAACTTGGAAAATATTTCTTGCTTTTGTTTAGACTGAATTGAGGGAATCATCATCAGGATAGAATACTGAGGAAGTGATTGACTTGGTATAAGGGGCTTAGTTGTGTTTCTGAACTCTCAATTGGAAACTTTATTCTTTTGCTCCATTGTTCAACTCTTTTTGATCAATTTTTCTTGGGGTTTGAATCTTGTTGGCTGGGAAAGTTATTCAGTTTCATCCCACTTCAGATTAAACTAAATTGTATTACTTTGGTTTGCATCTGGTCATGAATTGGTCCTTTTTTCCTTTTATGGAAGCACCTGTAATGACTTCTGGTGTCTATACATGGATTTAGACATTTATTAAGAAAACATTATGATATAGAAAGCAGCATGTGCAACTGATTTTTACTGGGGGAATAAAAGTGAGAGCTTAGTTTAAATATATAATAGTGAAATTTCAATTATTTTTCCTTTCATTCACATTTTTATTCATTATATCACTTTCTTGATTTGTGGGAACTTGTTTGTTATCCATATGCAGTTTCCTATTGAATGTTCTCTTCCCTGGATGCTGGTAGATCATGTGCTCGAGTCCCAGAATGCAGGTCTTCTTGAAAGCGTTCTGATGCCATTTGACATCTACAATGATTCAGCTCAGCAAGCTCTGGCTGCCTTAAGGCAGCGATTCCTCTATGATGAAATTGAGGCTGAGGTATATTATATTTAAGCATTTTCTAGGACTAATTCTTTTGCATCTCTTGTTGGGAACACATGCATTTCCTAGTTGTCATTTGATAAACTGGTGGTGGCCTGTTGATTCCCTGCCCACATCTCAGGTTTGTTATTTCAGAATTTTCGCTCTAACTCAGTGTAGTAAGTTTTTATAGGTGGACCATTGTTTTGATTTATTTGTTTCAAAACTCTGTGAAATTATTTTCACTTATTACAAGAGTTGGGCAGCAAGGTACATGCTTTCCCTTCTTTCTATAGTAACGTGTACTACTGGAAATACAATGAACTAAATCATCTATCTTGTTGGTTTGCTAAATTCTGCAGTGAACTACTTGATCCATCATTCCTCTTTGCCTCAGACAATAGAGAAAAATATTCTGTACAGCCTATGAGGTTCACTGCACTATTTAAGATGACTAGAGTAAAGGTAAAAGTATAGTTTTCCATATATTGTCAATGATTCACTGCATTTATGTTCGCAGATGTGTTTGGTCCACATTTGTCTTGTGAAGTATCATTACCTTCTTTCTCCTTGGCAATTGCTAATAACAATCTGAAATTTGAAATATAAATCATATTTTGTTAATTGTGTGTTAAAGAATAATATAAATCATATCTTGGGGCTTCACTTAATAGCATAAATTATTGGGTTGAGATGATTATTTGACATGATATCAGAGTCTTGTTGACAAAGTGGTCACAAGTTCGAATCTCATCACTCTCATTCTATTTGAGCACAAGGTAGTGTGGGTCTGTGCAAGTTTCAAGCCCAAAGAGCTTGAGTTGAGATAGTTCTTTGACATTTTCCAACTTACTCCCTAACCAAGACTGAATACCCCAAATTAGGGGATTATTTCACAATTGTTATTTCTCAGCATAGGATTGGACCATATATCTTTGCTGTTATTTCACATGTTTATAGTCACCTCTTTTTTTATGTTCTTTGGTCTGAAGTAGAATAATGGTTTAGACCTGTTCCTCTGATGCTCCCTCTCTTGTTTTGGATGTTATTGTGTACAGTTACTTGGGAGGACCGTTGATTTAAGAAGGTTGGTTTCTGAAAGGATGAACAAGGTTTTTAGAGACAATCTCGAGTTTCTTTTTGATCGTTTTGAGTCTCAGGATCTATGTGCAGTGGTGGTAAGTATTGTTCTTGTGGTTCATATTATTAGTGGTAACACACCTATCATGTTATCATATCAATTAAAAATAAAGTTAGTAGGATGTAGAGTATAGAAGTGTCCTAGCAATCAGCCTGACTTCAGGATGCTTTAACATGGTTCCTCATGTTTCCCCTTTCCTGTTGTAACCTTAGAAGATGCACCGTTTTATTTTGCTAAGCTCATATACTGTTTTTGTATTATGGACAAAGTCTTGCACATTGAATGGTGCTAGCTGTTCAGTTCTCACATATTAACAAGCAGAAAGTTAGATATGGGTGTATGTATTTTTATAGTTGTCTTGACCTACCAGATTGAGCTTTTAGAATGAATTCTCAAATAATAACTCCATGAAATTTCTTTTTTCACGGCTCATAAAACAAATAAATCGTTTATTATTCTGATGGAAAAACAAATGCCATGATTTGGTTGCAGGAATTAGAAAAACTTGTGGAAATCTTAAAGCATGCCCATGGCCTGCTTTCAAAAGATCTTTCAATAGACTCATTCAGTCTCATGTTGAATGAGATGCAAGAAAACTTATCTCTTGTGTCATTTTCTAGTCGACTTGCTACTCAGGTTTGACAAACTCTTTCTGACTTTTATTTTATTGGCACATCCCTTTGTAATATTTATGCATAATCATTTTTCAATCATGGCGCACAATCATGGTATTCTGGGAAATGTTGCACTCTAATCTCTATTATGTATCTATCTTCAAAAATTAATATTTTAGCAATGTGGATAAGCTGATTGCAGTCTTT
>Ga0307518_10003322_pt1 | contig 11620 bp, 8 predicted proteins | sample 25_EM_MG_FD_203889 | JGI IMG/M metagenome (GOLD analysis project Ga0307518, IMG submission 203889) | Populus trichocarpa ectomycorrhiza microbial communities from riparian zone in the Pacific Northwest, United States - 25_EM | ecosystem: Host-associated > Plants > Roots > Unclassified | place... | reverse complement strand
ATTTATATTATTACATAGCATCATTGATACTTATATTGTGTACCTTAACTTTGATTTTGTAGAAATTATTGGAAAGGACAGAATTATGATCCAATTAATTTTGAGGCATTTTCTGACACTGAAAATTGGATAGTAGAAGATGATCCATCATCTTTAACAACTGAAGAAGTAGAGATCTTTCGTCGTGTTTTATCAACTATGACGATTCAAGATACTTTAAATGAAGGTAATGGAAGATTTGATCTTTCACTTTGTGTCATGATTCTAATGTTTATTGATTAAGTATGTTTCAATTGTAGATTTGATAAATATAAATGAGATTGAAGATGACTGTGATGATGAAGATACACAAGAGCATGATGATGTTTCAATAGACATTAATAAGTTTGGCTCAATTCCATTGGTATTTGATTCAAATTTTGCTCCTATGAACAGTGAAGAAGTCAATGCCTATATTCAACCAAAGTAAAGATGTTGTGTAGAAAAAATATGGTTATTCCAATGAGGTCTTGTACTTCACCATTCTTTTTTTTTTTTAATTATATTAGTGTTAAGTGTTCAACATATTCTAAAATCTTTTGTTTTCTTTATGCAGCTGAAGATGTTGATTTATGGATTCTAATGCAAACTAGAGTTTGAATGTTGTCACCTTATATTTATTATGTTGAATTATATATCTTTAGAACAACTTGTTATTTTATTATCCTTATCTTTAAATTATGTTAAATGTTTGTTTATTTGAAGATAAATTCACTTTCTAATCTATTGATGCTAATTAATTATGCTAGTACATATGTTAATGTGATATTTTCTTGTTAATTATACTAGCATATATATTAATGTAATATTTTATGTCAAAAAACCATATTAATGTGTGTTTTTGTTCTTGACCCGGGTCAACCCACAAGACCCGTGACCCAGTCATTTTACCGGGTCGGGTCTGATAACTATGGTGTCTAGGGTGCTTTCATCTGGACAAGTTCGAGGCACAAAGGGCTGACTGAGGTTAGGTCTGAGTAACAAAAGAAAAACAAGAAAAAAGAAGACTAACACAGGATATAAAACCCCAATCATTCCATACCAAGCTAAGTCACACGTGGAGGCATAGAAATCTTCAATTGGACACGTGTCCAACAATCTTGTGAACGATGAATTCATTCAATGACACGTGTCAAGATGAGGATTGTACCTTTTAAAAAACTTGTTATTTGGTGTGTGTGTGTATGTTGTTGCAATATGAAGCACAGATTTGTACCCAGCAAATAACTACAAGTGGCATGCTTCCATAAATATCATCCACCGTATCTACCCTTCTCAATTAAGCTGAGAATCCGTTCACGCCTCCTCCTCCTTCTTCTTCTTGACATTTTGTCTTGCATTATTTACAAGATTGCAGGACATTCATCAATCGAATTCATGAATAATTATTTTTTAGCAAATGTTACCCTTTTATTTGATTTTACTATTAAATGAATGATTAAACTTTTGACCATTGATCAAAATCTTTAAAAAAGACATTGTTCAAATTTTACAATAACATCGGTCATGACTAATTAGCTATTTTTACAAAAACATGATTGTCATAACTCAATTTCGAGTTTTCTCTAAATTTGTCTTTTTTTTCTTTTTTGTTTTTTAAAAAAGTTTGACAACTTGGCAAGAACAAGCTAAGAAGGGTTTCAAATGTATGGAGGAACTAAGCTGAAATTTTGAATAAAATTGGAAGCCTTATTATACCTCATTGTACCCTAGATTGAAAGACAATGCAAATTTAAGGTTAAATTAAATGATTATCGGATGAATTTGTATAAAAATTAAATCTGAGAACTTAATCAGGCTTTTAATAGGCCAATTTTATTTAATCATGGGCCCAATTGAAGGTTTAATTAAATTTTAGAATTAATTTGGGTAAAATTAAAAGAATTAATTAAGTGCAAGGGCTTAATTAGGCTTTTAATGGGTCAAATTAATTTTATTAGGGACTTAATTGATGAAAGATTAAGTTTGGAAACTTTGAGCTTAATTAAGAAGATTAGAATTTTAGAAGACCAATTTTAATTTTTTCCAAACTCAATTAGGTGAAATCAGGGACAAAATTACAATAAAATTAAAGTTTGAGGGTCAATTAAGAGCCAAATTGAAGAAGTTCAAGACCAAGGACCTTTTTGTAAAAGGAGCGTGAATTTGGGGACCTAATTGGGTGAAATCAAATATGAAATTGAAGAAATTAGATTTTTGAAGGTTAATCAGGACAAAATAAAAAATATCCAAGATCGGGAACCAAATTAAAAAGGTGTTAAACTTATATGGTCATTTTGAGATTTGGCAGGTGTGAAATTAAATTGATTCTTAGAATAAAAAATCAATTAAGGACTTAATTGAATAAATCAGAAGATTGAGGGCTGAAAATGAAAGAGGAGATTTTTAAACCTAAATTAACCCTAAACGCCAAAACAACGCCATTTCATTGAAATGAAACGATGTGTTTTGGTGTTGTTTTGACTAGAACAATGTGTTTTGGATCAAAAAGACATTGTTTTGGTCAACAAATATAAACTCCTGAGTAAATATTTCTTGAAATATTAAATCTTTAACCTAGAAATAAAATGGATTAAATTAAAATTTAATGGCAAGGGGAAAAAATCACTCTTAAAATTGTAATAATTATGAAAAATTAAGTATGATTGCATGTATTTTGAAAGATGTTACATTTGGTATCAGAGCCCTAGCATGGGTTCAGGAACTATCATGGAAATTGATATACGTTGAATTGTTGCAGAATAGTTCGAATGAGACATGGCACAAGGACAAACCCCTCTTCAGCGAGGAGGAGGGATCAGGATGTATTAGCTAATATTACCTCTCATGTGCCACCAACATCCACTCAGAGGATACGAGATGAGTTAGTTGAACTCCTATATGATATCATTTCCAGACGGGCTGGAGTATCGCAACTAGAAAAGGTTGGTCGATAGTGACAGGTTGATGCCCCTTCACTAATGGCACCTACGGGAGCCCCTACTCTGTATGTTTATCCTGTTTTTATTGCATAAATATTGAGGGAAGTGATGGAAAAAATAGGTAATGCCTCGACCCCTACAACCCTAGTAGCCTTAGCAGTTCCATCAGATCTAGTGATCACAGAACCTACAGACAATGTAGTTATCTTGGTGCAGATTGTAAAGAGTAAGAGAGAGATGGGATGTGATCCTTTCCTAGGGGATCAAGAAGTAAAAATTGTTGGTAAGTGGATTAGAAAGATAGAGAAGACTTTGATTTAGATAAAAATGCTAGATGAGTTGATGATGGATTGTGCCACTCGGTTTCTGCTTAATAAGGCATAGTCATGGGGAGACCGTACAATCAAGGAGGGCCACATGTTTATGGACATTGGGTGATTTTATAGTCGAGTTTGAAAATCAATTATACTCCAGATATCACCGTAAAATAAAGAAACATGAATTTTTAACATTAAAACATGGTGACATACCGATGCTTGAGTATAAGATGAGGTTTCATGACCTATCTATGTTTGCCCCGCATCATGTGCATATAGAGCAACACATGATAAAGAGATTTCAGGATGCTTTAAGGTAGGAACTGAAATAGGATTGATAGCCCATCAATTCAGGATGATGAGGGATCTAACCATGACAACTCAGGCTCTGGAAGCGTGTATTTGTTAAGAGGTAGCAAGGCCAACCAGACAGTGGAAAAAGAAAAGAGATTGATTATTCCATGGGTAAACCCCCCAGACCTTCCCTTTTTAAGAAGGGAAAAGGTGGACAATACAGTCAATTTAAGGAGGAGGGGATATTATCAGAGCATATCAGCTGCTGGGTCTTATCAGGGTATAGGTGGAGGATCAGCTAATGGACAATCAAATGTTAAGGATAGTTTTGTTGGAGGGGCTTCAGAGCATAAAACCATTACCTATCCTCACTATGTCAGGTATGAGTTGAGGCATCCTAGAGATTGTTTTGCATCACTAGGACGATGCTACATATGTAGGCAGGATGGTCATAGATGGAGGGACCATCCCCATTTAGGTCATGGATGTTACTACTATGGCAGACAGGGAAATTTTAAGAAAGATTGTCCTAAGATGACTGAGTATGTTCAAAGATAAGGATGATAGACACAGAGCTACCAACAGTCAGTCACTGTGGATAGATCTATCAAGCCAGTACAATCAATGATTAGTGGGAATTATGGTCGATTTTGAGGTCAAGGGGGGAGAAGACCCAGGACAGGGTGTTTCATATAACCTAGGAGGATGTATGGGATATCATAGATCTAGTACTTTGTTATTAAAAAATCAGTTTGTGTATGTTTTAATACATCTTGGTGTTACACATTTTTTTTGTAGCAAGAAAAATTGAGAATGAACTGAAAAAGCTTAAAAAAAAAGATTTCTAATTAGTACTCCTTTGGGGGATGCGGTAACTATAAAACATGTGTATATGGAAATTAAAATCATTATTAGGGGATATGATGCAAAAGTAGATGTGATGCCATTAGAATTGTATGATTTTGATGTAATTCTAGGGATGGATTGGTTAAGCAATCATAAAGCTTAAATGGATTGTTTTACAAAAACGATGACTCTAATAGGATTAGATGGGAAATGAGTGGTTTTTAGGGGAGAGAGGAATGCCATACCGAATTGTGTAATTTCAGCCATGACGGTTAGTAAGCTTATAAGAAAAGGTTGTATGACCCATCTAGCTTATGTAATAGATTATAAAAAGGGTGAGGTAAGGATAGAAAACTTTCATATTATAAGATAGTTTCTAGATATGTTTTCGAAGGAATTGTTAGGGCTACCCCCAGAAAGAGAAGTAAAAGTCTCGATTGATGTATTGTCTAGTATCTCTCCAATAGCTCATGCACTATATAGGATGTCGCAAACAGAATTGGTTGAGTTGAAGATTCAGCTGCAAGAATTACTATAAAAAAGCTTCATACGCCCTAGTAATTCACTCTGGGGAGCTCTACTTTTATTTGTGAAAAAGAAAGATTGAACCTTTAGGCTCTATATAGACTATAGACAGTTGAATAGAGTGACAGTGAAGAATAAGTATTTGTTACCACATATACATGACTTATTTGATCAATTAAAAAGGGTTAGGGTATTTAAAAAAATAAATATGAGATCAGGGTACTACCAACTAAAGATCAAACAACAGGATGCATCAAAAACTGCCTTCAAGACTTGTTATAGTCATATAAGTTCCTGATAATGCCATTTGGATTAACAAATATATCGCGGTGTTTATAGATTTGATGCATCGAATCTTTCGACCTTACTTGGATAAGTTTGTGGTGGTGTTCATAGTTGACATTTTAGTCTATTCTAGCTCCTATTTGGAGTAGGAACAACACTTAAGACAAGTGATGCAAACACTAAAAGATCACCTGTTGTATGCTAAATTAAATAAATGTTAATTTTGGCTTAAAAATGTGGGTTTTTGGCATGTTATATTTACAGATGGGATATTTATAGACGTTGAAACAATATTGAAATAGAGAAGACCTATAAATATGATGGAAATTTATAGTTTTTTAGAGTTGGCAGGGTATTATAGAAGGTTTATTAAAAGGTTTTTCTACTATAGCCACTCCATTGACTTGGCTGACTAGAAAGGAAACCAAATGGGAATGGATGAAAGAGTGTGAAGAAAGTTTGAAGAAAAGGTTAACTACCTTCATTGTGCTGACACTTCCTTTAGGAACCGAAGGGTTTGTGGTGTATAGTGATACATCCAGAAAAGGGCTTGGTTGTGTTCTAATGTAACATTGTAAAGTCATCGTCATGCATTTAGGTAACTGAAAGTTCATGAAGTCAAATATCTTATCCATGATTTAGAGCTAGCTGTAATGGTGTTTACATTAAGTGTATGGAGACATTACTTGTATGGGTCCCGTGTTCAAATATTTATTGACAATAAGAGTTTGAGGTATTTAATGACACAAAATAGTTGAATATGCAACAAAAGAGGTGAATAAAGTTAATTAAGGATTTTGATTGTGTAATAGATTATCACCCGAGAAAGGCTAATATGGTCACAAATGCCTTCAATCATAAGAATAAGGTAGTAATAGAGATAATAAAGAAGGATGATGAAAAGGAATTGATAGACTTCAAAGAGATTGATGCTAAGGTTGAGGTTGGGCTTAAGGGTTCATTGTTGGCTCAATTAAGAGTACGATCTGTGTTGAGGGACATAGTTTTGGAAGTTCAAGAAAGAGATATTAAAGTGAACAAAATGTGAGATAAAGTGAACTGGGGGTTAAGACACCCTTCTAAGTCTTGGATGATAAGATGGTGGTGATGGGTAGATCTATCTGTTAGACGATAAAGCTTTGAAAGAGAAGGTGTTAAGAGAAGCCTATTAATCGAGGTGTGCGGTACATCCATGAAGTACTAAGATGTATAGGAACCTAAAGGAATTTTATTAATGGCTAAACATGAAGAAAGAATTGCTGAATTTGTGACCAAATATGGAGTTTACCAGCAAATAAATGTGGAGCATAAAAAACCAGCTGGACCTCTCCAACCACTGTTGATACTATAATGAAAATGGGAAGAAATCAATATGGATCTCGTATTGGGTTCACCAAGAAGTAGAAAAGATAATGATTCAATTTAGGTTATATTAGATAGGTTAACAAAGTCAACATTTTTCATGCCCATGAAAATGACAAATTTGGTAGATAAGTTGGCCAACTTGTATGTGAATGAAGTGGTGAGACTACATGGGATACCAGTATCAATTGTTTCTAATAGGGACCCTAGATTCACTTCATGACTATGGCCAAGTATTTAATTTCATCCAGGGATAAAAGTAAATATGAGCACAATGTCTCATCCACAATCCGATGGGCAATTATAGAGAACAATTCAAACTTTAAAAGATCTATTGAGAGCCTATATACTGGAATTTAGGGTAAATTGAGAAGAAAATATGTCATTAATTGAATTCACCTACAATAACAGTTACCATTTTATCACAGGGATGACTTTTGATGAAGCTTTGTATGGTAGGAAGTGTCAAACCCATGTTTGCTGGGAAGAAATTGGAGATAGAAAGTTGATGGGATCAAAATTAGTACAGATCATTTAGGAAAATATGAAAATTATAAAAAAATAGAATGAAAGTTGTTCAGGATCGGCAAAAAAGTTATGCAAATGTCAAAAGAAAGCCGTATGAGTTCAATGTTAGAGATATGGTGTATTTGAAGGTTGCTCCTTAAAAGCATATGTCGTGGTTTGGTATGAAAGGAAAATTGGCGTCGAGATATATCATACCCTTCAAAGTGGTAAGTAGAATAAGACTGGTGGCATATAAGCTAGCTTTGCCCCTACATTTGTCTAAGATACATGATGTGCTTCATGTTTTGTTATTATGAAAAATTGATGTAGACCCTTCAAGAGTGCTACCATAAATTTCATGGAAAGTTAAAGAAGATTTATGTAAATCCCGGGAAATAAATGTTGCGTAAATCGCAAAATAAATAAATGGAAAATAAAAGTGAAGAAATTCACATGCCGAATTAAATAAAACGGGAATTCAGAAAATTTTTAATATAAATTTCCAGACGAAATATTTCGAGATATTATAAATTTAACCCGGAAATATTAAGGGTTGGACTAAATTAAAGAAAATGAACTAAACCAAAAGTTGAGGGGTGAAATTATAAGAAATGTAAAGAGGTATAGCTTCATTTTAAAATGAAATGTTGTGGGGGCAAAAATAATACACTTAAAGAAAATGGGGCCTAAGTGCAAATAAAAGAAAGTATGGGGTATAAATACCCCTCTCCTTTAGCCATCCAAAACCGGCAGTAGCAATCTAAAAAAGAGGGTTCTTGCCAAATCAAGAGAGAAACACCAAAATTTCAAAAACCATCCAAGATTAAGGGTTTATAAGTAGAATAAACACTTATGGGCAAATGATTAACAAGAAAATTTGAACAAGGAGAGAGGAAGGAGGGTCTGTTATCTTTAGAGTCAAAAAAATTTTACTGGTTGAAGATCAAAACCTTGATTCTTACCAGGTAAAAGTTTTAAACATGGTCCTATAAGTTGTTTCAAATTCAATTACGAATTGATGCCTTAATGTTGAATTTTAGATTAGGGTTCTTAGACTTGAATTTGGGGAAATGCATTAATTGTTAAAATTGAGTTAATTTATGTGTTGTATGTGATTGGAGGCATGAAATCATGAAGATTGATCAAAGAAAATGTATGGGTAGTTAAGTGATGGGTGGCCAACCATATGAAAAGAAACATGGGAAAATAGCGGAATTGTGTTTCTTTTTCCTTATTAAAACTATTATAATATGTTGTTTGTGATGTGAATGTGTATGTGAATTGAATGAAATTAGCATGAAAGGAATGTTCAATTTCGGAAAGTTAGTAGAATCGATAAAAAAAAATGTTCTATTTCGACATTAAGAGGGGAGATTGAAATAAATAGAGTAAATTGGATCTTGAAAGGTATTTTTGGCACTCTTACATGGTATGTGATATGGCTAGGGTTTGAGATAAAAGTGGGAAAGTTGAATTATGGATGTTGTGTGTGAATGGAAACATTGACGAATGACTTTCAGAGAGAATTCAGGTAGAAGGATGAGGGAATTAGGATCAAGTTCCTTCATAGGAATTGTAGTTTTGGATGTTTACTAACTAAGAAAATTGGTCTTACTCAATTTGGAGTTATAAAACTCCAATTATGAGTCACCAATCGAGACTGAGTCATGACAGACCCTATAAGGCAGTAAGTTTGCTTTGTTGACAAGTAAATCTGAGTGTCTTGAGGGCAGAACTGGGTTCTCCTCTATTCAGAGGACTTGTAGCCCCATGTCATAGTTTTCCAACGAGACCAACCTCTCTTGAAATGGAGTTCTAGAACTCCGGATATAGTAAAACATCTAAGGAGAAGTCAGAATACGACCTCTGCTGGCAGATTCGGAAAGTCACAAAAATGACTATCTAGACGTGTTATCGGTGAAAACTTAGGTCCTTTCCCTTTGGGGAACATGTGATATTACATCTTAACTTCCAAGAGAAACGAGCCATGTTCAAAAATGAAAGTTTTAATGATAACTATGGTCGGACAAAGAATGACGATATTGATGGGAGAATTGAGAAAAACATAAAAGATAAATAATTGAATAATTGAAAGAAAGACATATATTGGATGTTAATATGGTTATTATGAAATGTATCCTTGAATGAGGATGATTTATGAGATATGTTTGTAATTACAAGAGGGATTACAGGCGTAGTGTAGCAACAGTAACATGGGAACACAAGTAGAACTTCTACTGCAGGGAGGTGATTTGCACCTATGCTTCTTAGTTAAATTTCATGATTTAATATGTTATTGAGGTGAAATGTAAATTAGCGAATGTTAGATAATATATGAAAGAATGAAAGTTTGTGTAATGATATTGTTATTTCAGATAGAATCTCGAATGTATATGTGCTTAAGGTGAATGGTCTTTCGTATGAATTGTCAAGCAATGGAAGTATCCCTGATATAGAAAGTATGGTATGTGTGATTTGTGGCATGACTAACATACATTTAGTGTATGTTAGGATCCCGGGTAAGGGGATCACCGTGCATCGATGCCTATGAGACATGGACTAGCATACATTTAGTGTATATTAGGATCCCGAGTAAGGTGATCACCGTGCATCGATGCCTATGAGACATGGACTAACATACATTTAGTATATGTTAGGATCCCGGGTAAGGGGATCACCATGCATCGATGTTTATGAGACATGGACTAGCATACATTTAGTGTGGGATCACCATGTATTGGCTAGCATGCATTTAGTGTATGTTAGGATCCCGGGTAAGGGGATCACCAAGCATCGACTAGCATATATTTAGTGTATGTTAGGGTTCCGGATAAGAGGATTGTTATGCCTCGACACCTACTAGGTGATGATGATACCGATGAAATTGGTATCAGCAATGTGTTAGGTGGAAATAGAGGTGGTTGATTTTATGAAATCTTGAATGGAAGTTGGAATTGGATGATGAAACAGTTTTAGTATTTGAATGAAAAGGAGTTCAAATGGAAACAAAAAGGGAGAAGTGGATGGAATAAAAATACATGTCTACCTATTTGAATTATTGGATATTTGTGTTACTATACTTATTGTAATACTTATGTTTCAATAATATATATTTTGTTTCAGGACCCTCACATGTACGACAGAAGTAGATTCTAGCTTTTGCTCATTTTTGTTATATAGTTCTAGGAAGTATATCCTTGTATTTTGTAATATTGAATCATTTGTATAACTTAATTTGTATAACTAATGTTTAAACTTGATTAGATGAACTTAACTCTAAAATTTATATAATCATGTTTCGTCCATGCGTGTTTATTTTATTTATTTCTCTATAATGACATTTGATATTCTTTGTATATTATAAAGATTGTGGTTGTGATGATAATGATGTTTGTGGGATTGAGACCCGTGATGATTGGATCGTGATTAAGTTATGAGATGTGAGATTTTAAAAGTGTAAACAGGTTAAATGTCAATAACTTGGGACTTCCCGATATAGGGGAGACTTTTCCGAAATTTCGGTAGACTTTTATATGAATAATGTATATATACATATATAAAAAAAAATTACCACGCTTTCCATTGGATATGTGCTTGGTGTTTTACCTCTGATTTTGGGATGTTACAATTTGACCCTGGAGGTGAAACCAATAAAGATTCTAGATCAAAATGAAAAAGAATTGAGAAATAAAAAGATTCTTATGTTAAAGGTATTGTGAAAAAGTTCTTAGGTTGAATAAGAAACTTGGATAAAAAAATCAGAGATAAAAAAAAAAAGTATCCAAAGCTATTCTTAAGTCTAGATAAGAAAATTTGAATTTCGAGGAAGAAATTCTTTAAAGAAGGGGAGAATGTAAACTCCGAGCTAATGTTTTCTCTCAAAATATTAAATTCTTAATATAGAGATAAAATGGGTTAAATTAAAATTAAAGGAATTAAAATTTAATGGCTAGGGAAAAAAATGTTGAGACACTAAATAAAAAGGAAGAAAATCTATTACAAATTTTGGGAGCAAATTAAGATTTTATATAAATGAGGGGCTAAAGTGTAAACAAAAGCCATATAAAAACAATCTTTCTCTCTCTCTTCATGGCTGGCATAGTTGGAACAAAAAGATAGAGAGGAAGAATTGGTTTTTTCTTCAAAAATCCTTAGAGAAAACATTAGAAAAATTAAGGAATTAAGGAGAAATTGAGAGAATCACCCATTACCACACCTTAAACGCATAAACAAGAGAGAAAAGTGATGGAATTCAAGGAGAATTTAAGACCCCTGTCATGGCAGCAAGTGTATTTAAGGGGAAGTTCTGAACTGGTTGGGATTCAAAGATTAGATTAATGTTCGGTAAGAAGTTCTAAATGTAATATAGCAATTTCGTACAAAACGAATAACAATAAAGATAGAAATCATGAATTTTATGTTAGGGTTTATGGTAGAACTTTGGGGAAAATGTAAAGTGACTATAAATTCATCAAATTGGGTTAGATTATGTTATATTGAGTGTTAAATTAAGAAGAAATAATG
>Ga0307518_10003321_pt1 | contig 11621 bp, 3 predicted proteins | sample 25_EM_MG_FD_203889 | JGI IMG/M metagenome (GOLD analysis project Ga0307518, IMG submission 203889) | Populus trichocarpa ectomycorrhiza microbial communities from riparian zone in the Pacific Northwest, United States - 25_EM | ecosystem: Host-associated > Plants > Roots > Unclassified | place... | reverse complement strand
GTTGTGTTTTTTCCAACCATTCGTTTGTCTATTAGTTAAAAGTCGATTTACTCTAGTAGAGTGCACCATGACTTAATGGGTTATGTTTAACCATTCTAGAGTCCAAACATAGTTTTTTTTTTTTTTTTGTGTTTTTGTTTCTTTTGATGTTTAGAAATATACCTTACATATAAGTTCATAATCCTTGGTATTAAAATAAACAAATTGATTTTTTTGGTGTTTTTAAAATATAAGCCAAGTTCTCATGGATTTAATAAACTTGTTATCAAATCCAAAAATGCATGCAAAGTTATATAAAAACTATTTTTCTTGAATTTTGGAATTTTTAAAAAATGCTAAATCATGTCGTGTATTTTTTTAATGCAAATATGATATTTATTTGATAGACTTGGCCATATGTAATAAAAAATAAAATTGTATTTTTTTAAGAAAAGATTCTTTTTTTTTGTATTTTATATTTTAAAGAAAACTAGTTTATTTAATATCTTAAAAGCATTTCATGTGCATGTAACAATCCCAAATATTAAAAAATAAGAAGCAAAATAAAGGAAACATAAAAAATTATTGTGAATAGGTCCCTTAAAGACATGAAATTGAGTTAATTAAAAAAACAAGGGTCATGTTTGGTAAACACTAAAAAAGGAAAAGAAATAAAGCTCAAGAAATCAGTATAGTGTGTTTTTTTTCTTAAGGCCACGTTTGACAAACACTTCTTAGAAACATAAAAATGCAAGTTTTCCTTTCGAAAACTTTTGGTATGCACTCTTAACCCTATTGGACTCAGCCTAACAATGTGGGTTTGGCTTCCCAACTTGAAGTCTAGAGCCCAAAAAAAGACCAATGCATAGAAAATAAAGAATAAAGATCAGAAGAAATTTTTTTTTTTGAATCTTGTCGAGAACACAAAGAACAAGTGAAGAAACCCAGAAACCAAACTGTAAATTTCGACCAAATCTTGTAAAATCAAAGGCACAAACATGGAGTATAGAATTTTACAACATAATGATGTATTAAATAAGAAAAACAAACCAAGAATGACTTGAAATCAAACCTGACAGCCAAGAACATAAACCTTAACATTCAAACTTTCAATGATAAATTAGCCCAAACTAAGTAGTTAATGGAAAAAAAAAAGGAAAAAGAATAATATATATAAGTTTAGGCTTCAATCGAAACAAATCAGAAAGGCCAGAAAAATCAAACTATGAGAAATCAAGAAAAAAAACTCAATGACATTCAAAGGGCAAAATCCCAGAAATTCAATAAGAACCCATAAAAAGTCCTAAAACCTAAAAAAAAGAAGCTAAATCCCCATAAACAAGTCTTAAACTTACCTCAAACATGCTTATGCTGGCCTACTAAAACTAAAAGAAATCAGGTACAAGAAAAAAACCAAGAACTCATCCACATTACCAACAAAAATCCAAAAGTAAATTTCTGAGATCCTTGATCACTATTACATAGTTTTAACATTTGTTTTTCATCATCTATAACATTTATCAAAGCTAGAATAACCCTAACATTATGCCAAAGAGTAAAACGATTCATAATTTAGGCAAATCAAACATCAATGCATTTAACCAAAATAAAACCAAATGATCAACCTAAACTTCAAAACATCAAAATTGACATTCTGACATACTAATTACATGTTTTTAATAATCCAAGGACATCAAGTTATATACTCAAAATTGTTTTGAACTTACTTTTCTTAACAAATGCATATTAAATCTAAGAACGATAATATACTAAACACAACTTCTAAATTGAAATGAAATCAACAAAATTAATAAAAAAAAACAAACAAAATATAGACATGGAAGACATTAAAGGAGAGGTGTGCCTATTGGGAAACCTTATTTCACCAAAGTTTTAGGTATGCCTTCTTAAATAATTCATTTTTTTTTGTTTTGTTATTTCTTTCCCTTTATTCTCACTTCGAATCCTTAACTTGTATGGACCTTTTCTCTCTATTTACTCGAGAATTATTCTATGTTTTCTCTATTTTTTCCTCCTTATTTTCTCTCTATGATTTTCTTCTCTCATGGACCTACCTCTTGCTCAAGAGCAATTGCCTTTGTATAAGCAAACCAAAATTAGAAGTTGCAAAACCATGGTGGTTTCGCCAAGAGGTTTTATAGAAGATTCTTATGATTTTATATGGTGCCTAGTCTCCTTTTTGTCCTCTTATAAACTAAAATCAAGCATAAAAAAATAGCGTTGGAGCCATTTCTTTCACGGTGATTTTGTTTTTCAGTCATAATTGATTAGGTTGGGTACCTTGTCAAACTCATTGTAGGGATTGGGATATAAACAAACCATTAATAATCCTAAATCATGTAGAGGGGATGTAGATCTACTCTTAAGAACAAAACACACTCGATTTGGAGTTTTGGAACTCCACATTCATTGATTGGAAGGTTAGCCCTCGATCAATTTGAATCCATCAATAGAAAGGAGGCTAACCATTGATTAGATGTTGTCATGTTCATCATGCCAAAAGAGATAGAAATGTTTGATGAGGATAGTTGATTCTTATAGAGAAAGAGTTTCTCAATCGATTGGTGCCAATTAAAGTCTTTAAGGTGGTCAGAAAAGCCATATTTATTCGCCTAAAAGTGGCATCTTGATCAACCCTTTGACTGAACAAGAAGAAGACACAGTGATTGAACAATGTGTCATTCATTTTCTTGATTAAAGTTCGAGTGACACGTTGATTGTCTAAACCCTAAAAATTAGGGTTTTTAAATAGGATTTTGAAAATTTTCAATTTGGTCCATATCTTTTCAATTTTAGCATATGCATATTTAATTGACCTAAAAACTTCTCAATTTTTACAATTGCATCCCTAGAAACATTGATTGAGATATTTTAATTCTCACGCCTTTTAGAAATTACTCATTGGTTTCCGAATTATTCAATTTGACCCATGTTTCTCGTCAAACTTTCAAATTGTTCCAAATTAACCCCTGATTTAATAAATTTCGTTCTCTGGATTTCCACGTCTTTTGCATCTTGGTCCTTGGTCTTAAGATTCTTTAATTTGGCCCTTAATCAACCTTTAAACTTTAAATTTCTTTCAATTAAACCTTTTATTGCACCAATTTAGTTTTTTAAAGTTTTAATCTAATCCTTTTTCTTCCAATTATTTCGGATTAACCTGAACTAGGCCTTCAAAACCTTTTAGAAGTTTAATTAAGTCCTTACACTTAATTAATTCCTTTAAATTTTGTCAAATTAACTTTCAAACTTATTTGTTTTTCAATTAAATCTTAAAAATAAGTTAATTAAACCTATTAGAAGTTTAATGAAATCCTTAAACTTAATTATTTCTTCTAATTTTGGTCAAGTTTGGATTTCAGCCTCAATTTCCTTTTTATTAAGTCTTTCTTTTCTTTAGCCCATCTTGTTAAAATATCATAACTTAACTATTCTTCTAGCATTTTGATTTGTTGCAGCTCGAGAGCTTATCTTCTCATGTCCTGAAAATATTTTTGGATTTTAAATTTCTGATTTTTTTTAACTTTTTAATAAAACAAAGAAAATTATGTATTTTTTATAAAACAATTTTGGGGGATCCAAAATTGGGTTATGACATAGAAAATGTTATATTTTGATCTTGAGTATACATTACATTTATCAAAGATGATAAATGGGTAGATATTGGATATAATATACACTATTTAAAGGTATTTTAGTAAATAAAAGAGGGGGAAAGATCTAAAACTTATAAAAAAAATTGTCACCTAGTATTATGATCAGTAAGAATCCTAATGGTCATTCAGATTTCTGAGGTAAGGAATTGGTTATACCAGATGGAAGATACTTACTCTCAAATATCATACCTAAGATAAGTTTCATTGTTACTTGTCTTTTATTCTTAATGGTATGTTGTGCTTAATATCAGTGGTCTGTCTATATGGGTGATAATAAGTTTATTACAATGAGTTCAACCCTGGGTGTACAAGCTCAAACTTATCCTTTGATCAAATCATTTTGTCATTCTCAATTAATTGGTGAATTGACATATCTATAATCAACTATTCTTGATCAAGACATGTGACCATTAATAGTCTATTAGGAAATAATGGTGAATAATTGGATGAGTCTATATTGGACTTAGTTAACCTAAATCAAATCATAAGAAGAATTGTTGCTAAATATCTGTTTATACAACTATGGTTCATGGATAACGATCAATGAAGGTTCATATATCATAGGGTGTGTTGTTATTAATAGTCACATTGATTGTTTAGCTTTAGGCCCTGTTTGTTTGCTGGAAAGTAGTTTCTTTTTGGAAAGTGAATCCCGGGAAAGTGAATTATTTTCTGATGTTTGGTAGTGTAATGAAAAATAAGTTGGAAAACACTTTCTAGTGTTTGGTTATGTCATGAAAAATTAGCTGGAAAATAACATATTAATATTTTATTTTTCTCAAGTTTATTACAATAATGAGGAACAAATCTTACAAATTAAAAAGTTGAATGAGAATGAAATTGAAAAAACAAATTTCATAAATTATCTCAAATAAAATAAATAATAATCAAAATAATAGAGATCAAATCTAAAAAATAAAAGATGAAGAAATTAAAATAATAATAATTAACATTTCATAAATTATTTCAAATAAAATAAGTAACAATCAAAAGAATGAGGATCAAATTTGATAGATAAAAAATTTCAATAAAAAAATGATAAAAAGTAAATAACAATTATAAAAATGAGGACCAAAGTTAATATAAAAATTAAATTTTAAGAGATGAAATTGAAAAATAAATATTCAAAACAAAATATATAAAGCAATCAAAAGTTTGAGGACCAAATTTGATATAATCAGCAAATAATATGACATCTCTAAATTTTTCACAACTTTCGGAAAGTGTTTTCCGCCCAAATTTTCCAGGAAAACACTTTCCTGGAAACCAAGCCAAATTTTCCTTTGACTGAAAAGTGTTTTCCGTTGACCAACTTTTCTAATGGCAAACAAACACAGGAAAGTTTGGAAAGTGATTTCCGGGAAACCACTTTCTGGGAAACAAATATGGCCTTAGAATGTTGCCCCTAATTAATATTTATGCACACCATTCGATGAAGACTCGTGTTTGCATAACTATTGTCAATGGACAATTGTTCAAGGTTAAGATATTTACATCACGAATGAATGTGTCACTTTGATACCCCAATTGACACCTAAGAGTAATGACATTTAAGAGTTCATTTATGTTAGGAATTATTGATGGGTATTTGACTTGTGCATTTTAAAAGAAGGTTTGGGCTTGAAAAAAAACAAATATAGGATGAAGGTGTTACTCTTAATCAATGACTTATTACTGTTCATTTACTTTAAATATTGTCGGTGAATAACATATTAACATCGAAACTTTTTTCATGAAAGTAAACAGGCAAGATTTATAACGAAGAGAGGATTTGTTAAAATATTTGAATGTCGGCCCTTTGAAAGCCTTTTAATATGGGTCAAACCCTTAATGAGTTTTATAAATAAGTTATAAAAACTAATAAAAATACATGTATGAGTGTGAACATTATAAGAATACAAACTTATATATGAATAGCATAAATATAAACAAGATTCAAGCTTAATTAAAGGATTTGGCCTAGATGCTCTAAAATCAAAAGACTTCGAAAACATATTGAATACATTTACAATGCACTTTCATCCACAAACACATCATGTAAAAAAACACGTAAACAAATTCAAATGTCCACATACATACGCAATCAATCTTAAAGCTTATTCAATCTAAAACATCTCATCATAATACACATCCAAGTCAACCATAAAAAATCATTAAAAACATATTTAGGGTTTAGAATAGACCTCCTAAAGTGGCTAAAACTAGGCTAAAAGGGTTGGAATAGTGGTTGAAGGCTGGTGGACAAGGTTGGAAAATTTAGTGATGATAACGCGAATTGTGTTGCGTCATTGAAGTAAATTGTGAGTAGAGGAAACATGTGGCTTAGTTCAAATGAAGCACCACTTCTTCCTTTTCTCAATGGTGGTGGTGGTGTCAATCATCGCCAACAATAAACAGAGATCTAATCGTTCAAAGTTTGGTCTTTTTTCCTTTTAATTTTGTTTTTTTTTTCTAAACATCTTGGATTGTAACACACAGTTAAGCTTAGTGGTGGGAAGGGGAGGTGTATGTCCTAGTTTACAAGAATCACCATTTTTTCCTAATGGCAGTGACGGTGTCAATCACCATTAGTTGGTGAGAGAGATTCAGCACTTGAGAGTTTTGTCTGACTACTATTTGTTTCTCTAGAAGCTTCTTTTTTTTTTTTAGGTTTTTTTACAAGAAAAAGGTAGGAAAATTATTCCGACAACGAGGAAAGATGAGTGAGAGGTTATGATTGTTGCTGTGGTGGATGAAATTGCAATGGTTGGCCGAAATCCAGTGAGGTAGGTTGAGAAGATGTTAGGGATTTTGTGTGTTTGCTTTCTCAAATTTCAGCTTCTTGGTGCCTGGGTTGTCAAGTGGAGAGGATTAGGGTGTTTTTTACTTTTCTTTTATTTCTCTCTTTCTCTTTGTTTTTCTCTCCATATATTGGCTAAGGTTTCCTACACATTTTCCCCTTTATTTATACTACTTTTCTTAAAGATATGTTTATTTTTTATTCTTTATTTTAAGAATATCCTTATTGTATTTTTTTAGTCCTTTAATCATCTTGTTTTGCATTTCAACCACTTGTCAATTTTGCCTCTGTTTTGATTTTATAAATTTTTATATTTTGATTTTTTTCTAATAACAAATTTAACATTATTTTTTTAATGGATGCGTTAATAGCTAATTACATCTAAAGCATATTTTTTATTTTTTAAAAAGACATTGAAAATTACTAAATGGGCACAAATGTCTCGAAAACATATTTTTAAATTTTTTATTTTTTTGAGAAGACATCAACAAGAGAAAAACTAAGTGGAAATTACAAAATGAGCCTATTAATGGCCAAAATGCATTGAAAATACATTGTTTTAGATTTGTTTTAAAGTTTTTGTAAATATTTTGGAATTGAGGGTCAAAATTGGGTTATGACATATACATCTATCAAATCAAATATTTGCACGGACACAATTATGAAAACATCTAACCTTTGTAAGTATTGTTTTAAAAAATTAATTAATATAAATTTTGAAGGATAGTTTACCTTTCTATAAGTGTAACACTGTTACATTGATAAATAATAATCACAATGGCTATAATAGCATGATGTTAATAAAATAAAATAAATCTATTACAAAATATAATGTAACATAATGAAAAGCAAATTTCTATAAAGTAAGTGTCACGTTATGTAATGCCCATTTTTTAAAACCTCAGTCTTTGTTTGATTGCTTGTTCTGAGTGTGTTAGCTCTATTAGGTTCAAAACACACTAAATTGCATAAAATTTATTACCAATATACAATGATGCATGGCTAATATTTTTCGTAACTAGAACCTTTATATGACTATTTATTGATCAATTACATGTTTATTTGTTATTGTTAATTTACTCTCTTGCTAGTTTTGATATTTCTTTTGTTATTTTTTTTTTAATTTTTCAGAGTCCAAAGATATCACAAGGCCATAATTCTCCAAGATAGGGATTTTATGTTTTTTTATAGCTCTGAAATGCATGTTATGTGTTTTAAAAACTCTTTTGCATGTGCTTAACACATTTTATTTAAGTTGTATATTAGCCATATTTTTATTTATTTATCATGTCATTATATGAATCTACTTGTTCATTTAAACGTATACATTCATTATTTTAAGATTAGCTCATTTTTAAGGTCATTTCAAGAGCATTCATATAGTCTTAACATCAAAGCATGGCCATGACCTTTTTTTTTTTTTGCACATTTTTCAATGTTGAAATGATGAAAGTGTATTATTGTAAGGAAAAAAAGAGGTTGAATTTTTCTTCAGGTTGTGGTGGGTCATTAAACTGTATTTTTCATACTAAAATTGCATTAATATAGAAAGAGCTAAACAAATAATTATATATTTGATCATTTTCCTAACTTTTAGATCATTAATATGCATATTTCAATATTGGTTTTCATGGTCAAAATTGCATGAAACAAGTCTTTTTAGTAATAAAATCATAACTATAACCTTTGTACACATTTTAATTCATCGCAATGCCTAATTTTCGAGAATAAAATACATTATCTCATGTAATCTCATAAGTGTTCTAGTTGCTGTATTTTTTTGTTAACACTCATTAATTCAATCAAACAAGGTTATGATTAGGTGCATTAGATCCTCTTATAGGTTTATATGGTTTGGGCTTGTTCTATTCTTTTAAGTTACTAATGCTTTAGTTTTATTTTGTGTATGTGAGGGTTTGATCTGAACTAATGCATATGAAATCTTTACTTTCATTAAATGCTTGCTTTCAACTTTAAAGAATCTAATGGGAAAACCTAACCCTCCATTGTAATTGTACAACTTGGTTGAGTTTAATATAGCTTACACTAAAACTATAAGGCATTTTCATGTTATATGAGTAAATCTCTTATCAAAATCCAGATTCTAATATTCATTATGGTATTTGTTTTCACCAAAATAAGTGACAAGAATAGTCAATAGATCACTCGGAACTTATAATTATACTAAGGTAATTTAAAATAGGTATAAATAAAAAGATATTTCATAGTTAGTGGTTCCAATGTATTTTTTTAAACTCAAATGTATGCAATTTATAGTTGTTGGCACTAAATAATGGCTCAATTATTGAATTAAGCTAAGTTCTAGTGTCAATGTTACATTTGGTGAAAAGTACGACAATATCAATTTGGTTTTGAAAGTACTAATTCAAAATGAAGCTATCACGATCTTGTTAGAGTTTTGGGACCTTGTTTGTAGATGTTTTGCTAGGTTTTTTTGAAACATATACATTCAACAAAAATGATAAATTTAAAATTTTACAGGAGTCCAAGAATCCTATTAGATAATCTAGGATCGTTTAGGGTTTATGCGAAGATTACCTAAAGATTAAATCTTCTTTTAAGGTTTGATCAACTTCTTCAATGATGGGTTATCGCAAACCAAAGTCATCCAAGTATCTGGCTTCTAACAATAATCCACACGAACCACCAATCAAAAATCTCTTAAAATCTTTTTTTAAAGAGAAAGATTATTATGCCAATGAGTGCTAGCTCCTTTTGTTCTATAACTTATCTAATTTCTCTCTATTAAGAAAATATAAGACATAACATTCTATTTATAGGAAAACCCAATAACCACATAAATGATAAAATATCAATTTTCCTCATTGAATAATATCAAATATATTATTTCAAGATAATTTTTATAATTTTATTTAGTTATGTCCTACTTGATTATTCTAGGTCTAGAACTTTAATTCATTGTCATTTTAGTCCTTAATTTCTAAAATTTATATACAATCAACACACTGTTACGTGAGTCTTTTCATAAACACATGTGAACTCTCCATATGAAATCCTATGTGAGTCAATTCAGTATACATATCATGTGACAAACACCTATATATTAGTTTCAGATATTTCTCATACCTTAAATTATAAAAACAACTGCTTCTTTTCATAAAAAATATGATATGTATTAGTTTCAACGATTCTAATTAATATCAAATTTTAATAGAGCATCCATTAACATTTATGAATAATATTTTGATGCAATTGGAATCTCATAATTATAACAATTTTATAATTTTCTTTGTAAAATATTTTTGTCCAAAAATTTCATCTTTACTCTAGATTTATTAATCAAATATTAATTTCAAAATCAAACACAAAAGAATATTAAAGATAAAGAAAAAATTTATTAATAATAAATATATTTTTACATAAACAAAGTCAAATATTAAACATATTACAATATATTAAACACAAAAGAATTTTGAATATATTTTTTAGTATGAATGCAATTAAAAAGAGATTCAAATATTAAACATACAAAATAGCTATACAAGAAACATATTACACTAATAACAATGGTTCATAAGTAAACATAAAAAAAAACTTCTAAGTTGTTTTAGAAAATAATATCTATTTATGTAAAAAAAAAACTTGACCGATATTATTTAATTTCATGAAATATTTTAGGATTTAGTTTTTCCCCATATGCTTATATATGTTAGATATTGATTTTTGTCAAATCAATATCATAAAATTTTCAATTTAAAAATAAATACGATAAAACTAATAATTTAAGAGGTTTCAATGTACCATCCTATATAAATATTTTGTAAAAAATAAAAACCATATTATATTTATATGAAAAGTGCACTTACATAACCTACCACATCAAATTATAAAACATTTTATAAGAATTCTACAATTTCTTATTTAGTTCATCCATCTCTCAAGTTTTTAAACCTTTAATTTTTTATATGGATTTGTACCCCCACAAAAACTTGAAAAAAATTAAGAATTTTAAATCTCAAAAGAGCCAAACCCTTCTTATCCAAAAAAGAATAATCAAAATCTTTATTTTTTATTTAAAATCTTATATAGTAATTGATACTTGGTTAAATTTTTTTCTTAATTGATATAAGATTAAATATTACTTAGTTATAAGATGGTTAAATAAATATTCAATAATGCTATTTCATGAGAAAAAAAACAACAAGAATAGATGATGAGAAAATTATAAGCCATTAGATTTAGGAACCCAACACTAACTTCCATGTTGATTGCATTATCCAATACCTCTTGATTTCTTTTCTAATATATTTTTGCTTATTTTTTATGAAATAGAATTGTTCATAAATCTTTTGACCTCATTGCTTTTTTCCTTACCGAAATAATTTTCAAACTCTTAACTAAAAAAATTTCTTTATATCATATAATAAAATTGGTATTAATAACTATCCCTAATCCATCTCTTATAGAGTTATGGAGCATAAGAACGACTAGTGGTCAGTTACAACCAAACTCAATATTTTTAATATAAAAAAAACTTGGTGTTTTGATGGTTACATTGGTGTTTTGATGTCTTTAGCAAAACTTCATGATTATTTCTTTCTAGTTTTAAATGACATGATTAATTGGTCAAACTCTAGTTAGCCAACAATGGATCTTTTTGAAGGTACGTTCCTTTATTAGAACTTAAATCTATCTAACGCTGATTTGAGAATTATTTAACTAGAAATAAAAGATACAACTAACACTACTTACCACAATAATATTGTGTTAGTCAATAAGATCATGTAGGTTATGACTGATTAGCTCAAACAAATGTAGAACAATCTCAAGTAGAGTTGATCAAAAACTCTTTTTGGTCAATTTTCTACAGAGCATGGCCTTGGATATATTTCAATAACAAGCACTCTAATAGAAGTGTTCGAAAGTTCTTAAACACATCTTAAGTATCACATGTCCATACAACAGACACCACAACAAGCTCAATCCAATTTGGACATAATCATATATAAGGTCTCACCTATCCCACAAGTATATAGGTATTCTTAAGCCAATTATATGACCCAATCATCTTATTTACAATCAGCTCAATCTATGCTTGGACATTTAGTACCCCATAGGTTTACCTTTCATTAAGGCAATCTCAATCCTTCTATATGTCGAGGACCTAGCATGTTCTGGATCAACAAACAAAAGAAGAAAAATAA
>Ga0307518_10003319_pt1 | contig 11622 bp, 7 predicted proteins | sample 25_EM_MG_FD_203889 | JGI IMG/M metagenome (GOLD analysis project Ga0307518, IMG submission 203889) | Populus trichocarpa ectomycorrhiza microbial communities from riparian zone in the Pacific Northwest, United States - 25_EM | ecosystem: Host-associated > Plants > Roots > Unclassified | place... | reverse complement strand
TTGATTATTTCGACGAAACAGCAAGAAAATTGAACGAAATATCATAATCATTCCTTGTGGGGGAACAAATGAATATTATAACTATTTTGGGCACTGAAAATATTAAATTTTAAGGGTAAAATCAACTTTAAGGGATAAACTCCACTCAACAGACCTCTAGATAAGGAGATAAGAACTTGAAGTTCAAACTCCATGGCGGCCAGGTCAGTTTCTTAGTATAATAAGAGTCACTGTTGGCTTCTGTAGAGCAACTCTAAGTGAGTTCTAGTATGTCTTAGTTACCAAAATTATGGCTGCTTCCTGATGTATTTATAATTGTTTTTTAAAATATTTTTTATTTAGAAATATATTAAAATAATATTTTTTTATTTTTTAAAAATTATTTTTTATATTAACGTATGAAAATAATCTAAAAATATTTAAAAAAAATATTAATTTAAAATAAAAAAATAAAAATAAAATAACTTTTTTTAAAACCACTTTTAAAACACAAAAACATTCAGACGTCTTTAACTTGTTATTCTTTAATTCAACATTCAATTTCCCGCAGCAAGTTCATTCCATTTTCCAGCAGCAAGTTCATTATCATTTTCCAGCAGTAGGCTTGTTACACCCACCCAAAAAAGCTAAGCTGGTGATACATCATTCTATCTACAGTCAAAGGAACACAAAAATCTTGAAATATCCAGTGTTCTGTATTAAAAACATGTAGCAGACTCTAAATTAACCAGCCCATCTCGGATCAGCTATTATACTCTTGAAGGTGACTTCCTCACTCAACAATGGCAGGAATGAATTTGGTTAGTTCACCGAGCCAGAATCAAAGATAGCTATCAATTCACCTGTCTCCAGCCCGTCAATTCATCAAGCCAGATTAGAATCCCAAATTACAGGCTTTCACGCTGCAGTAGCACCCCCTTGACCAACTGAGAAACAAGCAGTGAATAAAAGTTTGTCGGTTTCTTTCACGGAGGTCACAATATACCAATTGATTTTGCGAGTTGAAAACAAAGCAGAACTTTAAAGCATGTCATGACAATGATAACATCTTCGATATTGTAATTAAACTGATGAGAAGAAGTTGCAGACATCTTTTTAAGAGGATTTCAAACTCGTTAAAAATGTAGAAAAAATAAGTTCACCATCTAATCTCAAATGGTTTCAGTTACAGACATTTGTTTCTATAGGAGTAGTTACTCACCATTTGCAACAATTTAAAGCTCGAGAAATTATTTTCATTTGATTATCCCAGGTCGATTGGCTTGAACTTTGGATCTGGCCTTAATGACTCTCTTTGGAATATCAGTTGTTAAAGCATACATCTTCACAGCAAATAGCTCCTTGGGAAGTCCCTTTTGTTCCTGATTAAGCCAATGAAAGTAATCAAATGAACAACATCAATGCAAAGTCTCTTTGGTGTGCAGTACAAGCAGCAATTCACTATCGACATAGGTTGGACCATCAGGATTTTTTATTTTATATTTAGCTAGGACCTCGGATACTGCTAACTGGAGGTGAAAATTTTGCTAGTCAGGTTACATGGCTTCAGGGAGAGAGGAGAGCTCTACGACTCTGAATTTTTTTTTTTTTTTTCCAACTCAAATTGGTAAATTACTCAATTAAAAATAATAAAAATAAATCTCAAATTTTAGTAAATACAAGTACAGCAATAAAGTTCTGTATTACACAGATTAAAAATCAGTTACAATAATGATTGATGCGGCTGTTAGAGGACAGCTAACCAGAAATGTGTGCTGACCCATACTGTCATGTCCAAAAATGGGCTGCCAAATTGCAGTTCTGCACTGGGCATTTCTAGTGCAATTTCTGATCTTCAATCCACTAATATCAGTTGGGGTGCAACTTAAAGCATTGCATCATTACTGGTTTGTGCCCCAATTTAAAGCTCACGAGCTATTTCCCCACCTAAACTAACAACAAGAAACTTCATCTGTGGTGCAGGGATGCAAATAGACTGCTTTATCAAACTAACTGCAGATGCAAATGCAAATACAGCTCTAAGAGTCCCTTTGGGAACACATTCTCACATTGCTACACTTTTTGCAATGAAGCTTAATTGAGTAGGATGAGTAGAGAATATTGATAGAAAGCCATATAAGGTGAACTAGTACAAGCACCTTTAGTTGTCTATTTCAAGTTAAAATGCATAGAAGCTAACCCTTGATTTGTAGAGATGCAATCCACACCGACTAAAGAGCCCCTTGAAGTATGAATCAGACCTGGTTATGCTTCGATCTTCTTTGTCCAACACAAATCCTGAAAACATGCAGTTTGAGTTCAGAAGTCAATAACATTAGATCCTTGCAGCAACTGCAACTACACTTTTCTGTATGGACATCAAGCACTTCGAAGGTGATTTCAGAATCATCTTCAATGGAAAGTGGGCCAATACATTTTTTCACTATGAAATAGAAGGAAGCAAAGTACCACTTCTTGCAAGATTCTCCTTCAAGACAAAAAATCCACCAGGTTTGAGGCCAATCTGCAATCAGCATGAAAATTAAAGAAATGACAGTACATACTATGGAAATGTAAGCTCTCACCCCCAAAATGCAACCCCAGCCACCTAGATGGTGGAAGTCAAGAACATCATGTATTTGATAAAGTAACTCGTAAGCAATTAGACTTTTAACTTCAAGATTTTCTTTCTAATTAATGATAGATGTAAATCTTACTAGTTTTTTATAGTACATGTTAATTTTCTTGGAAAAAATGGCAACTACAAAATTGGTAAAATACAAAATGAACACTTGAAATGAAGAGAAATGTAGTCCTTAATTAACACACAAGGACAAGTCATGTTATTTCAACAAAACAACCAAAAATTCAAGAAAATATCATAATCATTCCTTGTAGATGAATAAATGTACACTATAACTGTTTGGGTATTTAAAATATTAAACTCAAGGCCAACGTTGATTTACCTTAGCCCTATTGAAAAATGACACAAAGTCATCATCTGTGAGATGCCCAATACACCACTGAACCCAGATAACATCATATCTTCCTGCATCTGGTGTAAATTCCTAAAGGCAAAGGCAAGCAAACCTCATTTACTGAAGAAAAAAACAAAAGCAAAGAAAAAAATAGTGAAAGGTAAGCTGGGCTATAGCTATTAATTTACAATGCACATTATATTCAACCTTTTAAATGTACTTTTCGAATGTAGTGTGACTAGAAAAATCCTTTCAATGTATAATATACTGTAGGAAAGAAATAAATTTGGAAAATTATATATTGAAAAAAAAATAACTGATTCATTGTGACTCTGCAAACTAAATTATATTGATTCCAATTTCATCCTAGAGCAAATCAAGCTTTCAAATCAATCTAAGAGTGTGTTACCTGAAGGGGGACACAATAAAAATTAGTGGCCTTGTGCTTATCCAATGCCATATGATTTTCTTGGACCAAGCTTTCACGGGCAGCATCAAGGAAATGTGACACTGGCTCAAGAAGATCAACCTGGAAAGAGAATGAAAAGATTAATGAGCTGCGTCAGGATTTTATAGTTGTAGAAAGGCACAAACAACTCATAGTTCATACATCTAGTAATATACAGGGACATAAGGATCAATGGCCTTACCTCATTGAAAAACCTTATGAGAAGATTCTTGGTGATTCTCCCAATACCAGAACCACAATCTGCAGAGTTTCAACTTTAGAGTACTGACAAGCGATGTGCATGGCCAATAATTAAGCTGATTAAGATTCAAGATCTTGAAATAGTAGTTAAAACTTTTTTAAGAATTAAATGATATCTGACACAATAGAATCCTATGACCAAGATGCAGCTTCAAAACGTGTTATACGGGCACTACATGCAGAGACTTTTGTTTTCCTTATACGGGCACTACATGCAGAGACTTTTGTTTTCCTTATACGGGCACTACATGCAGAGACTTTTGTTTTCCTAGCGAGCCAACACATAGTAGCATCAATATTCAGTGACAATTGCTATCATAATGATACCATTATAAATGTCAAAAGTGATACATGAGCTTCATTAGCATCTAGAAACAATTCTTACTCGAAAACTAGTCATAATTCTGTAGCACACCAACTAATCTAAAACGCTCTATTCACTTCCTTCTCGTATATGAAACTTTCCCAAATGCTAAATGTAAATAGACAGCCTTGTAAGCAAAATTCAGCTTCACCCACCTAAATAAATACTAGAATCATTAAAAATATGTGTTTCGCATATAAAACATGTTCCCATCACCAAATGACAGTGAAAAAAACTCAAAAGTTTGCTACTTTAAATTCAATACTCAATAACACAGTGAAAAAGAATACCAAGAGCAACAAGATGCCTGTCAATTCCTCCGTCAACAAACAGTTCAGCTAAAAGGGTCTGTAGAAACCCTTCACTTCCCTTCACATCAGCATCATTCACATGCCCATATCCACCTAACACTCCATTCACTGATGCCTCCACACCCTTCAAACCAAACCACAAAAAGTCCAAAACTTTATTAAAAACAACAAAAACCCACTTTAATTTCTGCATCAAACTTCCATTTTTTTTTCAATTGGGTCCTCAAAAACACACCCGTACACTTCAAAAAAACAAAACTTTTAACAGAAAACAGCAAAAACCCATTATATTACTCTCATCAATCTTTCATCTTTCTCAATTGGGAGCTCAAAAAACACAAATAAAGAAACAAACAAACAAACTTACTTCCCAATAAGCAACACCATCATGGTACCATTGAGTCTTCTTGTTAGTGTCTCCAGTGTGTTCTAACCACATTTCATCTGGATTTTTGAATTCACGGCCATCGGAATCTGTGCCCGCAGCTTCCATTGGAGACTGTATGGCAGCTGCTGTGTAGTGCTTGTGGAATCTCGTGGGATGGCAGTAAATTGTGGTTTGGAGGGAAAGATGGGATTTTTTATAGGGTTTTTGGGTATAGCATAAAGGTCCAAATCTATACGGATGAGTGTTAATTAGGTGCATTATTCAATTCAATTCATGACTTTTTCTTTTTTTCTTTTTTTTTGAAATTCATCCATGACTTAAACTGTAGAACAAGGGAGTCATAAACAATAATTTTTTGGTATGCCGTTTTTTAGTCCTTATAGTTTTCGTAACTTCTTACTTTAGCTCTCAAAGGTTTGAGAGTCCTTGGATTTATCTCTAGTGAATAGGTATCTTCTAGGAGAATTAACAAATTTTGCTTTGTACACCAAAACATTAATTCCTTTACATCTTTTCCATCAATGTTTGATGCTGTTTTCAATATTTTATGCAATAAATTGAAGTATCTTGAAGAAGATTTGATGTGTCTACTAATGTATTCTGTCATCTTTAAGATTGTGGTCTGAGTCTGACTTATGGTAAGCAAACATGAAAAAGGGATGTTTAAACATATAAAGTTTAGGGATTTAGATGGGCTTGATGGTTCTGAACAGTTTATTGTGAATACACTATAACTGGATGATGTGAAAAGCCTAGCAAGCTCATTTATGAATTAGTATAATAGAGCTAAGCTCAAGAAAAGACCGAATCATACTAATGATTAGTCGGCTAGAAAAACTCGTAGCTTTTGAAATGCCTTGTTGAATTAGATTCAAATTTGGTCATGAGATTATAGGGGCTTAGTTCCATAGAGAATTGGCTGTCCATAACTAGCCACTGTTGGAAAGTCCTTCAAACTACTCTTAAAGGATGAAACTAGTCGCAAGGATGATGTTCTTTGATTCGGTTTTGTTATTTTCTTTTTATTTTCTGGATTTCCATTTTAATTTTGAATTTTATGTTGTTTCTTCTATTTGATTCTTGTAAGGTTCGGCCATTGACATATTTAAGTATGAATGAGGGCTTTAGTTGTTTGAGATTCTTTTGTGCTTGTTTTCTTCGGCTGCGTCAAGTTATTTACTGGAATTTACAAACGAAGAGTTTACGATGAACATCTTGGGATTTAGATAACACAAGTGACTAACCTAGTCTAGAGTATATTCTTGTTTGTTTTGATGAAAAATATGTGATTATGACTACTTAGGTGCTTGCATGTGTGAAACCAATATGAAGATATGCAGCTCTGTCATGAAAGTCCTGCCAGGTTCATCAACTCCATTGAACTTTATCCTGCAACATAATCAGAACGTATTGGACCAGTTCTTGAGCAAGATTCCTGGAGCTTGCAACATCAAAGTTGGATTCCCTGTCTCTGAAAGTGTCAACTGTGATGCGTAAGTATATTATTGTTACCTCATAGGTTCCATTGATTCTCCTCACAGCTTGTGCACCCACTGACAACTAGCAAATGATCAATTGGGCCCTAGTGATTTGCTTATGCTTTGATTTTGGCTTTGCAGGATTCACTTAGATTTCTTACAGTGGATCGAAGTCGAGCAGTGACCGAGGAGTGTCTAGGAGAGTAGAATTTTACTACTAGTTGAATAAACACTTTAAGGCAATGCATGTGGTCTGTAGACCCTACTTTGTACCTCAATAATCATGCGATTTGATACCATAACAAGTTGGCTTTTTAGATTCAGATTTCATGCTTTTCATTTCTTCTTCTGCCTCCTCTTATGATCTTGTTATGTGCTGAACTTCAAATTTTGACATATTGCAAGGCATGCATTGCAGTGTTGTGCTATAATATAACTAGATCAAACCAAAAATATACTGACATTCTTGTAGTTCCATTTGCTCTTCAGATCCAGCTATCTGCCATAGCCCTAAAGACCAAGCCCAATGACAGCCACAATTGTCCATTTATTACTGACATCAAAAGAAATGCTGGCATTTGCAGACCAGCCCACAATTCAATAGCTTCGAAACCCACAATGATGTTTGGAAAAATTAAGTTACAAATAAGAAACCAATAAATTATTCTCATACTTTGCTGCTTGGGGTAGCATGTTGTTCGTGATGAGGATTTGCATGCTTTGCATCAGGTGAACAGAGGGAAAAGGATGGATCACTCAGTCAAATCAATTTATGATCAACGAAGAAAGGACATATACGAGTTGCGTGGTAACAAAAATAGTGACTTCAATTCAGTACAATAACCAATTACCAAGGAATTTCCTGGCCATCCCAGGCAAAAAACTTCCCATTATCATGGCTCTTTGCATTATTAATGATGCTTAAGAGCTGCTGCACTGAAAACTCTTTGGTGAAAAGCTTGCCATCGGGGACATTTCTCTGAAATGGCTTAGAAAGATCTGTGTCTACCGTGCCTGGGTGCAAAAGGATGCATATAATTGGATCCCTTTTTCGCGCAAACTCCACCGACACAGTTTTTGTCACTGCTACCATCAGCCAACAGAAGTATTACCACAAGAGAGATTCAAATAATGATGCCTTTAATGTGTATGTTTTAGCATGGGACGAAACAATAACAAAAGCTAAAAGAGACTAATTACCACCCAAAACAGATTTATGCATGCATGCATGCACACCAAGATACCATGCTTCCACGCCCTAGTAGTATTCATTCACTTCATGTGAATATGCATATTCTTAAAGGACTGCTGATCAAAGTCATTCTAAGACATTAATTAACCGAATTATATTAGTCAGAGGAAAGTGAAGAATGGAAAGTGTACTGCTTTTTTTTTCTTTTTATGATTTTTAAGGTGGAATGGACAAGATGAAGGAGGTGACATCCAGCAAGGTTTCACAATATTTGAAAGTGAAGAATGGAAAGTGTACTGCTTTTTTTTTCTTTTTATAGAAATATTTGAAAGAAGAGCATAGAAATCATAAACCAGGTGACATCCAGCAAAGTTTAACAAAAGTAAATGCCATGCAGGGAATCTTTTAGAATATTTTTCGAAGACCATGGAAATTTTCTTCACAGAGTAATTATTTCTTCACTAGTATTTCCTGCCTCAAAAAGACTTGGCTGGAAAACTTCTGGATATGCCTGTGTTTCAGGACACCAAGCATGTCCTTTGCATATGCCATCTGTAGCCTGTGCATTGGATGGTCCAAACATAGAAAAAAGGCATACCTCACATGCATGAATAGTCTCAAATCTTAGGCAACGGTGCCCTTGACAGATTCCTTGCCAAGTTGCACTCAAAAAAGTGTTGAAAGTTGACGTATAAAATATTCCTTGCAGAGGTGAAAATAAACATAAGCCAACATAGATGTCTTCACTAAAGTAACCATGATTCTTCTTGTCATATCTAATTGCAGTACTAGAAAATAAGACAGGTAGGAGCTGAAGCCAAGTTACCACATTCACATAAAATATGCTCAGGATCTGAAAGGACTAACCATACAGTAATGCAACATTTCATTGCTTGTGGAAATGATTAAGGAACAGTTAAAGAGGATAAATTGAAGCCATAAATCAAGAAATGCATGCCAAGGGAACTTTGTGGAAGAAATCATACACTGATTTAGAGCAGCCTTTGAAGATCGATATGAATGCCAACCACCTAGATGATTATCTCCAATTGATCCAACTCTGGCACTTAAATTGGCCACCACTGCAACATCCCTTTCAGTTCCAAAGCCTCCTCCAGCCTTCAGAAGAGGCCACATGTGCTGCAAATGGCAAACAACAATATTTAGCTCCATGTGAATCATTACCCCCTTGGAAGAAACAAAAAGGCAATAGAGAAACCCCTAGTGCAACAACTTTATCATTGCCTGATAATACTAATATCAAATTCGAATGCATCTCTTCAAGGTTAACACTGTTAAGGAGTTTCTGTGCCTGCAATAATTATTCTTTCAATACTAATAACAATTACTAGTAGTTATAAACAGCACTAGAAAATCAGATGCTTGTGTTTGTTTTCTTTTTCTGTGCTCTATTCATGCATTCATCCAAGGACCAATTTAAAATGAAGACTTCTTTTCTCTCATGAAAGAAAGGTTAAAAGTGATTCTTCCTGCATTTGGCTTTATGTATTGAAAGAAAAAAACTATTGAAAGCATGACTGGCTTTAGTACTTCAATACATTTGATAATTCAGCATTCATGAATATAGCTGATCTTAACCGAAAAACAGCTACGCCAAAATGAATGCAGAACTAGGTTCTTCCGAAGACATTTCACACAATATGAATTATCAGTCATTAACTAAAAACAGCATTCCCCGTACCTTGATCGCTAGAATAGGACCCACAGCATTGACCTCATAAGCCAGCATTAAGGATGACCTCTCTACTTTGCTCAATGTTGTTTCTGCACTGGAAACAAAAGAAATCAATTCTTTTGCCTACCTAAGTACAGTGGCTAAAGAAACTAGCTTCCTGTTTGCTACAATATAATACAATGCTGATGTGAAAGTCTACTGCTCAACTTCTATTCCTACCTGGTTGCAACACATTTGGTATTGAGAGGATTCCTGATGCATTAATCAGAAGGTTCAGAGAGCCATATTTCTCCCTTATGAACTTTGCAGATGCCTGAAATATGACATCATATCAGGAAATTCGAAGAAAAAAAAATAGAACAGCACTTTCCTTCAGCATGTTGGCAGTTGGCAGTTAATCAGGGTACACAAGTGTTAATGCACCAGATCATTGCTGTGAAAATGCTAAAGGAAATTCAGAAAAATTTCTGATCTCACAAGAGTCATTCCAACATCAAGCATTTTTGTAAGTTTAAAATAATGATATGGTCATCCCAAAGAATTTCACAAGGCAGGAAGCAGAAAAAACTGAGACAACTGAGTTCAAACGATGACTCAAAAGAAAAGGCAGAGGTAAACTTTTCTTCTGGCCTGGACTAAGGCAGGAGATATCAACCAAAAAATGAGCACCAACCTCTATAGTACTTTCAATGGTCAGGTCTATTGGCATAATGTTAAGGCGCTCAGCAAACTTATTTTTCAAATCAACAAGTCCTGTTGCCCCATTAGGATTTCGGCAAGTAGCAATAACATGCCCTTTGTCATTTTTTTCCAGAAGCTGTTTAACCTGCAGCAGGCAGTAAACAATTCAAGTTTTGCGCACAGAATTAATAGATAGTGATGAAAATTACAACATGAGTTTTTGTCATTTAATTGCCCCAAAAATCAGTTGGCATCAAGAATAGTACTAAATCAACTTGTTACATAGTAACTTCTACCTCGGAAGAAAAATGAGAATAATTATATTCTTAAATAAAGTCTACTACTCATATCCAACGGGATTCTAATAAGAAAACTGGCATAACAACCACACGATAAGCTAATCGGATTGGTCCAACGGGTTTTCAACAAAACAATGACACTAACTAAAGCTGAAAAGGCAATGAAAACTGACATGGAAAATGATTTGGCATTGTTATATTACTCCAAGGATGAATTAATCCACAAAATTTCTCTACCATAAACAAAAACCAAAAACAGGAAAGCCCTTTTATTGATTATCAAGGAAATGGTCCGCATTTCCAATGCCAGATGGAAAATTGAAAAAAAAAAAAAAAAAACAAACTAGCAGCTCTCTAGCAATTCATCAAGACTATGACAAAACAACAGAGAGAAACATTAGCAACCAATGTGATAGATATCAATCAATAGACTTAATTATGCATGCAGTTAATTTGATTACGCTAATCAAGAAATCTAAGCTCAATTATCAAGAACCAAATGCCAATCATTTAACTTAAATATTATTCTCCAGATCTTTCTTTACAAAAAAACACCAACCCATTTTTAGCAGATGCAAGAAACAATTGATGCAATCAAAAGACAAGAACTTTGCATAAAACAACTAAAGTAAAAGCTTACAAATTCAAGGCCAATTCCTCTAGAGGCTCCTTGAACCATAGAGACCCCACCTTCCCATTTGAGACCAGAAGATGCAAAACAAGCCCTTCTTATTGATCTGAAAGCCAATGGTGTGGCCATGAATGCATGGGACTTTGGAAGCCAAAGCTTCATTCTTTTCTCTTTTTTTAACTGTTCAGAACTGGAAACAGACATCTAAATAGTTCATGCTAGATACTTAGACAATTTAGTCCCTAACTTATATTTTTATCCTTAATTGAGCACTAAAATCAAAATATATTATCAATTGAGTCCTTATATCAATATTTTGTTAATATCCTCTTGCACATTTTATGCTATAAAACATTTAGGTATTTTTAAAAAATTCTGGTGAAATTATTATTAGAAATTGATGAAAGGACCCAATTGAGAAATCCTAAGAAATCTGTTACCTAATTGATGAAATATTTTGTATTGGGACCCAATTTAGAGTTGTATGATACATTAGGAACTGATTTGAAGTTTGTGAATATTAATTATTAGTTAGTTAATAGCCTCCTTTCCCGGTGGAAAATATCTTAAATGCACAAAATGAAAAGATTGCAGCAGATTCATAGCCCAGTAGAAATGGGGCCCAATATTATTTCACCTAGTATGGGCTTTTATAGACCCAAGTAATTTTCAAAACCTGGATTGATCTAAGAAAAACTTCATCAAAACCTAACTCTCGATTTGTTTATTTAAAAAAAACATTTAAAATAACATTGCAGTGATACTTTACCCTCTAATAACTCAGTTGGATTTTATAAATACAATGGAGTAAAAGGAAAATACAAAGAAAACTTAAAGATGAGGAGCAGCAATAAATAAACATCATCTTGGTCGGTCCATTTGGATTATTACAGATGGAGCTACACGAAGACATCAA
>Ga0307518_10003318_pt1 | contig 11623 bp, 10 predicted proteins | sample 25_EM_MG_FD_203889 | JGI IMG/M metagenome (GOLD analysis project Ga0307518, IMG submission 203889) | Populus trichocarpa ectomycorrhiza microbial communities from riparian zone in the Pacific Northwest, United States - 25_EM | ecosystem: Host-associated > Plants > Roots > Unclassified | place... | reverse complement strand
CTTATCAAATCCACAATGACATGGGTTCAATATATAGCTAAACCCTAGTATATTGGGTCTGCCAACTAGTCAAACTCATGCAACCTTGAGCTTAGCATATAGCTGGACACATGTATATTGAGTCTGATAACTTGTAAGACCCACGTTGACTTGAGCTCAGCAGCTGGACACATGTATATTGAGTCTGATAACTTGTAAGACCCACGTTGACTTGGGCTCAGCACAAGACCCATGTTGATTTGGGCTCACATGGCTAGACCCAAGTATATTGAGTTTGGAAATTTATAGGACCTATATTGATTTGGGCTTAGCACATGGCTAAACCCAAGTATATTGGGTTTAACAAGTTACCAAACCCACATAACCATAGGCTTAACAAATGGCTTAACTCAAGTATATTAGGTCCGATAAATTGTTAGACCTACACTAACTTGGGTTCAGCACATGATTAAATGCAAGTATATTTGGTCTGGCAATTTGCCAGACCTATGTTAACTTAGGTTCAACATATGGTTGAACCCAAGTATATTAGATTTAACAGCCTGCTAGTTTGCTTGGGTTATCAACCTATGATAGGTTTAGGCTCTTTTATAAAACATCAAAATATTAAGTCAAAAGTTTGACTCATCAGTTGCCCCTCAAATCTTTATGTTTTTTTGTGCGAAAAGACTTGAAAATCCATTTAGAAGGCAATCAACCTGATTTGTCTTATCTTCTTTAGAAAGAATAGTGCCTCCCTATATTGATCTTAAATGCTATTATAGGAAGGCAAAACAATATTTTTTAGAAGACCATTTGGCTGTGTATAATCAATTTCATATGTGTTTAGCCTTTCTATGGTTATTATGTGATGCCACATGTCTTTCATGTATTGATGGGAATAAGAGGCGATGACTTATATAATCCTTTATCTTTCTTAGTCCTATTTTTTACTTTTGCTATAATTTCTCTCTATATTATCAATATTAGGAGCCTTAGATGAGGAGATCAAGTTTTTTTGTTGTTTTGTAGGAGAGTCATCTTCTAAGTAAACACAGAAAACACACTTCAACTTTTTTTTTCAAATTTTCTTAAAAATGACTTCTTAAAAAGGCAAGAAAATCATGTCTTATGAGGGAGATTTTAGTTTTCATCCTAAAAATGGAATTACTCTCTATGGATCTTCGACCATTAGAATAGGCCCTTGATTTGCAAGTGGCTCTACTCAACCCTTTTCTACTGGAAGAGGGAACAAAACTATCCCTCATGAGGCTTTAAATCTCAGGGGACAAATAAGGTTACCTAGGACACCTCGGGATGAGGCAGAGAACATTGTATCATATGAGCAAGTAACCCTAGCCAATTATAGACAACCAGAGGACTTTACGATACTCTTGTCGAAGGTTGATAATAGTATTACCTAGGTCACTAGGAAACCTGTTGACGGTAATTTTATTATTACTAACCCCATGTGTATATACGAGTTTGGGTTCTTGTTTCTCTTACAAGGGTTTATGAGGGATTTTTTTTGTTACTTCAACTTGAGTATAGCTTAGCTCCACCCTACAATTAGGGTGTTCAGACACTACTATTCGCTAACCAGTAGTGCTAAAGGTAGGCCTTCCATTCCCTGGTTCTTTACCTTTTCCACTAGGTCAAGAGGGCTAATAAAAGGTACCTTTCGAGGAAAATCCACTTAATCACCAGTATAAGAGTGATTGTGAAGTTTGAGGGTATGACTATATCTCAAGAGGGGTATGGTGCTACCTGGGGTTGTTCTTACTTTTGGAAAGTGCCTTATACTGGTGTGAATGACAAACCTCCTCTCAATGAGAAGTAAATGGTATTCAGTAGGTTACATGCACTCCAAAATGAGTACAAAATCAATTACATGGCTCAGGGGTTTTATGATGCTTCTGGTAATTTTAATTTAGTGTGTTATTTTAGTTTCATATGTTATTCATTAACAGATTTTTTCCTTGTGTAGGATCATTACCAAGAGTAATCGAATAAGAGTTCAACAAGTCTACACAATGCATGTCTAGCCATGTTACCTCCCCGACACCCAGTCGTGCCTCTTCATGTGAAGATCCTTTAGTCTCCCTTCCAGAGAACCCTTGGTACATAGAAGGAGGGGTACAGACATAGCTTTTATGGATGTTAAGGAGCTCATAATGGCTACTCCTTCAACCAAAGTTAGGCACCAAGACATTACAATAGGAAGTTGAATTACGAAGGAGAGTCAATCTTCTATATTAAGGGGTCCCAAGGTGCCTACTGTCACATCGATCATTCTTGACACTGGTTCTTGCTGGAAGAGAAGGGTCTCTATTGCTTTTAAATCTGATGTAGAAGCAATCCCTCCTATAACTAGCACTCTAGTTTCACTTAGTCTAGTTTATATGCTTGTTGGGTCTTCCAGCTAAGTTCCTTACACTATGAGGGTTGAGGACTTTTTCTCTAGGCTGAACTTAGATCGTGCTCCCCTTTATTTTCCTCACCTTAACGAGGAGAAAAGAAACATCATAGAGTCTATCCTATAAGGAAGGTCCATCATTGGGCCTGGAGGTGATGGACACCATGGACAAGCTTCTCACTCTTCTTTCTGATATTAACGTGTTGACAAACCCCAATTATTTATGTCATTTAGCTATAATTGGGTAGATGGCCTTCTAAGTATGAAAAGTCTTTGCACATTTTTCATTTTCTAATGTACTAACTAGTCTTAGTTAATAAGAATTTGAATTTATTTTGTTGTTTGTTATTGTTTAGACCTTTATAATGTATGCTCACTCGATAAGTTGATGGGCTGGGGAGAGAAGGGCAATAGAAGAGGCCATTAAGTAGTATCACGCTGATAGGATATAAGTACGAAGACTAAAGGAGGAGAATCTGCCCATGCTCAACTATAAGAGGAGCTAATTGGATATGCTTTACTAAGGAGAAGTTTGGGGAGGCGTATAACCAGATAGACTTCTTGGAGAAAAAGGTAACTAAGTTTAGGGAGTCCAAAGAAGTCTTAAGGGAGGAGTTGATGACGAATAAAGAAGAGGCTCTTCAACTTGTACTTTTTAACAAAGACTATAGGGGATAGACACTTTTTATCCATGTACAATTTTTACTTCTTTAACCTCTTTAAAGGAATGCAAGTGGACTTCAGGAAGTCCTTTCCTAACGGCCAAGTTCTTGATTTTAAGGATGTCTTCCTTGTTAGTGTCGCTGCAGTCAAGAATGGTATCTATCTTGCCCAAGAGCTGGGCATGGATATGTAGGAACTTTTTGTTTTGAGTAGACATTATTTTCCTTAGTCTTATGGGCATTTATCATTTAATGAATATTTTAGCTTTAAGAACTAAAGTTGGCCCTAAAGTCTTTAAGTGTTTATTTTTATATTTTATAAGTATGAATGTAAGGCCTTTAGTAGATCTAAAAAAAATTAGGTAGTCTGTATCTCAGCCTAGATGGGTTTAACGCCCTATACTTAGGAAAATATAAGAGATATTCCTTTAAGCAACTTGTATAGATCTAACACCCATAATTAAAAACAATTACCAGACTGCATGGGTCCAATTTCTATACTTAGAACAATACTTATTTTTTTATTGGTCAAGCTGTATCTGCCCCACGTCTATATTTAGAAAATTTTTGAAAAGACTTTTGGCATTTTATATGGGTCCAACACCCATATTAAAAAACATATATAAATTTTTATTGGCTTTAAACCTTTGTGTCCTTTTGGTTGTTGCCGCTTACCTAGGACAATATATCCATATTTCAATTTGGCCATTCTTGATAAGGACCCTAGTGACTAGGTATGATGCTAGGGGAATGTGCTAGGTGAGGACTGTATTGGAGAGTGGAGCTATTTCGCTAGGCAAACCACATACCAATCCCTTGGAGACTATAGGGATATTGCCTTTAGGGAGACCTCATAATCATCCCTTGGAGACTGTAGGGCTACTACCTTTGGAGAGACCTTATACCCATTCATTAAAGATTATGGGGCTTTGGTTTTAGGGAAACTACACACCCATTTCTTGAAGATTATAGGGCTATTTCCCTTAGGCATTACCAAGATAATATAAAAACATTTTTATTTCAAATAAGACATTTATAGATTATAAATTTAAGTTCTTATTTACTATGATATAATTTTGGATGATTAGAATGCTAGACGTGAGGGAGACTCTTCCTTTCTATATCTTATAAATGATAATTGTTCATCTTGACCACTTTTATGACTTTAAAAGGACCATCCCATTTCGGTGCTAGCTTGCCTATTCTTTCTCTATTTCTTGTGGCCTTCAAGTTTCTTAGGACCAAATCTTTAAACTTGAGTATTCTATTCTTGACCCTAGCATTGTGGATCATGGCTTCAGTCTTATAGGTAATGAGAAATGGAGTTCATCAGTGGATGTTTTCTGAGTTGTTTTGTAAGCCCATAAGATTTCATTTAGTAGTTTGCCTATTCTAACTTGGCATCTTTTATCTTTTTTATTGAGTTCGTTGAGCAAGACTTTGTTAGTTAGCTCAACTTGACCATTAGTTTAATGATGTGATAATAAAGAGAACTTATCATTAAAATGAAGCCTTTGACAATGCTCTTGTATCTTATGGTTATCAAATGGTGTCCTATTATTAGTTATCAAGACCATTGGAAGTCTAAATTGGCATATAATATTCTTTAATAAAAATAAAAGTACTTTGTTGGTGATAATCTCTACTAAGGCTTATACGTCAACCTATTTAGTAAAATAATCAATAGTTACTAGGACAAACTGTCTTTTTCTTGTGGCATTAGGGAATGGACCTAGTTTGTCTATCCCCTATTGGGCAAAAGGACATAAGGAGGTTACGGTGGTCGTTTCTGCAGATGACTGACAAGAGATTGAGGTAAATCTATGATATTGATCACATTTCATTACCAAGTCTATGGCATCATAGAGTATATGGTTGGACAATAGAAATTGTTCTTATACTCTGAGCAGCAAAAGCTCTAGAGCATGTATGTATGTCATATATACCCTCGTGTATCTCTCTTAAAACATAAGCATTTTCTTCAAAGGATAAGCACTTCAGTATTGGAGTTCAAGTGGATCTTCGGTATAGAACATTATCAATGACACAATACTCCGCTATTCGTCTAGTTAGATGAATAGGTTTTTTTTTATTTGAAGATAATCCTTTAGTAAGCAAGTAATGCATGATTAGGGTTCTCCAATCTTCTTAATGTTTATGGGAACAACGACAAGCTCTTTATCGCCCATACTCAGTTTTTCTAAAATTTCAACCTAGATATCCATAGAGAGATGCACAAGATTGGAGCTTGCTATTTTAGGTAGGAGATATCCCAATGATTTTCTTCCCTTGGAATACAAGTGATTGAAATGCTTTTTCCTTCAGCTTCCTTGCAGGAATAAGATTGGACCTTTTAAAGATATTGTTGCATAGTTGGTTATTTGGCCTTATATATTCATTGGCATTAACTAACCACCAGCTGGGAGTCATTATGAATTTAAAGTAGGTATGTATTCAAGGCCTATGTAAGGTTTAATGTTGTTAGGAGAGCTTTATGCTCAGACACATTATTTATGGTTGGAAACTCAAAATGGACTCTATATTTAAATATTTGATCTTTAGGACTAACAAGTATTATCCCTTCTTCACTCCATTAACATACAATTCCCATGCGAGGATCTTTAGATGTTGTTCTATTAGAGCTTTTGGTTCAGTAGAGGAAGTTATGATCGAAGAAGGGGATTTAAATGTATCTATATGACCTTTAAAAAGCATTCAACAATGAAATCTACTAAGGTTTAACCCTTTATAACCAATTTAGGTCTGTACTAAAGTCCAAACTCTCATAATTCAATAGCTCATCTCACTAGGTGTCCAGAAATCTTTAGCTTATAGAGGATCTATCTCATAAGTTGATCTGTCAAAACTATGACTTGGTGAGCTTGGAAGTATAGTTTCAGCTTTTTGGAGGTGTTTACTAGAGTGAAGACTAGTTTCTTCACTTTCAAATATCTTGTTTCGACATTATAAAGAGTTTGACTAAAGTAATAAACTGGACGTTGTATTCCTTCATCCTCTCTTACCAGAACAATACTCATTGTTGAGTCTAACATGCCTAGATAAAGGAAAAGACTTTCATTCTCCTTTGGCTAAGACAATATCTTGGGAGATGAGAGATGAATTTGGAATTCTTTAAAAGCCTTCTGATAATCTGAAGTCTATTCAAAGTAAGCTATATTTCTCAGCTTTTTTAAAAAATATAGGGTATGCTCCCTTAGACAAGATGTGAACTAATTGAGGGCAATCAATCTCCCTGTGAGGTGTTGAACCTCCTTCACTGATCGAGGAGGATCCATGTAAAAAATGGTTTAAGTCTTTTATGGGTTAGGCTTGATTCCCTTGTTGCTTACTATGAAACCCAAAAACTTTCCTCATTTAATGGCAAAGATATATTTTGAAAACATTAAGTTTCATCTGATGATGGACAAGTACAAAGAAAACTTCTTTTAAATATAGAAAATACTGCTTAAAGGTCATGCTTTTCACTAACATGTCATCAACAACCATGTTTTTCACCAACATGTCATCAACATATCCCTCGATAATCCTTTTAAGTTGGTTATTGAATATTTTATTTACCATCCATTGGTAAGTGACCCCATTATTCTTGACCCTAAAAGATATAACTTTGTAACAAAATGTTTCCCTTTTATTAATGAAAGCTATTTTTTCCTCATCATCTAAATGCATTAAGATTTGGTGATATCCAAAATCAGCATCCAAGGAGTTCAGGTATTCAAAACCTATAATAGAGTCAACCAATTGATCAGTATTGGGAAGAGAATAATTATCTTTCGTGCAAACTTTGTTCAAATCCATAAAGTCAACATATATCCACCACTGGCATTGTTTTTCTTAACCATTACTATATTTACCAACCAGACAAGATACATCACCTCCCTAATAAAGCCAGCAGCTATGAGCTTATCCACCTCTTGTTTCATTGTTTTCTATCTTTCGCCCCTAAAATTCCTTTTCCTTTTCTAGATTATGTAAATAGTTGGGTCTACCTTTAATTGATGGGTAGCAATCTCAAGATTGATTCCTGGCATGTTAGAGGTGCTTATTGTAAAATTAGATCTTTGGATTTTGAGAAGCTTTGTTAGTGACTGTTATTATGTTGGTGTCAGGGTGGATCCAATTTTCGTGACTCCTTACTTATTTTCCTAAGAACAACATCCTTTAATTCTTCAGCAGTCTTGGTTCTAACCTCTACCCTTTCTTTTAAAGACCCTTGTTAGTCTAATATTAGGGCCTTCTTTCTTTTCATATAGGTAGGGGCACACTGCCTTGAGATCACCTGATTCCCTTGCACTATGGCCACTCCCTTCTAATTTGGGAATATTAGTGCTAAGTACCTGATGTTGATGACAACATTGATCTAATATAGAAGAGGCATACCTAGAATGACATTGTAAACCAAGGGCATGTCAATAATCATGAAGGTTTGTTGGAGGGAGACACGTTTAGAGGGAGTGCTAATAGTGACTTGGATTTCTAGGGTGTCTTTCGTTGATACGCCTAAACCTTCTATCCTAATGAGAGAAGTCTTCACTAGGGTTAGTCTTAAGGGGGATGTCCCCATTTATGCCACTAATGCATATGAGATGATGTTAATCGCACTGCCATCTTCTATCAACACTCAATGTACTTGATAGTTAGAAAGGATTGTAGAGATTACTAGAGTATCTTCATGTAAGAAAGTTATCCTCTCTCTATCTTCTAGAGTGAAGATGAGCTCATGCCACTATTTCAGAAGACGATCAGTTGCAAACACTTGCTTTCTATACTTTTTTTTTACCTGTTTAGGAATCACCTCTTATAGAGGTGCCATTTAAGATCACATTGATTTTAGGTAGTGCCAGTATGGACTGACCAAGCTCTTCTCTTCTTTACTCGAGATGGGAATTCCTCTTCAAGAACTAGCGGAGATAGCCTTTAGCTATCAATCTTTCAATTTCTTTCTTCAAGACATAACACTCATCTATGTCATATCATTTATCCTTGTGAAATAGACAATACTTCTTGGATGTGCAAGTACTAGGTGGCGATCTCATGGGTGAACTGATGTGCAACTACTGGTATTAGACAAGTTCCTTATCCTAAATGGCCATAAGGACTTCAGTAAGAATAGAATTTAATGAAGTGTTACACATTTCAGGGTAACTCAGGTGTTCCCTAAGCAGCCTCTTTTGAGTTTTCATAGGATTGTTGTCCCTCCTTGCGATCTTGCTTGGAAGACCTTTTAGGAAATTGTTTTTAGAGAAACGAGGAAGACCATGGTATAACACACTTGTCTCCTCTACCCGAATATGATTCTTCATGGCTTGCTTCCCTTTTAACAATGTTTTATTCGGTAGGGCATATAACTCTTTCTACAGAGCTTTTCCCTTTATTTTACTTATAAGGGCTTTAGAAGCCATAAACTCTATTAATTCTTCAACCTTGAGCATTTCCTTATTAAACTTTTTCAAGTATGCTCGTATGGACTTATTATCTACTTGAGTGATCCTATAAAGTTCTGTGAAACTATTCTTTATTAGGATACTTGTATTAAATCACGCCATTAGCATAGTACAAAGGTCACTAAAGCTTGTAATAGAGCTTGACTTTAAATTATTGTACCACACATGCACTGATCCCTTAAAAATTATGGGGAAGATCTTACATATGGTATAGCTATCTTGGATGACTAGTTTCAGGCTTCTCTACATATTATGTACATGTTCCATTGGATATGTAAGACCGTCATAATTATCCAAGGTCATTTTGGTATAAATGTATTCCTTAGGTATACGAGTATGCAACACTCGTCTTGGTAGGGGAGAGTCTTAAATTTGATGGGGGGTGTACACATCTCCATGCATATACTCTCCTGCAAACTACTTTCCACTCATATGTCTGGGTTCTAGGGAACTTGAGATTTCTATCGTGGAATGGCGAGATCTATAGATATCCTTTTACCCTCAATGGTTAGATAAACATCTAGAATACTCATTATATACACAAGCATCATAATGATATAAACTCTCTTTGAAAAGGTTGAATGACATCTGAAGTTGAAAATGCCCTATCGTTTCATTCTACCCATACTTCTCTGGGTAGTGTAACGGTATGTGTACAATAGGTGCGGCCTTCTACTGTGGAGGTCAAAATGAGGGTGCAACAACTTGCTGAGGTGGTGCCGAGACTTGTTGAAGTAAGGTTTCTTTTGCTTGTTGATTGGCCCATATTTATTGGGTGAGGAGATGCACTTGGTTGATGAGTTGTTAAAAAGCTTGGATGGGCAAAAATGTTTGTTGTAGCAAAGAGATCTGTTACACATTCTATTATAGGAGTGTCTTGGTTTTTTTGTCATTAATAATTAGAAGGGATATCGATAATCCAATAGAAAAATTAATGGCTTTTTGAAAGTTTCCATAAACAACGCTAAATGATGATGTTTCAAAATCTTATATGCTTAGGAATGAGGTTATTTGGTGTTTGGATAGTGGTTCATAAAATGTTCATATCAATATTTTCTTTTTCATAGCCCAGGAAATACATAATTGATGGTAGAAGTTTTGATACCTATAAAATAGTCATTTTCGGTAGGATTTAGAAACCCTCTTATAATAATAAAGCTAGTGAATTTAAATGAGGATCATAATAAATAAATAAAAAAGCTTTAAATTAAAAAAAACAAAAATGTTTGTTCTTTTTTTATGTGATAAATTCTCTAAGGAGTTAAGAGATGAATACTTGAAGAGTACATTCACATTAATTATCACTTTACGATGAATTTGCTTTTTCACAAAGCATCAAAATATTAAGTCAAAAAAATCTGACTCATAAGAAACAGTTGAGGAATGTAAAGAATGTTTCTAACCTAATTAATAAAATTTATAGACTTAGAGATATAATATATATACATATTATTATTATTATTATTTTTAATACACACACACGAAAGACAGAAATTCAACTTATTTATATAATCTAGTATATAGTCGAAATATTTATTTGCATAAAATATATTTGATCCCATTATATCTAATGCGATATACAATTGAAGATTCATTTCAAATTGCAACATAAAATGTAGATGAGGGTTCAAAATTGAACCATTCATGTTTTTCATGAACGGGAAGCATAAACGTTGCATAATGACTCGATGATTTAAAAATTCAACATTAGCGAGACAACAAAACTACTAATCACCCACTTGCAGTGAGTGCCTTAATTCAACATATCGTCCAGTTTTACTTCGTTGGAGGACCGGTTGTGTTTCATCAAGGAATCAAGACCCTTGAAATTGCTCACGTCTCTTCTTGCCTATTGTTGATTCCCACAACTGATCAATCAGTCTCTACAAAGTATGGCAGACAAAATTAGGGTTTCCCCACAACGAAGTAATACTTTCTCTTAATTAATCAGGTGGCCAATTAACTAAAAGTAATTAGTGGAGAGAGGGCCCTAAAACCATGACTCTAAAGTGGGCGGTGATGATTCCACTGACGTGTCATGCCCGCAACTTGTTTTCATAGTTGGTAGACTTTTTTTTTAGAAAAAAGATTTATTTTGTGTCGTGCTTACGTGTTAGTGATCCTAATTAACTATGCCATGTTGAGTCAAATAAAGCAACCTATGATGATATCTGATCGAAGTCTCAACTGTAAAGAAGAGCTACTCCATAATGGTTTTTGAAGCAATATTAATGGTAGCTAGGAACAAGGTCTAGACGCTATAATTAAGAGCTAAGAAGAGCTGCAAAAACTGATGCTCCACTTCTACTTCTCAACTTCTTCTGTGAGCATATTTCTAGTTGACAGTTTGTATTGGATAATCGGCTGTGACCTGGGTTTGAACCTTACAACAACACATGCTTACGTGACCCATTGATAAATTGGCTGGCTAGTCTTAATCTTGACTAGAACGAGGACTTTTGTGGCTGAATTGACATCTTTGATGCAAAATAATCAACGTACGTAAGAAATATTAATGGAATGAAGATCACTTCTCCAATATAAAAAGAAAACCATTTTAATTTGACGCGGGTTAATATAAGTCCTTCATATAATTGTGTTAATTTGGTCTTTACAATATTATACAAAATTTGATTTGAATTTGTTCGGAAAAATCTTATAGATTTTTCGAACCTAAAATCTAGCATAATCTTAGGAATAATTATGTATCTAGCTAGTTTAACGTTCATTAAAGCTTTCAAATAGCTTCTTGGTATGCATGTTTTGATTATTATGTCTCCAAAGGGCATAACATAATGATAAATGGTTTGAAATATGCACAGTAGGTCTCGAGTTTAAGTTAGGGCATGCATCTCTTGTAAGAGTCTGGGACAGCCGGAGTTTTACTCGCTCACCTGGACCCACAAAGTACGCTTTTCGAGGAGTGGGGTTTCCTCGAATCCAAAAAAAAAAGTTTTGATTATTTATTTATTTATTTATTTATTTATTTATTTATTTAATATGATGTATTTCTTGTTTCCAATATATGTTTATCATTCAACCTTAATCAATTTAGCCAGTATTTTTTTTTTCATTCCATTATGTGTCTGATGGTATAGCTG
>Ga0307518_10003316_pt1 | contig 11630 bp, 3 predicted proteins | sample 25_EM_MG_FD_203889 | JGI IMG/M metagenome (GOLD analysis project Ga0307518, IMG submission 203889) | Populus trichocarpa ectomycorrhiza microbial communities from riparian zone in the Pacific Northwest, United States - 25_EM | ecosystem: Host-associated > Plants > Roots > Unclassified | place... | reverse complement strand
TATATATATATATATATATTTGCCCCCTCTTTTTTTGTAAGTAAAAAATACAGGAATTTACCCGGGAGTTACAATTCTACCCCTATCAAACTCAATTGTTAGCCCCACAGTTCATCGTTTGTTTCATTTTAGTCCTTGGTTATGAAATTATGCATTTTAACCCTCAATTGATTAACAAACTTCCAATTTCTTCAATTTGACCTCTAATTTGATCGATTTCAACGACTGCATTCACATGTCTTTTTTCGGTTTGGTCATTGGTTTTGCATTTTTTCAATCAAGTCCCTAATTACCCCTCAAATTTTAATATTTATGCAATTAAGCCTCTGATTTGACCAAATTAACTCTTTAAAATTGCAATTTGACCCTCAGACTTTAATTTTTTCCAATTAAAACCTAAATTGATTTCAAAAATCATTTTTTATTGTAATTATGCCCTCAATAAATTCAATTAAACCTTGAAAAATCTAATTGACTCCTTAAACATTTAATTTTGAACTTTCCTCCTTAAATTGAATTTTCCTTGCCAATAGGGCCTTCATCAGTCGAAAATATGTTGTCAAGTTTTGAACTTTGGGTATTTTGATCCTCCTCAACTAGTCTTTGAAAATTTTCTGGATATTTTTCATATTCTTCATATTGATGTATATTTTTTTTATTTCTCCAACTTTTTTTGTTTTTTTATATTTTATATATTTATGTGGGGTCCTAAAATGGATAACAATAGTCAACATCCAAGGATACAAGCCGATAATAGACCATCTTATCTTGGGTTGAGTTCTTGAATAAGAGACAAGTGATACATACTTCAAACAAAAACAAACCTAAAACAACAACACACGTATAAAATTTCAACATCGAGACCAATCTATTATGCCTTGGATAATCTAAATTTGACTTAATCCTCCCAGCCCTTTTATAAGATATTGGTTTTCATTCTTATTCCTCCTATAAAAAATATCAATCCCTGATGGCTGCATACCCACGGGTTTCCATACAATGACGCGAGCCTTAAACACTTCAAATATTATTCATCAATATACATAAAAAAACAATAATGTCACAAGTTATTCTAAAAAAATAAACAAATGAATGTGTTAGGATTTGGGAACAACCTTTTAAGGCTGCTAAAGCTTATTGGAAATTGCTGAAATCAAATCGAGCAATGGCGGTGCATGGCTATCACATGTAGGGTGTGTTTGGGATTGTAGTAGCAGTGACGGTTTAAAGTGCTTTTCGCTTAGAAATGTATCAAAATAAAGTTTTTTTATTTTTTAAAAATTATTTTTGATATCAGCACATCAAAACAATCCGAAAACATAAAAAAAAATATTTTAAGCAAAAAAAATTTAAATTTTAAGAGAACGCGGTTTGCACACGTTCCAAACACTCTCGGGCTGTGTTTGTGAAGGGAAGGGAAGGAGGCGCTTATGTTATGATGCATTGAGAAGAGAGCTATTGTAAAGGTGTTGCATTGGTGTTGATGGATTCCGATTGTGAGAGGAAAAGAGAGGTTGTTGTTTATGCTACCGTTCCTGGATAGTGTTGGTCTAGTTTAGGGAGGAAAAAAGAGGTTGCTAGTTAGGTTTTTTTTTTAGACAAGTTTTTTTTAGGGATTGATTTTTTACAAATTCGAGTTTTTTTTTGTTGGGATATTTTTTGAAGTATTTCTTATGTGTGTGTGTGTGTATTTTTTGTCCTTTCTTTAGGTTTTAATTTATAGTGTTGGTGTTCCTTGTCAAAACTGGAAAAAAAAAATATTGGCAGTTTAATTTTATATTATTCCCCTCTTGAAAGAGGATCTCTGTATGCAATTTTTCTATTTTTTCTTGAATCTCTATTTATTTTTATTTTTTTTCATTTGCATGATTTGTTATTATATTCCTTGACCCTTCACCATCTTGATCCCTTTTATATATATATATTGTTATTATATTAAGGGATCAAGATGGTGAAGGGTCAAGGAATATAATAACAATATATATATATAAAAGGGATCAAGATGGTGAAGGGTCAAGGAATATAATAACAATATATATATATATATATAAATTGAATAAAAGTGTCCAAAATCATGAAATAATTATAATTCGGCTAAATCGCATTAAAATTATTTCTTTGAAAATTTTTATATTTTTTAAAATACATTGAAAAATAGGGGTAAAATTGAGTTTTGCAAACTGCTGTTGATGTTGCCTTGTAGTTTTTGCTTTTGGTTTGAGCTATGTTTTTGTTATAATTTCGTAAGAAATTCCAAGCCCAGGGGCAAATAGCAATTAAGTCAGGCCATAAGCCTTTTGGTAATTTATAAGCTATGGTGTTATAAGCTAATGTGTCTTCGACCTATTTAAAAAAAAAACATATTTTTAATATTTATACATTAAAATTATTTAAAAATACTAAAAAATTAATTTTAATAAAATATTGAAATTTTAATTAAAAAAATATATTAAAACTCCCTTTCCAAACAGGACAAACAACAATAATCATTTTAGGGATGCCAAACCGAGGACCAAACAAACAAGACTATGAGGGTGTTTGGTTGCGTGGTTGTTTCTGCGTTTGAAGCAACCACAGCAACTCACCCGTTTGGTAATCCTCCCACAGCAGATTTCTACTGGTGGGGCCTACCGTTAATTGTGACACGGCCACAAGTTTGCATTTGCTGCTTCTTGAGCTGGAAAACTCATGAACAATTCCACTGTTCATGGGGTTCCTTTAATGAACAGTGGACCATGCTCCACTGTTCATGGTTTTCTTCCATGAACAGTGGAGCATGCTCTACTGTTCATGGGTTTTTTCCATGGACAGTGGAGCATGCTCCACTGTTCCGGTCGGACCGGTCCGGTTCAACGCTAAAAATATATTGAACCGGGTCCGATCTAACAAAATAAAAAAAATATTTTTTATTTTTAATTGTGTTTTATTAAAAAAAATAGTGTTAAACATTATTCAATGACACTACATAAATTAGACAGAGCTCGCTTGATGACGTAATATTTGTAGAATTTGATCGCAATCCCAATTTTATTTCTGATTATATTTTACCTATGTTGTTGCGCTCTTAAAAAATTTAATGGAACTCATGATATAATAATAATAGTTAAATCTACAATATTTAAATTAAAAACCATCAATATTAATATATATTTTTTAAAATTATTTTATAACCTCAATTTCAAAATCATTCTTAACCAAACACATTAAATTATTTTTTCTTCAACCTTAATTTCAACCACAGTTTTAACCAAATATCTATTTTTTCAAACCAACTTCAATTAAAAATATTTTTTATAAAACAACTTTTTTCAAACCATAACCACAACAACTACCACAATACCAAACAATTACCACAATACCAAACACACTCTATACAGCATGCGTTCCAGCTTCCAAGATGACGCGACATGAAAGCTCCAGGTTGTGTGGATCCCTAAACTATGTAATTTTCTGTTTTGTAAGAAAAATAAATTAATGGGCATGCGATTAGCACATAATTGTATTTAAGCCAGAGTGCCCGTTCTACGCGATGATGAGCTACACATGCATAACCAAACTGAAGCGTGTGCCTGTTGTCGGCAGTCGGCAGGCGGCACCATATATTTGGCTGCATGTGATATCATTGACACCAAAAACCCATTTCTTTTTCTGTTTTCTTGTTTTTTCCAGGCGCTAGAGAAACCTCAAGTGCTATGCATGCCTGCAATAATTCAAGAAAAGACTAGAGGGGGGAGAGAGTAAAGGGAGAAAAAGAAACAAATCCATACTTCCAAAAAGAAAGATAAAGAATGAAAGAAAGCAAGAATTAAACAATGGATAAGGAAAGGAAGAAGCCATCAAAACCTTGAGGATTCAAACCATAAATAGAAAACGAAAAGGACAATCACAGAAAAACGAATAGGATCTGTAATCGTAGATCGATGAGGCTGAGCAGGTGACGACTAGGGAGCAGCAACATGAGGGATAAGATGAACACCAAGTCATGAGCTGGGAGGAAACAAAGAAAAGGCAGGTCGAGCAGAGAAGGAAGATCATGGCGCAGGATAAATTATGGATGGTGAAGTCGATCAACAGAAATGGAATCTGATTCTTCAAGTAGTATGGAAAACAATCAACACATGCAAAGAATGCAAGGAAACAAGTGCTGAAACAAGTCGTGAACCAGAAAAAAAAACACACGCGCGAATCATCATTCATGTTGTGTTTAAAATATGTTATTTTCTAAATGTTTTTTCAATCTACATCATTTTTCTAAAATGCTTTTTTTCTTCAAAAATAAAAAAATATTCAACTTCAACACTGCCTTTTCCTTTTTTGAACCAGGCAAAAAGGAGAGGCGTGCAAACTGACACGCAAGAAAAGTTTGAGAGATGGAGTTAACAGTAGCTCCACTGCCTACCTTGAATAACAGCTATTCACAGATGTGCTTGATGTTCTCGTCATTTTGAAGGATTTTCTCTTATTTGGATCGTGATGTCCTCTGAGCCATGATGACATTGGAGGGCGTTTAGCTTTAATTTGGAGAATGGGAACAAATTGTCTTCTGTAACATACTTTGTTGGAATTCCATCATCTTTGTCTCTTGTCCTCTGAGCCATGCATGCTGACATTGGATGGCGTTTAGCTTTTGGGGAATGGGAACAAATTGTCTTCTGTAATGTAATCGTTGGAATTCCATCATCTTTGTCTCTCGTCCTCTACCATTATTTATTTATTTACTTGTTGGTGTAATGTAATTGTTGGAATTCCATCATCTTTGTCTCTCGTCCTCTACCATTATTTATTTATTTACTTGTTGGAGATGACGATCCCCATATCTCCATAGACCTTTTTCTTTTCTTTTTATATTGCATGTTGCCTGGGCTTTGGACTTGCAAGGTCGTGCATGGTAGTTTAGTGGTGGGGTCAGGATTGGTTTGGTGCTCCGTGGCGTGGGCGTGCAACCCAAAGCAGTGGTCAGGAAGAAGAGCAATACGATAAATCTGAATATATATATACACACACACACACACATTGTATTTTCAACTATTTTTCAAAATATTGTTTACTGTTTTGTCTACATTGTTGTCTTGAAAAATATAAAAAATATAGATATTTTGAAGACAAATTATAAGATAGAAAAATTATATTTTTTTTTATGTGTTTCATTTGAAAAATTGACAAATATTTCAGAATATCTCAAAATGAAACGTGGGTAAAATAAAGTGTGAGGCAAGTAATAGTAATTAATAATTAATCGGGGGAGTTTCAATTCATTAATCAATTTGCGTAGATAATTAAGAGGACAAATTAAAAAGATGGTCACGAGGGATCTGACTTGAATTTATTTTTTTTTAAATTAATATGGGTGTCTTACTAGCTTACACGTACCTCAACTAATCTCACGGGTCCTGAAGTTAATGATGATATAAACCTCCAATAATTATTATATTAGCAACCACAGAGCTCGAACCTGGAACCACCACCTGAATTTATTCTTGAATTCATTCTTCTTGTAGCTTTAGGCAACCAAGAGTATTTGTTCCAAAAACACCCTTTTCAAATAAAGAATATTCTCACATTGGTCATTAAAAAGATGTTTAGGAGAAATGCATTTAATTAATATTTTAAAAGAACTTAAATAGAAAATATTAAATATACAAGCTCAGGTAAAAAAATTATCAGCCTCTCTTCTCGTTATGAGATTTAAGCAAATTTCTTTTTTAAATGTCGTTAAGGAAATAAATATTAAAATTCCTTATAATTCTTTAATTAACATCCATTTCATCACACTAGTTAGTTTATCCGTTCGATCTAATGTGCCAATTTTTAAAATTTACTTTTTATTTAATTTTATAAAAATTAATATATATATATATATATATATATATATATATATAAAAGAAAGACGATGATTTAAATTATAGGAAAAATTATATTTTGTTAAGAATTATTTTCCTTTTTTATTCATGTTTTTTTTTATAAAAAAAAGATATCTTTTTTTATTTGTAGCATGTTTTTTGAAAATCCATTACCTTATTCATTCATTTATTATTACTATTTCTTGACAAAAACATGTGTTTTTATTAGAAGTATTTCTTAAAATAAAAAATTACCATGATTTGAAAAGAAAGTTTCAACCAAAAAAATTAAAAATCCATGAATCAATACTTTTTACACAATCATAGGCAAAAAAATAATATAAGAAATTATGTAATATTTTTTTAAAAAAAACAAAACATTTCATTCTCATTGAATATTTATGAGCATATTTAAAAAAAAATTGCATATGTGATTTATAATAATTTATAAAGTAATTGTTAATTTTACCATAAAAGCTATTATTTTATTTGAAAAATAAAAAAAATTGTATGATTTTTAAATTTATTTATGGTGAATTTTATTATAAATTAAAAATAATTTTAAATAAGAAACTGAAGGACCATTTAGGAAGAGGCTAAGTGCTTATGCTTGGAAGGATAAGTCCACGCACTCCAAAGAAACAAAGCATAGTCATCATAGTTTTAAAACTCAACCCGGTGGTTGACCCGGTACAGTGATCGGATCACGGGTCAGATAGGTTGACCTGGGTCAACCCAAAAAAAGGAAGAAAAATTGACGTTATCTCTGAGCAAACTGAATGCAAGCATCGCGTGTTCACAATTTCTCATTATTTCAAGAAATAATAAAATTTCCATTTAATTATACAAGTCGACACCACCCACTTGCATACTCACACCCTTTATTGTTTACCTCAAATCAAATTAAAAGAGAGTTAAAATCTTTCCCCCTGCACCTCACACCCTTTATTGTTTACCTCAAATTAAAAGAGAGTTAAAATCTCCCCCCCGCACCTCCATCACATAGGCAGATTGTCTACCAAACCATGAAGACTCTCTGCACAATTAGCCTCCTAATTACTCTGCTAATTGACAGGTAGCGTAGGTGGTTGTTTGATTCCACAACAGATCAAACAAAGTATGCATGAACGTGGGCGACAAAATGAGAGAGAAAAGTCTATGTATGGTTGCCGGCTGCTATAAAGAGACATGTGGGTACAAGTAACATCAGCTTCTCTATAGCAGATTTGAAATAGTGATCCAGATTCTTCTCCTCCTCTGCTTTTCTTCACTGCTGAAATGGCTTTGAAGATTTCTAGGTTTTTTCAATTTTCATTTTGTCTTTGCTGTTAATCGTTTTGAAAACGATATCGTTACGCACACACACACACACATATTAAAAAAAAAAAGAGGTCGGGTCTCAGCTGGGTTTACCTGGGTCGACCGGGTTCCGGGTCGACCCACCGGGTTGACCGGGTTTCGCCGGGCTAACTCCCAGACGGGTTTTTGCTTAGACCCGGACCGGTTTCATGCCCGGGTCAGCCGGGTCCCGGGTCGACCCGCCGGGCCGATCCGGGTTTTTAAAACTATGATAGTCATGTCTAACTTTCTTTTTATTTATTTTAAATGGGTTGACGACACCAAATATTCTTTTATTTTTTTTTTAGTTTAATGTAGGTGTCCGGGTTAGCTTGCGCGCACCTCGACTAATCCCACGGGCCCTGAAGTTAACGACCATGTAAGCCTCCAGTGGCCATCATATGAGCAACCACAAGGCTCAAACCTGAGACCACAGAGGGAGCAAACCTCTTGATCCCAAGTTCTTACCACTGGGTCACCACCTAGATGGTTTTCTTTTTATTAGGATGGACAATACATCATTCGTCTAAACAAATAATGTGACATCAACTAGTCAATTTCTAAACATTTTCGGCTATTTGAAAGTTTGGATATTGAAACTCAAATCTAATTTTCAACTTGTTTTCATCTAAAAAATCACATAAATATCAATAAACTCATTTTCAATCCCAACAAACTATATAATCGAGCTAAGAACCAAAATTAAACTGAATTAAAAAAAATATTCTCAAGCCATGATTAACATTTTATGATAAGATTAAAGTTTCAAACTGTCATCATAGAATTCTCCTCTCCAAAACAAATTTATTGAAACTAATATCAAACTCTTTTTATAACCAAAATGTGACCATTTAGAATTTGTATCCCCTTTTATTTTTCCTGCGACTTTCTCTCTCGTTTCTTAGTATTTTAGAATTGAAATGTTCAAAAGATAAAGTTTAAGACTGAAACATAAAATTTTAAAATAATAGGGTCCAAAATAATTCTTAAAGTATAATTTTTGGCCCTTGTTCTTTTAATTTTTTTTAACTATAACCTAAAATTTTATTTTATAATATTGTTTTTTAATTTAACAACGAAATATTCTCAAACACTTCACATATGCATGAGCATGCATAAGAAAGAAAAAAAGAAGCAAATCCCAATACATAAAACGAAGGCAATATTCTTTTTGAGCCCAATACATATGGGCTCAAAAAGATTTTTCAAATCAGGTTGATTATTGGTTTTTTAACCAATTTTTTAATTAATTAATTCTATAAATGAGTTTATTTAGGTTTTTAGGGTGTTTTTTAAGTGTTGTAAGGTAAAAAACTAAATGAAAATGATTCCTGGAAAAACAAACTCAGCCCTAAATTTTTATCCACTCTGATGACATGTCATCTATTGTTTTTTTTTTTTAAAAAAAGGGTGATACCCTCATTTAAAAAAAAAATAAATAAAAGGCTTAGTCATTCAGGCTGAATTGGAAGACCTATGCTCCTAATCTTTTTTTTTAGGCTTTTCAAGTATCTTAATTTTTTATTTTTTAAATTAATTTTTTATTTTTTATTTGAGGGACATTTGAAAAAACATATAAGACAAAATATGAATATATAAGGACAAAAAAGTTTACAAGAATTTTTATAAAAAACAATTATTTCATTAGATATTTGAATTGCTAATCAAGATTTATTTTGGTTTTCCTGTGCAGCCAAATTAACAGTTAAAGATATATTCAAGTTGTTAAAATATAATTATTTTTCCTAAAATTAATGTTAAAATATAGTAATGAATATATTCACCACATGAAATGCATGAACAAAAGAATAATCAAAGTATAATTTAATTAAGTATTACTATGATGAATTAAATAGTTTCAAGGAATTATAAAAATTTAATTAATTTGTATTTGTATAATATATTCTAATATTTAATGAATGATTAATTTCATTTCATTTTGTTTTCACAAACGCTCATGGCCTGATTTTTTTTTTCTATTTCAGCTTTCAACATTGGATTTTTATTAATTTTTCTTTAATTTTATTCTTGAATACTTATTTGATTTTAAATTGGTCTTTATATCTTTTTTATCATATAAATAAATTTTAAAAATGGTATTGAACCGAATGGAGTTTATGACTCAGATCAAGAGTTTGATGTATTAACCCAAGAAAATGAAGTGAAAGATTTTATCTTTATATCCTAAGTCCTAATTAGATTATTTCTTGTGCATTTTTGAACATAATTAAGATGACCTCAAACTCTTTTTACAATTTGTCTTCACATTTTTTTTCCTTTTTATTGCAACATTCTAGGCCCAAATTATGAATAATTTAAAAACATTTGTTAAGGATAAAAAGTGTAAAAAAAAAGAGAATCAGGACAGAGTGTAAAATAAGGATAAATCTCATTGCAAATATAGAATTCAGCAAAAAAGTCTCTTTCAGTCCTTGTACATTTCTTTACAGTTCCTATAGTTTTTGTTATTTCCATTGTGATCCAAAAATTTATTTTCTTAACATTTTCAGTTTCTAAGATGAGAAAAAATAGAGAAAGTTACCGGGTTCTGATTGAAAAAAGAGAAAACATTGATTGACACCAATTTTAGCCATAAAATAATCGATCTTGACGTCAATAAGTTTCATTCGATAAGAAAAGTTCAATAGTGATGATTTTTTTTTGTAAACATGCATGGGAGGGTAGATCTGTGCTCAAGAAGTTTTTTCAATTCAAGTTGATTTTTTTTATTTTTAACCTATTTTTAGGTTAATTATTGCCATAAATGGATTTGTTTAGGTTTTTATGGTATTTTCTAGATATTTTAGGGTTAAAAACTAATTAAAATTTTATTTTTTAGATAAAAAACCCAACCTTGACTTTTCAGCCACCATTATGGTGGCAAGAATTTTGACACCTAGATGACGTGTGTCTAGAGTTGTTTTTTTTTTTTAAAAAAAAAAGGATGGGGGAAGTTACTTAAAGATTTACAAGTATAAAAAATACAAAATTTATTTTTAAAAAATAAAACATAAAATAATAGAAAAACTAAGAGACTTGGAAACCCTACTAAAAAAAGTTAAAAGGAAAAAAAAAGCGCAGGCCACGGCGTAAAAAAACTAATATATTTGTGCCACCAAATTAATAATTAAAATATATATTTAAATTGTTAAAATATAATTTGTTTTCCAAAATTTAATGATAAAATATAGTAATGAATATATTCATCACATGAAATACATGAATGAAAGAATGATTAAAGCATCATTTAATTGATTTTTAGACTACAATGCATAATTAAATAGTTTCAAGGAATTATAAAAATTAAATTAATTACTATTTGTATAATATATTCTGATATTTAATGAATAATTAATTTTATTTTCTTTTAACAAGCGCGCTTGACCTGATTTTTATTTTATTTCAATCTTTAATATTAAAATTTTGTTAAAAATATTAATTTTATTTTTTATTATTTATTTGATTTTAAATTGATTTTAATATTTTACCTCATGTAACTCATTAAAAAGTGGTATTGATCTCAACAAATATAACTTAGATTATATATTTAACAAATTAACTAGGATTAATTTAATAAATTACTATATTAATACTAAAACAATTATGTTACAAGTTTTTATATTTAATTTTTTTTTATTCCAGCCAGCGGAAAGGGGAGTAGACTAGCATGAGATAACAAGGAATGTATTACACACGCGATTATTTATAAACTCCATGCATGTCCATGCATGTCTTATAGACCCTCCCCTCCATTGTGATTCTTTCTCGTACCTCTTACGGAGAATAACTAGGAATTTCTCTCTCTCTCTCTCTCTCTGATGTGGAATGTAGAATCATTTTATCAATCAAGCTTTCTGTATCAACAGTCAAAGAGTCATTTATTGCTGAAAACAAATGCGATTGCTTTGTATTTTTATGCAATATGTTGGGCGGAGATGTTCTTCCATGCTAAATTATTAATTTCAAAATAAATATAAATGATTTGAAAAGAAAACAATTTCATTATATACTAGTGTTTTTTTCCTCTCAGCGAGATTTGAAGAACAGGTTTTCAAACAAGTGCCCTTGAAATACTCGAGAATTTTAACTTATATAATTAATTGATTTGTTTCTATAATCATGGAATTAAGCTTATGTCTTCCTTGGTACAGGAATTAAATCATTCTAATTATATTAATCAACCTGTTATGTCCTTGGAATACAGGTTAAGAATTGCTTGTTTACGTAATTATATGAAGGAATAATCCTAGAAAGAAAGGACAAATCAGAAATTAAAAAGGGGATGAAGGCGGAGTTGGGAAAGCTAGAAAAGAAATAAAATAAGTGAAGTGAGAGAGGATGAAAGAGAAAGGAGATGATGATGATGATGATGATGAGAAGGTGAAGGAAAAGTATTAGACAAGATGACAAAGGGTAAAGGACATATGCCGGCAATCTCTTTTGTAAATTCAA
>Ga0307518_10003315_pt1 | contig 11630 bp, 7 predicted proteins | sample 25_EM_MG_FD_203889 | JGI IMG/M metagenome (GOLD analysis project Ga0307518, IMG submission 203889) | Populus trichocarpa ectomycorrhiza microbial communities from riparian zone in the Pacific Northwest, United States - 25_EM | ecosystem: Host-associated > Plants > Roots > Unclassified | place... | reverse complement strand
GCTGCCACTATCTACAACCTTGCAAATGACATGAGACGCAAGTTCCTGAAATTCGGTGTGAATGGTGATCTCGATGAGGCCATTTCGCTCCATCAATCAGCGTTGGACCTCCGTCCGGAGGGTCATTTTAATCGGTCGTCCTCACTCCATGGTCTCGCGCTTTGTTTCAGCCACCGGTACGACAAACAGGATACCATAGTAGACTTGGAGCAGGCCATCACACTCGGTCGAGCTGCTCTAGAGCTCCGTTCCCCAGGCAACTCTGGTCGTGCTGCCACTCTCTACAAGCTTGCAAATGACATGAGACGCAAGTTCATGAAATTTGGTGCGAATGATGATCTCGATGAGGCAATTTCACTCCATCAATCAACGTTGGATCTCCGTCTGGCGGGTCATTCCAATCGGTCGTCCTCACTTCATGGTCTCGCACTTTGCTTCAGCGACCGGTACGACAAACAGGGTGCCATAGCAGACTTGGAGCAGGCCATCACACTCGGTCGAGCTGCGCTAGAGCTCCGTTCCCCAGGCAACTCTGGTCGTGCTGCCACTATCTACAACCTTGCAAATGACATGAGACGCAAGTTCATGAAATTCGGTGTGAATGGTGATCTCGATGAGGCAATTTCGCTCCATCAATCAGCGTTGGACCTCCGTCCGGAGGGTCATTCCAATCGGTCGTCCTCACTCCATAGTCTCGCACTTTGCTTCAGCCACCAGTACGACAAACAGGGCACCATAGTAGACTTGGAACAGGCCATCGCACTCGGTCGAGCTGCGCTAGAGCTCCGTTCCGTAGGTAACTCTGGTCGCGCTGTCACTCTCTACAACCTTGCAAATGACATGAGACGCAAGTTCATGAAATTTGGTGCGAATGATGACCTCGATGAGGCAATTTCGCTCCATCAATCGGCGTTGGACCTCTGTCCGGCGGGTCATTCCAATCGGTCGTCCTCACTTCATGAGCTTGCACTTTGCTTCAGCGACCGGTACGACAAACAGGATGCCATAGCAGACTTAGAGCAAGCCATCATACTCGGTCGAGCTGCGCTAGAGCTCCGTTCCCTAGGCAACTCTGGTCGTGCTGTCACTCTCTACAATCTTGCAAATGACATGAGGCGCAAGTTCCTCAAATCTGGTGCAAATGATGATCTCGATGATGCAATTTCACTCCATCAATCAGCATTGGACCTCCGTCCAGCGGGTCATTCCAATCGGTCGTCCTCACTCCATAGTCTCGCGCTTTGCTTCAGTGATCGATACAACAAACAGGGCACTAAAGTAGACCTGGAGCAGGCCATCACACTTGGTCGAGCTGCGTTAGAGCTCTGTTCCTCAGGCCACTCTAGTCGTGTCAATACTCTCTCTGACCTTGCAGTTCACTTAGGGAACAGGTTCCAGAAATTCAGTGCGAATGCTGATCTTGATGAGGCCATTGTGTTGCAACAATCAGTGTTGGACCTCTCTGCAAGTCTAGGTGACTTGTCTCTGGACTCTGATGACTCTGATGACTCTGGTGTGTCTTTCAAACCGGTGTCGGATATAGAAGACCTTGTTAGTGAGGATCTTGATCAAGAATTGGACAAGTCTGATGGTGTCTCTGGATCTTTGGGTCATGCCACCACTGGGAAGGGGGATCCCTTTGTATCTGAGGATCTAGTGGTGATGGAAACCTTCCTGGACATAATTAACAAGAATCTTACGAAGGAGGAGTTGCAGTCACAGCTGGCTACGAAATTCAGTTTATTGGTCTGTATTTTGGTCGTCAATTTGTTTTCTTTTTATAATGCTTTCATTCAGACTCGATATGCGGAAACGATGGGTTTGAGCTTGTCTGCTTGCCTTCCCCCAAGTTGCTCGTCTGGTGTTTCCTCTATCTCAGGTGCCATGTGAGTCCATATTTCATTCAGCTTAAACAAGATCTCACTCGCATCAAAAGGGATGTTGACTTGCGAAAATGCCCAACGCAACTGTCCGATAAGCAGCCCACTTGCCTATCCAAATCTGACAAGATTAAACAGATCAAAGAAAGGCTCCTCGAGATGCTCAGTAGGTCATGGTTGTGTCTTGTCAATCTACCTTCATGCGATAGCTCTGGGTCCAACAGCGTCATCCCAGGTTTTCATATCTCATGGCCGCCTTCCTTGGTCTACCCTAGAAAGTGATTTAGAGAAGCAGGGACTCGCATTGGTCAATTGGCCTGCTGAGGTTCCTCGGAAGCGCAACAAAGGGATCTACGACCTGAATGCAGAACATGCGGACAAGCTGTATCGTGCGATCATGCATCCTGACGAGGAGCATCGTCTTGGTTTTCGTTCCCTAGGTCCAGCTGCAGGTATGTATCGACTTCCCCAGTTCGCATCGTCATCTAAATATTATATGAACCACCAGTAAACCATAGAACTGGTACTGCGCACGGTACTAACCTTGCTTCGAGTTCGAAGCGTACTTTAGATGATCAAGACTGCAGACCACTAAAGCGAGTCAAGTTCAAGGAGCCCATGACACGAACCAACTTTTCTGGTACAGTCTCACAGCAGACGCAGTCTGGCTGGAGGCGAACGCTGGGAGATTCAACGAAAGGACAAATGTATTAGTTGCCATGTATAATACTTTGTGTCTAATACGCACCTGGGAGACTCAACGAAAGGACGAAGAACCTCCCGGTGGCTGGCCAGCAGTTCGTTACCGAAAAAGGAAAGTGGCTACATTGGCGCAAGTACTACACTCGCCCTAGTACTCCTGTTTGTCACAGTCATGATTGTACCTTCGACAAGTAAACCAAACGGAAAACGAACGGGGTCCTGAGTTAGCGGGGAAGGCGGTATAAGCTCGAACTGAGTCACCGTATGCGGATAGTACGTTGGGTCCCATGACTCCCATCCTGTCATAGTACCCTGTGTCAACTCAACACCAATCACAGATCCACCCAGTCCGCGCAGAACCCCGGATCGACTCGGGACTATATGATTGCAACATTGCCTCGTCCTGCTGTTGTTGCTTGCTGCGGCTCAGGAGTAGGTCTAGCATTCCTTCCTGCGTTGAGTTTTTCATCTGTCGTTTCACGGACACAAATTTGATCCGCTCCCCACGAAAGTGGCTTCGTGGATAGCTTTGTTCTTTTCATCACCGATCCGTCGCTGGCCAAACTCATATGTACGGCATCTCACGCTGAGCGAGGACAGTGAGTGCATTATATGCTTTCTCGGTATCTTGATGACCATTGGCCACGATTCACTTGACATACCTGGCACACGAGTACAGCAGGGTAACCTACGAGTACCATCTGGGACCTTGGACAGCGTGCCAACCTAAGACCGTCCATCGGAAGTTGACTCGACACGAAGGGGGTGAGTAGACTAACCGCGGCAGGAAGCATATACAATTTTCATATACCCCAAAATTTATTTTAAGATTCCCGTGGTCGTTGCACTGTGCTTTGAACGTGTGCAAGATCGTCATCGATCGGGAGAAACGACGGGGTGTATGCGCCGTTCAAGGGATTGTGGGGATTCCCAATGATGGCCTGGAAAAATAACACCAACGGATCATCACGCCAGCAGGACGCATCGGATGAGATTATAATGTCTGATCACGAAAGCAGATCGTCTTTATCACTGCAGTGTTCGACATCGAGGAGACGGTCCTTGCTCTTCTCTCCTCTCTACGTGAGACTTCACGCAGGACGATCCCCAGGAGAAATCAATGGTTGTGTAAAGGCCCCTAGGACTTCATGACAGTGGTGAGGTCTAATAGCGAAATCGTGACATTGACTCGTAGGTTCCATTTCATATCGATCTCCATGCTGCTCAAGAAGAAATATGGCCGGATAATATCCTCCAGAATGTACACGAATAGCTCGTTGGGAAGAAGATTGATATATGTTGGCTTAGGCCTACAAGGTGGACAACCTATCACTTAAGATAGGGCTCATGCAAACCCGACCAACGTCACGTGGTCGGAGGGTGACAAACGTGACAAATCCGATGTAAATCGAAAATCAATGGTGTAATGATTCTAATGAAAAATCTAGACCTAGAGTAATTGAAACACAGTGTTTATGTGATTCTCTAGGTTACAGAATTTTTGATTCTATGATGCTGAGGCATATTTTGAAAAAATGAGGTTGTCAGCACGAAGTTGAGTGAATAAAATAAAATAATTTACCTCCGGCACGTGGTTCTTCTCCGAATCTCCTTGTGGTCGTGAAAGCAGATGGGCCGATGCCGGCGTTACACCGAAATCAAGCTTGAAAACCTAGGAGCATATTCATGGAAGAGGGCCTGGGTTCAGTCCATCAGTGGTTATGACGAAAATGTGAGTTTGTGACTCACAGTGTGGTTCCAACTTGACCTTGTGTTAATTAAAATGCCTCAATAGATTTTCTAATTGATCATCACATTTTATTGATGTTGATGCTTATCGCAAAGGGTTGAATGGCAAGCAAGCTGCGTGGGCAAATAGAAGGTATTGAGGTCACTGTGTCCTGCCAGAGGGAATCTTGAAGGAGCTTGACGAAGCCCACATTATCTGAGGCATTCCATACCATAATATTGGCCAACTACTAATAGAATTGTAGCATATCATAGTATACAGTGCTAATTGTTTTCATTGTGACCACTTATCCTGGCTGATGCTAAACCTGTGTCACAGTCTGTCACATCACGTGATGTTGGTCGGGTTTGCATGAGCCCTGGCAATCCGACCAAACCTGTAGGGGTCCCACGGACCCGCAAAAATTAAATAAATAAATTCGTGTGTAGCGCAAGGAGAAAATCCAAGCAAGCCATAGCATTAGCAATGATGTACTAGTATACTAGCCATGTTAATGAAGGATGAAGAATTCGAGAGTACTGTAGATCACCTGCCCACATTGTTCGTGCTGTCGTCGAGTTCCTTCTGTGGGCAAAATTTCTGACCACCCCGTCCCTTGCACTCCATGCTGTGACAGTATGTACACGTTCTCTTGCTTTTCTTACCGTTCCGCTCATCCTCTGAGACGACCCTAGGTGAAGACACCAAGGACCCTACTACACACTGGAACTCTGAGAGGATAGGATGCGAGAACTAGGGCAATAACCCAAGATGAGCTCGAATGGAGAGCCTCTGGGTGCTGGATTGCACTGTATATATACTACTCTACACGAGGGCTACGCAAGGCTATCCATGAGGCTAACGCTATACTAGTGATGTCATGGTGGAGCTAAGGCTATGCAGAACGACATCAAGGGAGGCAGCGTGTACAGCATGAGGTACGGGTCTAGACTGAGGTAGATAAGATACGGCTGTACACTACGATAAGATAAGATGCTATCTAATCACAGATTAGATAAGATAAAAAGTTGGACCGTTACACTACTCCCTCCTCAGGTGCAGGATTCCAGACTGCAGAACTGAGCATCGCAAACTGTAAGGTTTTCGGGGATACAACTAAATAACGAGTCGAAGTCCGCTTGAGTCATACGAAGTTTTCGAGGAGCAGAGGGATTTTCTCGATAAAAGTGCTCGACTACCAGAGGAGAATTCTTCAAATTGGACGAGGGTTCCCAAGTTCTCTCGTGTTCTTCGTAACCTTTCCAGTGCACTAGGTACTGGAGTTGCCTTTTATAAATACGAGAGGCTATGATATAGTCCACTTCGTACTCTTCATCGCGTTCTTCTGAAACATGTACCGGACCGGGCTGAGATACAGGTTGTCCAGGAAGAGGTCCCAAATAAGGCTTAACTCGAGATACATTCACAACCGGGTGAATCCGAAGAGTTTTCGGGAGCTTAAGCTCGACCGCGTTCGGTGTTACCCGTGTGACCTCATAGGGACCAATCCACTTTTCAGTAAGCTTCTTAGAAGCATGATTTAGCATCCGAAGGTTGTCCGTAGAAAGCCATACTTGCTGGCCTACAACATAGTCCGGGGCAGGATTTCTGTGCTTATCTGCCTGAAGCTTCATGTTACGTTTGGCCTTCTCAGAAGACTCAACGACTTTGTTAAATACGGCCGCAAAGTCCTTAGCCGCTGGGGCTACAGTCTCAACTGGCTCCACACCCATTCGAGGGGAATAACTCCGGGTAATTCCAAACGGTGAATCAGTAGTTACTTCCGAAACGGTGTTGTTCCAGACGAACTGGGCGATTTTGATCCATTTAGCCCATTTGTTTTGACGATCGTTTACGTAAGTTCGGAGATACTGATTAATTTCGCGATTCAATCGCTCCGTTTGACCATCGGTTTGTGGGTGAAACGCAGTGGACATTTTGCGCTTTACGCCTAAGAGTCTATACAACTCCCCCAGGAAGTTGCTTGCAAAGACCGATCCACGGTCGGAAACCACGGAAGAGGGAAGACCATGCTGACACCAGACATGATCCCTAAATAACTCGGCAGTCGACAACGTGGTTTCCTCCTTGGTACAAGGTACAAATACGACCTCCTTTGAGAACCGATCGACCACCACTAATATACAATTGTAACCAAGGGATTCCGGCATCTTGGTAAAGTCCATGGTGACATCGAGCCACGGGCCACTAGGAGTGGGCAGAGGAACAAGACTTCCAGAAGTTTTTTGATTCGAAACCTTTGACTGCTGGCACTTTTGACAGTGCTTTACGTAGGTCTGAATCTGTTCCTTCATTCCTTTCCACACGTAATGCTTCCTGAGCGTGTTATAAGTAGCTTTTACTCCTTTATGACCAGCAACGGGAGTGTCATGAAAGTCCGTGATAAGCGACTGGCGCTCTTCATAAGTCTGATCAGTAACGTCGATCGACTTAATAGATACAGGGTTTAACAAGGTCTGATCCTTGTTATCTTCGGAACTAGAGACGTAATAGTCCGATCACCTACTAAGTGGATCTGCAACGTGCATCTGGGTTCCCTTTTTATAGATAAGTGAGTAATTAAAGCGCGTCATCCACATTTGCCAGCGCGCTTGGCGCTTAGAGAGATTCTGCGACTTCGTAAAATACGTTAGGTTGTGATGGTCTGTGTAAATCTCGAAAGCGTAAGGAGTGGCTTCGAGATAATGGCGCCAGGCCTCAGTTGCTTTTATGATGGCCAGCATCTCTTTGTCGTGAATAGGATAGTTTCGTTCGGGAGGTGTCATAGAGTGTGACATGTACACGACGGGTCTGAACTCGCTGTCTTCGCACTTCACGGATATCACTCCCCCAACGGCGAACTCAGACGCGTCTGTTTCCAGGCAGAATTCGCGGTCTTGGTCGGGGTATTGAAGTACTGGAGCACGAGTGAAGGCGGCCTTCAAGGCTTCAAACGCTGCGCATTCCTTTTCACCGAAGTTAAATACAGTGTCTTTATACGTTAAGTCCATCATGGGCCTAGCCATGATTGCGTAATCCTTAATAAAATGCCGATAGAAGTTACCGAGCCCCAGGAACGCGTGAACCTGCTTTATGTTCGTTGGTTCAGGCCACTTTAAAATAGCGTTAACCTTTTCAGGATCCATTTTGATCCCATCACGAGAGACTATCATACCGAGGAAATCGACTTCGGTGACTTTGAAGCGACACTTCTCGGGTTTGACAAACAGATCATTGTCTTGCAACCGTTTCAAAACTTCTAGCACGATTCTATCATGCTTTTCCTGATCGTCCGTGTCCGTAAATATCATAAGGTCATCTATGTACACCACGCAGACATCCGACATATCGTGGAAGATCTCATTCATCATCTTCTGGAATGTCGCAGGTGAATTACAGAGACCAAAATACATAACAAGCGGCTCAAAAGCCCCTTTGTGCGTTACAAACGCAGCCTTCCACTCATCGCCTTCGCGAATTCTCACGTTGTTATATCCCCACCGAAGATCCATCTTTGTGAAGAGTTTACAACCCTTGAGCTTGTCAACAAGCTGAGAGATAAGCGGTAGCAGATAGTTATTCTTAACTGTCCAGTCGTTTACATAGCGGTAATCCTGTACCATGCGCTTCTTGCCATCCTTTTTGGGAATAAAGAAGACCAGTGACGTCTGTTGACTAATAGAAGGCCGAATATATCCTTTTGCAAGTTGATCATCTAGGAAGGATTCGACTTCTTTTTGCTCATCAACAGAGAGCGGGATAAGTCTTCCCTTTTTGGCCGGGAAGTCTTCTTTTAGATCAATTCCATGATCCCAAGGTTTCCTAAGCGGCATGCGCTCTGACGACTTTTTACTAAATACATCTAAGAACTCCCAGTATTCTTTAGGTACCTGCTTTTGGGCTTCTTCTAGGGTCAACTCATCAATAGTGACCTTTGATTCATGTGCCTTCAAAGCTTGAACCCAAGTTTCCTGAGATTCGTTTTCTCGTAATAACTTAGCAAAGCGTGTCTCTAAGAGTGACTTGCACTCTGGAGGACACTGCGTTAAATTAACTTTGCCAGAAACCCAATCTATATCGGGATTGTGCTTTCTAAGCCAGGTGTGGCCGAGGATAAGAGGAACTTTTCCAAGGCAGGTGACTGCACACCAAAGCTTCTCAGCATGCTTCCCAATACCGATGGTAAGCAATACATAATGCGTGATATCACCCTCTTGATTCCTGGTGCCATCTACGTTAAACACTGGAACGGGTTTTACCAGCTTAGATAACTGCAACCGTCGATCAAGAGCCCAGCTCTTGTCAACAAAGCAGCCAGTAGCGCCACTGTCTAGCAGAGCGTCTACTTCAATAGTATTAAGGGGACCGCGGATGCGGACCGGTACCGTCACTTCACGTTCCATTGTGAAGGACCTTCGTAAGTTCACGGGAACTTCTAAGTTGCTGGCGGGACTTTCCGGTTTCTCAGATGCCAAAGAAAGAGAAAGATTGTCTTTATTCAACCGGGAATTAAGCACGCTCGATTTTACATCCGGCGCCGAGCCCTTTGCAGGGACCCCCTTAGATGGTACAGAACAGTCTGAGTCACAGTTCATGCTATCAACAGATAAAACAGAGTAGCGAGAAGGAGAAACAGAAACAGGAGAAACTACAGAAGACACTTTTTTGTAGGTTTTTGTAATTTTACTACGCAGCAAAGCAAGGCGGTACTTAAATATTTCCTGTACAACAGGAGTAGTAGCGTGAGATAGTCTGTAGTTCAGAATACATACAGCTGTGTCCAAAGAAGATTCAAGAGCGAGGGTGCCCGACACGTCCTCACTCTCTAATCTTTTAAATTTCTGAAGAATGCTTGCATTTCTGCAAAAGACATCCCTCGTACTGCGTTTAACCGGTCATCCTCCGGTTGGGCCTGTGCTGCCCGTGCTTGGGGTTGCCCACGACGAGGGCGGCGCGGCTTTGTGCACTCACGTGCGATGTGGCCAAATAGTTGGCAATTGTAGCATTGGGGCCCTTTGCCCCTTTGCTGAGATGATGCATCTGCGGCTCCTATATCCATAGGAGTACCGCTAGCCGACGATGAATAATTTTGGCCCTGATAATACCGGGCCGGTGACTGCGACTGTGTATTAATTAAGAAGAGTTCTTGCGCTCTTCCTATTTCCTTGGCCGAGGCGGACAAGGTGACATACGTGTCACGTGGCATGTTTTGAACGTAAACCTGCTCCAAGAGTTTCCTCTGGAGCGCTCTTTCGAGCAGATCCCTAGCGTAGTCATCTACGCACCGACTTTGTATCTTAAGCGCTTCGAACTGCGCTAAGAATTCGTCAATGTGCTGATGAGGGCCCTGACGAAGACGCAACAACTGGGCTCTTGCCCATTCCTGGTTGTTTCCTGGAAGGAAGAACCCTTCTACTTTGGCCTCGAGGGCCTGCTTGGTGGGCCACGCTGGTGGCGGGGGTGGCGCTCCCAGGGCAAGGGGCGGCGCGGCGACAAGGGCGGCGTGGGCTGCCATACACTGGTCAAGGCGGACCTGAGCCCACCGACCAGCTTTCGGACCCGTGAGCCGAGAGTAGACGGCGGCTGCCACCATCGTGTCGTTGGCCCTGTCCATCGTGATGTCGATCCACACCTTAAGCTTGCTCCACCACTCGTGGAACTTGGCGGGAGAACCATCGAAAGAGCCGGGATCCGCGACCACCTTCTTGCATGCCGGCAGTGCAGGCTGAGGCTGTGCAGCCGCAAGGGCCGCGATATGATTCTGGAGGTCGATCTGCCCCTGGATGAGCTGACCAAGGAGAGCGTTGAGGTCAGCCATTCTTCTGACTCAGTAGGGGTGGAGACGGGAATAGGGGGTAGGTCTTTGTTTAACCGGTCTGAGACGAGAGGACCGGAAGGTGCGGCGGCGTGCGAGAGGGAGGTCTGGCAAGGGCAGAACAGGAAGGGAACGGTGGAGTCCGAGGAGAACTTGAATTTCGAAGCCACTGACAAGGCGACTGTAGGTGGCAACGGCAGCGGTGAACTGACTTTCCTCTTCGAGGGCGGTCTCTCTAGTGACTGCTTCTGCGCCGGAGACAGGGCGGGGACCGTAGATGATCGCCAAGCGCTCCTGTTGCGCTTCGACGAGGTGATGGGGAAACTGGTAAGGTATGGTGGTAACGTAAGGGGTAACGTAGAGGTAAGACTATATGGGACTAGATCCCCACAGATGTTCCACTAAACTAAGCATAAGACTTTGTTCGCCTGTCGCTCTCGCCGGGTCAGGGCAGTGGCACAGCTATGCAAAGTACAAACAGCTAGTGGCTGCAGATCACAGGTCTACCTCTGCACGGATGCAGGAACTACTGAGTAACTATAGCTCAATCGCCTTGAGGCTGCGAACCTCTCTTGAACGGGCGCCGCTCTTCAGACACCAGGCACGACCCTGGGCTGGTGTACAGTACGTAAAGAGATGGTGCTAAAAACTCCCAATGCCGAAGCACTATGGGAATGGCACTAAAAGGCTGGCCGTGTACGAAGCGCAAGGTATGAAGATGAAGCTCCTTAACCCTGGAGTCCGGGTACAGTTTCCTTATAAGGCTAGGAGAGCGCGTAGTAGAGCAAAGTAGATGTTTAGATTCGAGCTCAGGTGAGACGACCCTAGGCGAAGACACCAAGGACCCTACTACACACTGGAACTCTGAGAGGATAGGATGTGAGAACTAGGGCAATAACCCAAGATGAGCTCGAATGGAGAGCCTCTGGGTGCTGGATTGCACTGTATATATACTACTCTACATGAGGGCTACGCAAGGCTATCCATGAGGCTAACACTATACTAGTGATGTCATGGTGGAGCTAAGGCTATGCAGAACGACATCAAGGGAGGCAGCGTGTACAGCATGAGGTACGGGTCTAGACTGAGGTAGATAAGATATGGCTGTACACTACGATAAGATAAGATGCTATCTAATCACAGATTAGATAAGATAAAAAGTTGGACCGTTACATCCTCTATATTGTTGGCAGCAGTGCGCTTAATCGATGCACGCAATTGATGATCTGTGAACCGATATTGCAGGGTGTGTTGCTGCAACCCATTGCTGGCAGGAGCTTGGACTTGAAGGTTGAGTTGCCAGCCTTCTGTCACTTTGCCCACTGGCAGGTTGGGCACTCGTGTTGGAGTGGAAATGGTGTCGGCAAGGGCTTGTGGGTGTTGAGAAAGTAAGTGCTTAGTCATCACTAGCACGTGACTTCTCAGGAGCCTTGACACGTGATGTGTCTGGACTCAATCTCATCCATGTGATTGTCAAAGTCACATGACCAGTTATCAGAGAGTA
>Ga0307518_10003314_pt1 | contig 11631 bp, 22 predicted proteins | sample 25_EM_MG_FD_203889 | JGI IMG/M metagenome (GOLD analysis project Ga0307518, IMG submission 203889) | Populus trichocarpa ectomycorrhiza microbial communities from riparian zone in the Pacific Northwest, United States - 25_EM | ecosystem: Host-associated > Plants > Roots > Unclassified | place... | reverse complement strand
ACAGTGCAAGTAAAGAATACTAATGTCAGAGTGATAGCCACAACGTCTCCGAGACACAATGGCAGAGATGATCAGACAATGGCAGACACGACAGCAGTGCCACAGAAACAGAGATCAGTTGGTGGACAATCTGGTAATCAAACAGCTACAGTAACTGTGGAGGGTGATGGAGGCAATCTAATTACCGATGAGGTGGCGTGGACTGAAAATCAAGATGGGGGTGACACCGAAATGGAGAGTGCTGATGGAGGGTCAGACTTGAAGCAGAACTCAAAGGTACGCTCACCAAACTTGAAAGCGGGTGCGTTGAACTTAATCAATCGTCCCGACAGAAGGGAATGGGGAAGGGGAAAGGGGTGGCTGGCACAGTAAGGGACGCAGTTCGTCTGCAGAAAGAAGCGCTGAGGAAAAACTCGCGTCAGCCAACTGCAGGCACGTCATCCGCTCCACTTACCAATAGCCCTGACAACAGAGAGTCTTTGGAGGACAATGACAGTGGAGGACAACAGGGTATTAGAGAGAGACAAGGGAGCATGGTGAGGGGAAAGAAAAGAGCTGGCAATGGGGCCAGTGAGGCTGTGGACAGCACGAAGAGGAAGACACCTGCAAAAGGCAATTCCGAATCCGATTCATCTGAGTCACCTCCATGGTAAGTGACTTGTGTTTCACGCGTGTTCGTTTGCAGCTCACCATCGCTCTCCCATGGACTTAATCCGCACTCCCATCGTTTCCATCGTTTATCACAGGCCTCCGAAGAAGAAAAACTGGCCATCTCTCATCCCCACCTCCGAACGCTCTCCGCAAGTTTCAGGCTTCCTTCCCAACTGGAAGCCTGATGTTCACCATAGCTCTACACAATCCAAGCCGGTGTCTGCATCAAATACAAATCCCTCAAAACACTGTAAGTTTGCCTCCTTTTAACGGCCTTATACTAACTTTCAACGCTTTCAGCACTAAGTACGCTTATCCCAACAATTCAGCTGGTGGCGGTGCTGGGGATTGCGAAGCCGAGCGCCGGCATCTGGTCACACCGGCCGAGCTGCAGCAGCGCAAACGTCCGTGCCCGCTGGGTGATGGCATCGCGGCATCGTTGATTGTGCCCAGAGTGGACGCAGCGTGACACGGAACCAAATGTTTACGGCGGGTCAGGGTACGGGGAGAACGTCGCTTAGTGGTTATGGCTCAGCGCTCAGGACTTACAGTACGACTACTGGTACATAGGAATAGAGAGTCGGGCGTCTGATTCGGACGTCTTCGAATGCCTGCAGGAGTGAATCGGAGCCCAGGTTTGACGCCTGAAAGTTGTCGGTATCTACAGTGGCGGGGACGCGATTCCTTCATCCCGGTGACGATCTCAGCTGTCAGGCAAGGAACCGAGCATGCGTGCGCTGGTGACGTTGGGATCAGGGGAGCATCGCTTAGAGTCTGAGGCTTTCTGTCGGCGGTCTGAGCCTTTGAAGTCTTCGAGCACCCGCAGAACTACCCTTAGCACCCAATTTTGGCTGGCATCAAGTAGCAGGCCCTCCGATTCATCAGTTCCGTCCACTAACTAAGCCAAAGACTAGTATTTTACAGACTAATAGCAGGAAAGGGGACTGCATAGGTAGGCCGGGAACACAGCCACTTCCGAGGGCGGTGCTCTCACAGTCAAAGTGTTTCCTTTTTAGGCCGCTGTCAAGTGTCAACGAACCCTGGGTACCACCACAACTGACCTCACACCCGCAGCGCCCGACGATGTACTTACCCGACACTTCGCCTGGTCCCATCGAGCGGTTTGTTTGCAAAGCTAGCAAAGGTGCCTGCCAATTTTTCGTTGTAAAGTGACTTTACAGCACTTTACAACTGATTTCCAGGACTTTACAGCTTGAGTTCTTGAACCAGCTTGCAGCCTCAAGGCATCAGGGCACGACGGAAGCGTCAGGGCACGACGTAGTAATGCCTCGTAATGCCCAGGTGCGTGGCCGGTTATAGGGCATGCACTGCCCACGCACTTTCCTCGTCCAACTCTCTTTCCTTCCCCCCCATCCCCTCCTTGTTGCTGCTCAGCGCTCAGCAATCTTGGTGAGTCGCATCGGTCAGTCCCCATGCGCGATGAGTCCCTGTAGACTTGTACTGACATTGATCTTTTGCCATTTCTCCTATAGATTAGTATTCCTACTCCTTCCAGCACGCCGACCAGAAATCCCAATCGGCAGCGTCAGTTTCCCGGCAACCTGACCCCTTCTACGGCCACGAACCCATATCGCGCCTATGTGCCAAATTCGTCACTCACCTCTTCGCCTGCCCAGAGTTGCCGCTGTCGAGTTCTGGCTCAACAGTGAAGCTGCCCTATTTTACCGCATACACCCTCCATCGGACGAAACTACACCCATCGGTCACGTTTGCGGCCCTTGTCCTCCTTCCAAGACTGAAGGCTCGTTTTCCCACCGCACCACGGGGACAATCGGGCCACCATCTCTTCATATCCGCATTCATGTTGGCCAGCAAGATCACCTGCGACGATACCTACTCAAACAAAGAAGTCGGCCCCCCCCGCTTTCTCATTTGGGTCTGCGGGACCGTTTTTCTCGATGCCGGTGGGTGGGTGCACTTGCACCCCTCCCGCTCGTCTTGTTGGATTCTGGGGGATTGTTTTGCTCAATGCCGGTGTGTGGGTGTGCTTGCACCCCTCCCACTCGTCTTGTTGGGTTCTGGGGAATTGTTTTACTTGGCGCTGGTGTGTGGGTGCACTTGCGCCCCTCCCTCCGCTATACTGTTCTCCCCCACTTGTGGCCTCACCCCGTCGCCGTCGAACGAGCAACGGTGTCCCTCCCCACCTATGTGTCCCCACTGCCCTCATTCAGTTCACCGCCAGAAACTCCCTCGCCCACATACTCTACTTCATTCCCCGCCTCCTCTGCATCACCCCCCACCCCAGCTGGCATCGAGGATCTTTCCAACAAGATCGTATTGGCCTCTTCATCGCCGGGGTACTCGAAGCTGTCAGAACATATCTAGGCACCCCCAACCAAAAGCAAGATGTTCGCCTTCGCCTCCCCGGCGGTGTGGTAATTCTGTACCTATACACTCAATGGCTGTGTTAATCGTCCCCCCGCCCTCTTAGTCCCCAGGGACCGGCCCTGCACAGCAAATCAAGTAGGTGACTAAAGAAATCAAGGGTCGGGCTTTGGGCCCCGGGAATACTCGCGCAATAATGGGTCTCAGTGCAAAAGAAGAGGGACGGCAAGAAGCGCAAAGGTGGCTACATCGACATGGGGAAACGAGTGTGTGTGATGTATTACATATATAACTTGAAAATTTCATTCCTTTTACAGGACTTGCCTCCCGAGCATGTACGCAAAATCATCAAGGATCATGGTGACATGAGCAACCGCAAATTCCGTAATGACAAGCGTGTCCATCTTGGTGCATTCAAGTACGTGCCTTACGCTGTAATGAAATCACTTGAAAACATTTCTTATCCATGGAAGCAAGTGCGCGAAGTTTCTTTTCTATACCACATCACAACGTGTTATCACATTCGTAAACGAGATCCCCCGTGTCATCGAGACTGTATATCATGCTCAGTGGAGTACAATGCGGCTCGCTATGCGTCGAGAAAAGCACGACCGCAGGCATTTCAAACGTATGCGCTTCTTGCCATTCAATGACGAAGAGCCTCCTCTCGATTACGGTGACAACGTCTTGGATGTCGAACCTTTGGAAGCCATTCAGTTAGAGCTTGACTCGGATGAAGATGCATCTATCGTTGACTGGTTCTATGACCCGAAGCCGTTGATCGACACTCCCGCAGTCAATGGTCCTTCCTACCGCTATTGGTCGCTTACCCTCCCTGTCATGGCTAACTTGTACCGCCTAGGGCGCACTCTGCTCTCTGACAGACCCGACAACAATGCCAGCTACCTTTTCGACAAAAAGTCATTCTTCACCGCCAAGGCGTTGAACATGGCCATTCCAGGGGGACCAAAGTTTGAGCCCCTTTATCGTGACATGGATACGTTTGATGAAGACTGGAACGAGTTCAATGATATCAACAAGGTTATCATTCGACAACAAAATCGTACGGAATACAGAGTTGCTTTCCCTCACTTGTACAACTCGCTCCCAAGGTCCGTCCATTTATCGCCATACCATCATCCGAAGAACGTCTATATCCGTACAGACAACCCCGATCTTCCGGCATTCTACTTTGATCCTTTGATCAACCCCATTTCCCTCCGCAGGATGACAGCAAAGAACGTCCCATGACAAACTCATTCCTTGCTATGATATTGAGCCAGTGGAGAAGATCACTGATGTGGTCTGTTTTGTTTGTTTGTTTTTTTTTGCTCTGTACGCTCCCCGCTCGTGAATTGTTTACAGTTCCTCAACTGCCTGTTCTTTGAGGCCAACAAGGGATGATGTTTCACCCCATTTCAGCGGGGCGGGCTGCGTCTTTGTCAGCGGGGTGTCGGACGATGTCAGCTGACGTACCCCGTCCGCCCGTGTGCGTCATAGCGCAGTTGGTCATATAAACCTTCATAAATCTGCATCCAGTTTTGTTGCGAGGAGCCCCCCCCATCACAATTGACTGCCATGGGACTGAATGAATTGTGGGAGGTGAGTGATTTTTTGTTGTTCATCTCAGATTGATTGGACTAATGGCTCGTTGTGGATAGGTTCTTGCACCCGCAGCAGAGCCTTGTACGCTCAGTGAGATCGCCATTAAAAGCTTCAAGCCATCTGGGAACAAAGTGGGCGGTCAATTGCTGACTGTCGGATTCAATGCTAGGTGAGTTGCTGGAACGTCAATGTGTTGTCCGTTTCATCGCTCACAAGGCAACAACTAGTGCATGGGTCTCCTTTCTGACCAACGTATTTACATGGCACCATGCCGGTACAGGAAGATCGCATGAAATGCCGACCATCTTCGTCTGGCTTTCAGAACTCTCGCAGATGCTCATCCATCCATATTTCATTTTTGATGGACCAAACCGCCCTTTGTTCAAAGGGGGCGATGAACGTATTCACGGGGGTGGACCACCTCTCCTGGTGCAACGCTTCCAAGAACTTTTAAATGCATTTGGCTTCAGTTGGCACACGGTAGGCCATTCTCATGGATTACTTCAGATGCTGATAGCAATTACTAGGCTCCAGGAGAGGCGGAGGCAGAGCTCGCCTGCTTTCAATCGCATGGCCTCGTTGATGTCGTGGTGACGCCCTACAATGATGCACTATTGTTCGGTGCAAGCAATGTCATCAGAAGGTGAGTTCAACAAAATGTCACCACTGCCATTGTTGGACTGACACTACTTTCTGTGCTAGTATTATCCTGAAGTCTGATAAGTATGGAGGTGTGGAAGCATATACAGACGACATGATAAGAGATCGTGCATCCCTTGAATGGGGGGATCTCCTCCTGATTGCACTCATGAGCGGTGCTGACTATGATGTAAGGTCGCTGCTTATTGCAGCCTATTGTACATGCTCACAATCTCATTTCAGAGCGGGCTCCAGGGTTGCACCGTGGAAACTGCTCGTCGGCTGACCCAATATGGATTGGGGAGGTCTCTCCTCAATGCTGCGTCGAGACTTCCATTCGCTGAATTCATGGAGTTTCACGCCAAATGGCGGAAACAACTGTATGACGTGTTGGAGCAGGACCCCCAACATCACCTCGGACAAAGATACTATGAACTTGCTCGTCTCATTGATGAGGAGCGTACCGAGTTCCCGAACCCTGCCGTCCTTGCGGCGTATTTATTACCTCTCACATCGTGGTCAGATGGTGGCCAGCCCCCTGTATCCATGGTCACATCTCGCCAGCCTGACCTTGCAGCTCTTGCAGCTTTTGCCTTGCAATGCCTGGGTTGGCCACCAGAGATCCTCCAACAAAAGCTGACAGAAGCTCATATGGGTGCGGTTATTCGTGCACTCCTGCAGGTAAGAGCGTTACATTCGTGCCTGCTCGTCTTACTACCATCCGTTCTAGTTACCGGGCAATTTAGATAGTGAGACGCTACAACGTGGCCTCCAGGTCGTGAATTATCATGGCGGGTCACTCCCGGTGTGCACCATTTCTGCACCGAGTCAGTTGATGCCAACTGACTCGGTGCGCTTACCATCCGGCGCGCATATCTCCTTGCCTGGCGAGGACAACGACAGTGCAGCGTCCTTTGACATGGAGATCCCAGCAATCGTACTGGAGAGTTTAAGGCTTGACTCGCCGCAAAGCTCAGAGTCAAGTGGCATGGAATTAGTAGGCGAGAATATGAGGAGCGGGTCCCTGGAGTCGACAGGTGACCTTACCGTGGGCAGGCAACCTTTTGATGTTGAGATCATTGACCTGACCGGCGAGGACTAATACGAATCCGAACGCCTTTCATGTTGTACACGTCCGAAATAATGGGATAGGAGGTGCAACTAGTGTAGTCTACATACACGTTGTCATATGAAAAAAATGTGATGCCATCACCCTGTTTCTGCAACTCCCACTTGCGCTTTCCGTCCAGTCTATCATACTGAGAAGACCAACTGACTGCAATGGACCAACACGAGACAGCGGCCACAAAGCGGGCTGCCCCACCTGGGTCAGTGACTGACAAGCCTGCAAAAAAGCAGAAAACAGCGGCCAATGCAGAGGATGCAGAGGAGACGGACCTGCCAACATCAACAACTACTTTTCAGGACGCGCGTGAGGTCAAAGAAGCAGGCAAACAGACTCACTTTCGAGCGCCGAAGACAAGGGAAACCTACGCTCAGCATATCGATCAAGCGCGTAGGTGGTTGAAGAGCCACTTTAAAGAAGACGGGACGCCGTCAATTCCAAGTCATCCTGAAGAGGGCTCAGAAATTTACCATGATCCAGCGTTCAAGGATGCGTTTGAGCGGCAACCAAATCATTGCTCGAACGAAGCGCTGTCCATCTACCTTGCATGGAAGGGCTTCTCGGACGTCAAGAAGTGTGCCCAAAGCACCATTGATGGCATCCGAGCGGCCTTTAAACGGATGTGGGACGAAGTGTCAGTATTGTAACCTGACTTCTGATGGGCATGATTACTGACGAAAATGAACACCCCGATAGCGACAGCAACGGTACGTTCACCAAGAAGTGGCACTACAACGAGGTGCGTCGCCGATGGGAGGGCAATCCGGTCCTTTCTCCGGATGTCAGCGACACGGTAGCGTCGATCAGACACAAACTCAATGCGGACGGAAATCAGCGCACGCACTCAGCCGCAATGAAAAAAGAATACATGGACCAGATGCTCACCTGGTCCAAGTCCGCGTGCTCGCTCAATAAAGCATTCCATTATCTTCATTCTGCGATGGCCGGATTGGGGTCGCCACCAGCTGAAGGGACCCTGGACAAGCACACGGTCACAAAGCATCTTGAACGCATTACCTTCAGTGCGGTCGCGTTTATGCTCTGGACAAGGTCTGTTTCATTTCTGGCGTCAGCAATCCAGTGTCAGTCTAATATACGGTACCTACTCTTAGGAATTTCGAGCTCGTCAAGCTAAAATGCGGGGATATGTCAACGGATGACATAAACGCTGTAAATGGCATCTTCCTGAAGTACCTGCGAGGCGAAGAAGCAGCACTCACCACAAGCGATCTCAATGTTTACTTTGAGATCCACCTGAGGAACCGGAAAGGGTGGCAAAGGAAGAGCGATAAGGGGCCAAAGGAGGCCAACCTGCGCAGTGCGTCCGAATCCGCCTCATTAGCTAGCACCATGTCACTTACTAATGGTGCGAACCTTGCACTCACCAGGTAACTGCTACAAGATATATCCACGCCCGGATTTGGGGACAGCGTGCGATTCGTTCTTCTGGGTCCTTTTCTGGACGAACTGGGTCAAGTACGCCCATCTCGGCCGAGCTATGGGCGAGGAGGACTTCCTGTTTCCCGCGTTGGGAGCAAATGGGGTGATCCAGCCAGGGGTGCCGCTGTCACACGACGCAGTGCAGAAATCACTTGATGCAGCGCTGGCAGGGGCTAAGATAGAGGGAAAGTTTTCGACGCACTGCTTCCGACGCGGTGGGGCGCAATATCGATTTATGAGTGCCCCGTTAGGCAACCGATGGTCCCTCCGCTGCGTGCGATGGTGGGGCGGATGGGCAGAGGGCGAGCAGGTGAGTGTTAGCGCTAGCAATGATCAATGATATGCTGGCCTGCCTTCCTATCTGGGTACATCACCGCGTGCCAATCTGCTGACCTTGTTTTTTTTTTTCCCTCTCTTCGCTTTTCCCCCACAGAACGACACCCTCATGCGATATCTACTAGACGAGCTCCATAGCTACGAGGAGGATTTCAGCGATGCTTTGGCGCCGACATCGCGGGAAGCCAGCGCCTCGTTTGCTGGCGAAGCAGCCCTCGTCCGCCCGGCCACCACGGAGGCAGTTCGCATGCTGACAGCAGACGTGGCCGCCCTTCGCAAAGACATCGTGAACATGAACGTGTCGCAAGATGCATTGGCGGAGGATGTTCGCCAGAAGTTGGTGGATGTCACCAATTTGATCAAGGAGGTCCTTGCACCCGGTCCTGGGACCCTGGTGTCCCCTCAGGACACGAACGGTGAGTGCATATCACTCGCACCGCACTGAGCAACCGCCCACCATTCCGTTTCCCAGTTTTTCGTCATCCCCCCAGCCAGACTACCCTCCAGCCTCCACCAATCCCATTTGCCGTGCCGTCTACCCAGCTGCCGCGCCCTGTACAAGGTTTGCGGGCTTCCAAACTGTCGCCATCGGCCCCTACCGGTAATATGGCAATCCCGAGTGCAGCGCCAGCAGTGCACTTGAATATCTCCCTCTCTGCGCCACTCCCTTCGCTCATAGGAGCCCAGAGGACCCCACGTGGTCCACCCGAGGGACTCGTGATCCCGTTCGTTCCAGTCCTGCATGCGGATGGGACGAAGACTCCTAAATCAGAGTCATGGAGGGATATTGTGCGGCACTGGACGGTGGGGGAGCCCAGGCTCCATCTCTTCGTGGCGCTCAAGGATTGGCCGCACCATTACTACAACGGATGACACGGGCGCAAATTCAACTCCCTGTACTATCAGCGAGGCCTCGTCGCCAAGGAATTTCTCCACGTGTACGTCCAGTATTCCCTCCCTCGCCGTGACTGTTTGTTTGCTCACCCATTCCTTCACTCCGACGTTCCAGGTTCAAAGGAATTGAGGAAGACTGGTACAAGGCGTACGGAAGTGCTATCACTCGGGGGCACACGGTGCTGGTCAACACGATCCAAGATGCACGGAAACTCCATCCAAATGACGGGGAGCGCCGCCGCTTCCTCATGAATAATGTGGCCCCAGCTGCCGAGTAGGCAACTCGCGCGTTCTTTTTTTTTAAAACACGCCATCAGTTGCATTGCATTGCATCGGTTTCATTTCTCGTTCTCCGCCAGCGCATTTATTCACGGTCGTGCATTTTTAATTTGTCCACCTTCCATCCTTCGTACCGCTTCGCACATCATTTCGTTTCTTATGGTTCCACGTTCCTCCTCGCTTCCCCGGTAAGGCGCTGTTGTACTACTACAGGACAGGACTCTACATCATCGATTTACATCGCATTTTCCCGTTCCAACTCCAATTACAGCTACTAGTAATACACGACTACTGCACCATACGACTATCGCGCCCTTTTAGTCCGCCGCCCCGTTGTCCCATAGTCCAAATATTATCGATCGGTCTCCCTGTGAGCCGGCCACCTCCTTCCTCCGTTCGCGGTCGCGGGGGCTCGGTCTGTCGCCCTTCAGTACTTCAGTGTTCACGTACGGCAGCAGCTGCCATTTGTAATTGCCTCAGTGACACCCCCCCCTGTCCGATTGAGTGACTGGCCCCATATACGGCAGTGCCACCGTCGCGGAGCCCACGGTGACGGAAAGGCAACGGCAGTGACAGCGCTGTGACGGTGATGTCATTGCCCATCCTGGGCGCAGCGCGGCCTTCCATATATGGTACTTTACACGCACCGCCACTGCGAAATTTTCGAACTAAGTACTATAACTCACTCTCAACCCGGTAAGTTATCATCACGTTCCATCAATTCTTGCTACTAATTACGAACTTTAGCCCTTGTTTACCAGTCTTACGGTGGACTCACTGATCAAGCCGATGCGAACACTGATGACCCTGTCTCCTTGCAATCGGATTTTGAACCACCTTCCCCATCGCGGTACAACCCACCGTACTCTTCGTCGCCCGTCGTGCGGGTCTCTCGTGCATCTCAGCGTTTGGAGACTGTGATCCCAGGTGTTGAACCTGACAAGGTAATATTCGAGCGTAACAGCGCTAACAGACAGCCAGGTCAAGACAAAGAAACAACGGGAGATGAACACAATGATAACGATGACAAGGAAGATAGCAGGCACGAAGTGGCTGCAAGCAAGCCGCTTTCAAAGGTAAGATATTTACATTACTTTAGACTATGTAGTTGTGTTCACCAATGCCCTGTCAAGGCAGTGCCAACACGTTCATTAGTGCCTAGGACAAATGTTGGCGCAAACGCACCAGCATCGTCCCAAGGTCCAGCCCAACATGTGCCCACCATGTCTGCACAGAGACGCCAGGCAGTACCCACCAGTGTGGGTCGTCAGCAAGGAAATCCAACTTGTAACAATGAACGAACGGAAGATGGCGAGGGTGAGGCAAGCAGGCTACCCAAAGTAAGTACCGCTTTTCATTTGCAGCCCAACGCATGCCCACTGTGTCTACACAGGGACACCAGGCAGCGCCAACCAGTGCAGGTTGTCAGCAAGGAAATCTGACTTGCGACAACAGACGAATGGAAGACGGCGAGGGTGAGGCAAGCAAGCTACCCAAAGTAAGTACCGCTTTAATTTCAACTATCTATTCACGTTTTCCAGCCGCCTGTGAAGGTAACACATCCGTCTACATTAACGCGCAAAGGTACCTGGCACATCCCAATGTAGTTCGACTCATGGGCCCCGCCCAGCAGCTGCCACATTAGAACGCGATGGTGATCAAGAGGCGCTGAGCTCTGATGACGACGATGACAGCCACGACCTACAGGAAAGACAACAGCCTGGAAGACAAAAGCAGCGCAAGGCACGGACATTCCGCAATGTGGACCTCCCTGGTCTCCCGGGTTCAATGATGACATGGCACGATGGATTCCTTCCGCTTTGGTTTCAGTATCTTGCAACAGTCAACAACATTTGGAACCTCAGCCACCCGGAGCACATTGCTACAGCACAAACCATCTGGAGCTGCATGATGGGGAATATTCCCCATATTCTCGCTTCTAATGACGAGCCAGTTTTCTATTTGGTAGTCTCCATGCTATTCTACCGCCCTTTTTCATTCATAGTTGAAGCAATGCACCTACGAGTGGCGCAGCGGGATGGCTGATCGTGCAGTGAAGGCTGTCATGGCCTTCTTTGATCGATATGAAGAGTTCAGTGCCCTTGATGCTCGTGTGGTGTATGTTGGCTGGGCAGTCCCTGAACCTGAGGAACGTATTGATCAGCACGGATGGAAGGTTCTTGTCCCACCACAGCTATTTCCATACATGTGGCGGGTTGTTGATGACAGCAACCCTGAAAGCCCAGTATGCTACTAATCTGTTAGTATTTGATGGTGCTCAAATCCTGTCTAGGTTGCACAAGGTCCATTCCAAC
>Ga0307518_10003312_pt1 | contig 11634 bp, 10 predicted proteins | sample 25_EM_MG_FD_203889 | JGI IMG/M metagenome (GOLD analysis project Ga0307518, IMG submission 203889) | Populus trichocarpa ectomycorrhiza microbial communities from riparian zone in the Pacific Northwest, United States - 25_EM | ecosystem: Host-associated > Plants > Roots > Unclassified | place... | reverse complement strand
TACTCACCCTCAGTAGTCTGGCAAGCTACTGAGGGAACTATGGTACTAGGAACTCTACTCTAGTGCGATGCATGCTTATGTAAGTAGGTAAACATACCACAACAGTTCTGTTTATCTCCAACAAAGTAAACAGCCTAAAGGTGGACAAGGAACGACTGGAGTAAGGACTAGGTCAGGTCCAGTGAAAATGATACAAGGTGCAGGATATATTGAGAACACGGAGAACTCATGAACAGGCAGGGTAGACGGCGAGGTGTGGTAAAGAGTGAATGGAGTATAGACCAAGGGTCGTACTTAACAGAAGTCTAACTGCACGACCGTGACTGGAGTAAGTGATGGGTGACCGAAGCTGAGCTGTAGAGCTGCGATGCGACCAGAGTGACCAGATAGGACCCGGAGTTGGACATGGTCGTAACACGACCCTGGAGATGACAACAACAACAACAACAACAACAAATTTCTCGACACCACAGAAGAGCTAGACCCTAGTCTGGCTGTCTTCCACAATCTCACCATCGCCGTCAACTGCCTCTCCTGCTCTTCCCGCCGGACCAACGAGTCCTCCTCCCATGCCAAAGTCTGTGAACTGGACACCTTCAACAGCACGGACCCCAAAAAGCTCAGGACCTTCTTGGTCCAGTGCGAACTCTGCTTCCAGGATCGAGCCAAGGCATTCTGCCTTGATAGGGCAAAGGTAACCTTCGCCAAATCATATCTAAAAGGAATGACACTAGAATGGTTCGAACCAGACCTCGTCAACTCCGGTGATCCGGCTGACCATCCATGCTGGATGGACAGCTGGGTCCATTTTGTCACTGAGCTCCAGAGTACCTTTGGACCTCACGACCCCATCGCTGATGCTGAGCATCAACTCGAGCATCTCTGGATGAAGGATGCTCACCGCGTTACCATCCCAGGTCCAGGACTATGGAGATGGTGCACTTCGCCGCCTGTTTTACTCCAGTCTCCCAGATCGTCTCAAGGACGAAATTGCTCGAGTTGGGAAACCCCTGACTCTACATGGGCTTAGGGCCCTTTGTCAAGAGATCGACGCGCACTATTGGGAGTGCAAGGACGAGATCTCTCGTACAATAAAGACCCAGTCCACCTCATCCCCAACCAAGCCCTCCAACTCTGGAGGCAACTCATCCAACTCTGGTCAGGAGAAATCCAAGACCGGTAACTCCTCCAGCTCCGCCAACTCTGGCTTGTCTAAGGCAACCAGCAACCAGTCCTCCTCCAGTTCCAGACCGGACTTAATCAACAAGCTTGGTAAGGACGGGAAGCTAACCATGGATGAGCAAAAATGGCATCTGGACAACAACCTCTGCATGTTCTGCAGAGGTACCGGTCATTTCGTGGACAACTGTCCAAAGAAGACCAAAAAGGCCAAGGCTTGCGCTGCGGCCATTGCTGCTGAGTCTGATAAGACGAACTCAAACTTGGGTGCCAACTCCAAGTCAAAAAAAGAGTAAGCAGCTCCTGGCCCTCCGCACAACTGGCAAGCTGCGTTGACTCCAGAAGTGCACCCAAGGAGGCTCGTCTCAACGTGTCTGCTCTTTACAATCCTAATTCCCTTATGCCACATGTTATCCTCTTACCTTTTGACTTACCTAAAACCTGCACCCTTGTGGACTCTGGGTCCACACATTGCTTTGTAGATATACAATTCACACACAAAAACAATATTACCACCTACTCCATTCCTCCGATTACTCTCCGGCTCTTTGACAGTACATCAAACTTTGTAATCACTCAAGCTGTCGATATATCAGTGAAATTCCCCGCATCCAGTGATGTCACCCCTATGACCTTTTACCTTGCTCTGTTAGATTCTGAATGCATCATTGTCCTTGGACATAACTGGCTCACCTGCTACAATCCGTTGATTGACTGGGTACTGAGCAGTTTAACTTTCCGGACCCCTGCACCAAGTTTGCTAGTGCCCCTGTCAACTCCCTCTCTGGTTCTGTCCGGTAACCCTGTCTCCGGCCTCTCCGGCCAATCTGACCCTGGCCTCACGCCATCTGTCGACACTCCGGTTTGCACCCCTCTGCACATCTCTCTAATCAACGCAGCCGCATTCGTGCGTGCATGCAAGTTAGAGGGATCCACCAAGTACCAACTTCAGCTGCGCCCCTCTGACTCAGCAAAGGCTCGTTCTTCCTCCACCTCTACACCACCGGACTTGGACATTGTCCCTCCGGAGTATCACAATTATGCGGATGTGTTCAGCAAGGCAAAAGCCTCTGAACTTCCCCTGCATCGCGACTACGATCTGAAGATTGACCTTGAAGAAGGTACCTCTCCACCTCTGGGAACTCTCTACTCACTGTCTCCAGACTTTCATTGATGAGAATCTTAATATATGTTTCATCTGTCCTGCCTCTTCCTCCCATGGTGCTCTGGTCCTCCTCGTAAAGAAGAAGGACGGCTCGCTCCGCCTCTGCATTGACTTCTGAGGCCTAAACAAAATTACCAAGAAGGATCGCTATCCACTCCCCCTTATCTCAGACCTACTAGACTCCCCTAGCTGTGCTAAGATCTACTCAAAGATTGATCTCCGGCACGCGTACCATCTAGTCCGGGTTGCTCCAGGCGATGAGTGGAAGACGACCTTCCGTACGTGCTATGGGTCTTACAAGTGGTTAGTAATGCCCTTTGGCCTCACTAACGCCCCTGCAGCCTTCCAGCGCTGTGTTAACACTATCTTTGCTGACATGCTGGATGTCTGTGTCGTCATGTACCTCGACGACATCCTCATCTACTCCAAGGATATGGAGTCCCACCAGCAGCACGTCCGGGACGTGCTCCGCCATCTCCAGTTACATGGTCTCTTTGCCAAACCGGAGAAGTGTGAGTTCCACTCGGACTCGGTAGAGTATCTTGGCTACTGCCTATCTCCGGAAGGTTTGACTATGTCTCCGGACAAAATCCAGACCATCTCCAACTGGCCTGAACCACAAAAGGTAAAGGACATCCAGTCCTTCCTAGGCTTTGCCAACTTCTACCACCAGTTTATCTTCAACTACTCTGACATTGTGGTCCCTCACCCGGCTCACCCAGAAAGATGCTCCTTGGAACTTCTCCGAGGACTGTCAACGTTCCTTCAACGCTCTCAAGCATGCCTTCACCACTGCACCCATCCTTACCCACTTCATTCTGGATACCCCTATCATCGTGGAAACTGATGCCTCCGACTATGCCATCACTGGCATCCTGTCTATCACTTGCACTGATGGAGAGATTTGTCCAGTTGCCTACTACTTGCGGACCTTGACTGCTCCAGAGTTGAACTATGATACCCACAATAAGGAACTCCTTGCCATCTTCAAGGCATTCCAGAACTGGTGCCACTACCTCGAAGGCTCCGCCTCCCCTATTGACATCGTCATGGACCACAAAAACCTAGAGTATTTCTCCACCTCAAAAGTACTTTCCCGCTGGCAAGCCCGGTGGTCCAAATTTTTATCACAGTTTAATCTTGTCATTCGCTTCTGCCCTGGTAAGCTCGGTGCCAAGCCTGATGCTCTCACTAGACGATGGGACATCTACCCCAAGGAGGGGGATAGTGGCTATGCCCAGGTTAACCCCCAAAACCTTAGGCCGGTGTTCACTCAAGAACAGCTCTCTAATTCTCTTCATGCTACTTACCTAGAGTTTCTGGTCCTCCGTGCAGTTGCTATCATGGATGTGGAAACACTCCACAGTGACATCCTTTCTGCACTACCCTCTGATCCCATTGCCCAGGTCCACCTCGCAGGTCCACCGGACTCTTGCTGGTCCACTGACGAGGCTGGATTCCTTCGACTAGACGGTCATATATATGTACCGGACTTGGATGACCTCTGTCTCTGGGTACTCCAGTATCGACACAACCACCCACTTGCTGGTCACTTTGGGCAAAACTGGACTCTAGAACTAATCCGGCATGAGTATACTTGGCCTGGTCTCTGGACCTTCGTCAAAGACTATGTCCGGTCCTGTACCTCTTGCGCAGGAGCTAAGACACCACGCCATAGACACTACGGACTGCTGAAACAGCTCCCCGTACCGGAGAAGCCATGGAACTCCATCTCAATGGATTTCATCGAGCAACTCCCTTCATCTACTGGCTTCATAGCCATCCTGGTCGTGGTAGACCAGCTTTCTAAACAAGCCAGTTTCATCCCTACTCACGACACCATCACTAGCCTGGAGCTTGCGAAGCTCTTCCTACTCCATGTATTCTCTAAACATGGTGTTCCCGCCCACGTCACTTCAGATCATGGTACAGAGTTTGTTTCTCACTTCTTCCGGTCACTTGGGAAGGCTCTCAACATGCACCTCCACTTCACCTCCGGCTACCACCTGGAGGGCGATGGCCAGACTGAGCATTCTAACCAGACCCTTGAACAGTACCTCCAGATCTACTGCAACTACCAGCAGGATAACTGGGTGGACCTACTCCCATTGGCAGAGTTTGCATACAACAACACACCTAGTGCTACCACCAGAGTCTCTCCATTCTTCGCTAACAAAGGTTATCACCCTAACATCTCCATCTATCCAGAATGCGATATGACCTCTGCACGGGCTTGTGACTATGCAGTCGACCTCAAGTCACTGCATCAATACCTTCAAGAAGAAATGGCCAATGCACAACTTCGCTACCAAGGTCTGGCTGATGCCAAACGCACTCTGGCACCAGACTTCAAAGTAGGCAATCAAGTATATGTGAAAGCCAAATACTTCCGGTCTACTCGACCATCCAAAAAGCTATCAGAAAAGAATCTTGGGCCCTACACTATCATCGCGCAAGTAGGCTCCCTCTCTTTTATGCTCCGTCTTCCAGATTCCATGCGTGCTGTTCACCCTGTCTTCCATGTCTCCCAACTCGAACCAGCCATACCCAACACCATACTGGACCGGATACAGCCTCCTCTGCCACTGGTTGAAGTAGATGATGAACTGGAGTTTGAGATCTCTGAGATGCTCAACTCCAAGGTTGACCATTGACGCAGATCGTGCAAGCTACTTTACTTGGTACGATGGTCCGGATACGAAGGAACTGATGAAGAAACGTCATGGCTTCTCACCACTGAACTAGGCAATGCAATGGAACTGTTAGAAGATTACCATGTCCGGTACCCGGACAAACCCGGACCACTCATGTCCATGTAACAATACTCTCGCTCTCTGTTTTCTCTTATCTGTTTCTCTTATCTGTCTCTCCTCTCTGTTTCACTCTGACTTGTAATATCACTCACTAAAACTCAGTTCATTTTTTCTTTTAAACAAAAAAATAAAACTAAATTTACATTTTCTATTTACAAGGAGTCCAGACCGGACCACTTACTCCAGCACAGCGCTGTCAGGGTTCTCCTGCTCCTCATGGAGCCCCTGGACCTCCTGTTCGACCTCCTCCGGGTTGACCTCCGCCTTGCTGTCCTCTGACTCCTCGTCCTCGTCCCAGGGCGCCATAAAGAAGTGGCACTCCTCGAGAAAGGTCTCGAGGCCAGCTGTCAACCACTCATTTCCCCTCACCATTGAGCGGGTGGCATCCGCAACCCGGCGCATCTGCCCGGTCATCTCCTCGACGGCCCTGGTCAGCCTGTCCAACCATTCAAGAAATGGGTCGGGATCGAACCCGGACCGTTTCCCAGACGGCCCTGGCACTTCGACAATTTCATCGTTGTCATTGACCTTTGCGACTGTCTTCTTCTTCTTCCGCTTCTCCCCTCCTTGCGGCGACGTCGTGACCTCCTTCACCTTGCCTTTCCCCTTGTCCACTACTGGACCCAGACCACCCACCTCCAGCCACTCGCACCGCTCCTTGATCCCGGTGCACTTCATGCACGCGTGTTGCTTGGGCTTTTCAGGGTCCCGCTCGCACTTGGCCTTGTGCTTGGCACAACAAACGCACCTGCCAGGAGGTTATTATTAAAATCATAAAGAAGAATAAAAAAAATAAAACACTTACCAGACGTTGTCATTCTGGTCACCACTCGGACCTGCCTCCAGCTCCTCCCTTGCTCGCTTCTTTGACGCCTCTTGCGCTAGTGCCCTCTGCCTCACTGCAACCTCTGCAGCCCTTCACTGCACCTCTGCCCTGTCCTTCTCTGCCTGTTCACGTGCCTGGCACTCCACCTCCTCCCTCGCCTTCCTCTCCACCTCCACCTTGGCATGTTCCACCTCCTCACGAGCTTTTGCCTCTGCCTCTTCACGCGCTCGTCATTCCGCCTCTTCCCTGCGTTGCTTCTCCTCCCTCTTCACTTGCTTGTGTTGGCGACGCTCCTTCGCTTTGGCATCAAGGATGTCAGACTCGTCCTCGCTACCGGACTGTAACTCCGGCGTGGAGGCCTTCGTCCAATCCTTGGACTCAGTGGCAGCGGGGGCGACAGGGCTGGTGGACTTAGCAATGTTCGACATATTTTGATGGCAGGAAACTGGGGGTAAAAGCAAAGCCAGTCTGATCTTTATAGATCCAAAATTCGTACTCAGACATTCACTCTGGACTCCGCATTGTTCTAGGCGACCACATGTCAGCCTCATTGGGGCCTCATGGGTTCGGCCCCTAAAGGGGGGATACTGTTATGACCATGTCCAACTCTGGGTCCTATCCGGTTACTCCGGTCGCATCGCAGCACTATAGCTCAACTCCGGTCGCTCCCACTTACTCCGGTCATGGTCGCACAGTTATACTCCTGCTACGTACGACCCTTGGTCTAATCCCTATACAGTCCTTACTACACCTCGCCGTCTACCCTGCCTTGACGTGAGTTCTCCATGTACTTGATATATCTCCTACCTTGTATCATTTTCACTGGACCTGATTTATTTTACCTGGACCTGACCTAGTACTTTCTCCAGTTATCACTTGTCCACCTTTTAGGCTGTTTACTTGTCACCGTAAGTACTTGTCCCTAGTTCTTACTTAGTATAAGTACTCTGTAGATTATCCTGTATTCTTCAGTCTGAAATCAACCATAGTTACTACTCCAGTTTTTGTCTGTCTCTGTCTCTGTCTCTGTCTCCAACCTCTTGACCGGAACCTACGCAAGGGATCAATGCTCGTTATCCTTAGTCGTTGAATCCAAGTGGTCACCAACTCTGGCTGGACTAACCTCTTGTCCAGCCCTCTGCCTTTGTCCTTTGTCCGCTTTTGTCCAGACTTGACCGGACCCCCTACCGGAGTAGACCCAGACTTGACAGAGCTGATGACACTCCATACCCACATGAAGATTGTACTCCTGCTGTCAACAATCACCCAAACATGCCTTCAGTACATCCTGGAGGAACTACTTTCATGGGTCAATTTTTCAACAATCAATATGCAACATTTCGGCAAGAAAACACTTATTATCCATTTGCATTGGGAGCAGACTGGCAGCTGTCACCATGGCTCCTGCGCTCAGGTCTGAGCATGGCTGCCATCAATGATTTTTTATCCTTGAAGCTAGTATGCCCATTTCCTTGCTTGCTTATTTCTTGAAGCCAACTATCTCAGATCAAACAACTTCCCATCTCCTTTCTATCAGCGAAGGAGCTATGCCTTTGTGTAGAGATGTTACCATCCAGTGGCCGCTGGAAATCTCATGCTCTCCAGCCTAAACTTCCGACGAAGCATAAAGCCATCATATATTATTGTGATCCAGTTCACTGTCTCCAATTGCTACTCAGCCATCCACCTTTTGCATCCCATATTTCTTTCATCCCATGCAAAGTATGGTCTTCATCTGCCCATATGGTTCGGATCTATGAGGATTGGATGTTGGGCAACCATGCTTGGGATTTACAGGTATGTTAACTGTTCCCTCAGACCTTGATGTCCCTTTGACTCAACAAAGGATCAAATACCAAACAGTGCAACTCTCCTTGGCATTGTATTGTCCTCCAACAAGACAAACATCTCCATGATGACCAGGAACTGGATGGCACACCCACTATTACTCAGTCTTGCCAACATCGACAGCAGCATCCATAGCAAAGGGTCATTACACGGCCATGTACTCCTCATGCCTTTACCAGTTGCTTTGTTTATCCATGAGAAAACCCATGTTCATAGTCTGTTATCCGACCAACTGATCCACAAAAGCCTCAATTTCGTGCTCAATCCCCTCAAGATTGCCACTGCAATAGGGATCATGATGAGTGATCCTGTTAGTAACCTGTGTTACTGCTTCACTCCACTTGTCGCTTATATTGCAGATACACCCAAGCAGTGTTTATTGTTGTGCACGAGTCCCAAGGCCTTCCCAGTGTCAACTGTGACACACAAGGAGTTTGGTGATCCCTTTCCCCATCCACCATGCACAGCAGCAAGAATCCTTAATGACATCAAGCGCGCCTGTGAGCATGCTGATCCCAATGACTTTGAAGAGTTTCTCAAGGCTGTCAAACGTTACTTACTTAATGGCATCCATGAACCCTTTTTCAGGAATTGGCCTCTTTCTGATCCATCAACTTTCATCACACCAGAGGTCCTACACCAATTTCACTGCCTCTTTTGGGACCACAACTTGAAATGGTGTATTGCCACCCTCCAACCAGGGGAAAATTGACTATTGATTCTCCCTTGTCCAAGCCACAATTGGTTACCACTCGTTTGAAGAAGGTGTTTCGAGGCTGAAGCAAGTGATGGGTTGTGACCACCACGCCATGCAGTGGTACATCATTGGGGTCATTGCAGGTGCTGTCTCTCAAAAGTTTCTGGTGGCCATTAGTGCCCTTCTTGACTTCTGTTACCTCGCTCAAATGCCTTGCCTTGACAACAGGACCTTGGACAGAATTGAAGTGGCACTGTGCACATTCCATGACAATAAGTTGGCTATCATCACCGCTGGTGCAAGACAGGGTTCCAATGGACCCCTTGAACACTGGGAAATTCCAAAGCTTAAAAACTTACAACATGTTGTGCAGTCCATTCATGCCTCTGGCACTATTATGCAGTGGACAGCTGATATTACAGAGCATGCCCATATTACAGAGATCAAATGGCCTGCATGTGCTGGAAACAATCAAAATTACTACTCGCAGATTGTACGGCACCTTGACTGCCATGAAAAATGCTTTCACTTTGACCTTGCCATGCATTTTGTATCTATTGAACAAGAACTTGGGGAGGGGGATGAACATGAACATGAACCAGACAAGGATGTGCTTCATGTCAAACATTATCATGCCCCATCTCCCACATCTGTCAACTATTTTGTTTTGTCAGATGGCTCGTGCAGGGAACTAGCTCAGAGGCAAACTCAGTGTCTGGTTTGAAACACTGAGGTGAAAAGAGTCCTCGAGCAGATGAAAAATTCTCCATGCTTACGTAAGGATACTTGTCACACAAATAAGGAAACTAACAGTAAAGCCTAGAGAATGGTAGTGACGAAGTAGGTCTTTCAACACACCCACTTGACAAGTAGTCCTTAGTAGAATAGTATAGTATAGGTTTGCATACCTATGATAAAAACAAATGGTATAATGCACCCACTCAATGTGCGATGCTTGAGTCCATTGCGAATCTCACGCAGGTGGCTGTGCCATCTGTGCTTTAGTAAGCACGTGTGTTGGGTATAGCTGGGGTTGGCGGATTGTCCATCTCGATTGCATTGTGATCGCATGGATGGTTGGATTTGCCAAACGGATGGGCAGGAGAATTATTTATTTCATTAGATACAGTTGTGGACTGGAGGTCGTGATAGCCAGGCGTGTTGTAGAGTGCAGTGAGTCCCTTTGTTGAGGTATCATCTGTGTTGACCATGTGACTCAGGTCACATGACTCCGTTGTGGCCTTTGGGCTGTGTGCAATGTTGCAGCTCTTGTCGTCGTCCATTTCAACTGACCAAGGTAAGCTTTTGATTCCCTTTGTATCCAGCTGACCTTTTTCTTCTTTTACAGCCCTTTGATGTCCATTTTGACAGGTTTCCAGGTCGTTCCTGTGCAGATATCTGCTCTGCCTGCAAGCTGGCACCCTCAAGTCATCTGTTTCGCCTGTGGGAAGCATGTCTCAAGTCAGCGGGTCGAGTGGGTGACTCGGGACCCTTTGGCAGGTATGTCTGTCCCCATCTGTCTGTTTCCCATCCTTTCTAATCTCCAATTTGATCGTCTTGCCTCCAAACTCGAGTTTGGGGGTCAAGTCACCTTGATGGCACGATCTGTCTCGATCAAATTGATCGGATGGCTTTGCTAACTCATTTACAGCGTCCTCTGGCCGTTTCAACATGGGAGCTTGGGTGGTAGGCCAATCAGAGCCCTCAGTGCTCGTTGGCACCCCCAGGTCGTCCACTTCACCTGTACCAGGCGTGTTTCGAGTCAGTGGCTCGAGCAGTCAATTTGGGGGCCTTTGATAGGTATGTTCCTCTCCATCTGTCCGCTTCTCGTCTGTTCTAACCTCCATTGCGATCATCTTGCCTCCAGATTTGAATTTGGGGGTCAAGTCGCCTTGGTGGCGCGATCTCCCTCAATTGGATGCAACAGATGTGTTCACTGACCCTTTTACAGCTTCTCCTTGACGTTTCCATGCAGGTACTCGAGCGGTGATGTCACGACCGTGACATCCGATCACCCTGTACCCTATTGTCCGATCGCGTCCACGTGTTCGCCGTCTGTTTATTGTATGTACTCCCTTTTCCGTTTCTCTCTATCTGTCTTGTAGCGCCACCGATCGGTGAGCGCGTTGTCCAGTCTGTCTCTCTGTACGATTACCTAATATGTTTCCTTTCTTGTTTCCGGTCACTATATGTTCCCGTCCCGTTCCGTTACTAATACATTATCTATCGGTAACCCGGTTATCGCACTTACCGTACTTACTCAGCGCGCAGCACGACTGCGCTCGTCGTTCGTCGGTAATCCCGACTCCCCGTACATCGCCTCATCCGTTCCACTTAGTATAAATACCTGGATACTCGGTCTGTTGTAGTTTCAGTTCGAATATCGAATAAGATACTTCCTATCTGTTCTCCCTTCGTACTCTCCGTCTCTGCTCTCGTACAAGCACTTGGTCGTAGACCGTTTACCCTCGGACACTCCGTATAAACCTCGGTCGGCCTTTCTATCATTCGGGAAGTGTGACTATGCTACGTAGCATCTCGGTCTTACCACTAGACCAACCTCTGACCCCCAGACCCCTCGTAGAGATCAGATCGGTGAAGAACCGGTCTTGACAGGTGAGCTCATCGGAGCCCTCCACAGTGCTCGTTGGCACACTCAAGCCTCCAGGTGAGTTCGAGCGTCTTTTGACAGATCGTTGACCTGTCCTGCATGCTAACCCTCCCATTTCTTCAGTGTTTGGGTATATTCCATTAGGGTCATTCAAACCTCGATTTCGCCGGTCGATTTCGCAGTCGATTTGGATTTGGATTTGGGACTTCGGGCAAGGCCGAAATCGGTCTCCAACTTTGACATCCCCCAGTTTTGACACGATTTTGCTCGATTTCGACCACTGGTTCAAACCCACCAGCCGTTGGAGCATGAATTACATAATAATACAATTTCGCCACAGCTACTGTAGATTCTTATCAGATCTCGTTGACTTTCAGTATGCCTCATCAGACAGAGAGGCAAAATGCTGCAGAGAACTTCCTTGATGTCTATCTGGCTACACTCATAGCTGAATCTACTGCAGATCCTGATCCTAGTAGCTCCTCAGACTCAGAC
>Ga0307518_10003311_pt1 | contig 11639 bp, 6 predicted proteins | sample 25_EM_MG_FD_203889 | JGI IMG/M metagenome (GOLD analysis project Ga0307518, IMG submission 203889) | Populus trichocarpa ectomycorrhiza microbial communities from riparian zone in the Pacific Northwest, United States - 25_EM | ecosystem: Host-associated > Plants > Roots > Unclassified | place... | reverse complement strand
AGCTTAGTTCTGTCCTTATAGTCATAAGGACATGATACTGACATCAACGAACGATGAAAATGGAATAGTGAACAAAACATTTACCAAGTCTTCGGACTTTGCCATGTCAAGGAATCAAATATTATCAGTTAATCATCAACAAGCCAATCACAGCACCGCCAACAAGTCAAGCTAGTGTAAAACTTGTAATGACTAAATCCAAAAAATGGAAATTCCAACCCTGAAAGTGACAAGCATAACCTGTTTCTTATTGCGACCATCAACTGAACACAAGCCATTAATTCAAACACGAAACTATAAGCCACAAAGTATCAACTATATATCATACTAAAGCAACACAACCAATAAATAAAATTAATCAGGAACTGTGGTAAGCAATGTCAACCAGTGGAATAAAGAACATCGTATCATCGTTGAATTGACAGTCTGATACACATTCTCAAAGAAAAGGAGACCAATTTAAACAAGTTTCCACACAACCATCTCAAAGATTACATACATAACAGCTTACTAATGATGCCAATTCTGTCTTCCTCTGTGTTTCCACCAGCTCAGGCATCCAAGTTCTCCATCTGAATGCTGCTTTTCAAAGGCACATACTCTCCAAGATACCCACCAAGATGCTCATGTAAGGCAGTCTTATCAATCCCTTGATGATGATAACTCTTGCAAACATAATAAAACACACTTTGCACCAACAATCCCACCAAATTCACAATCACCAAAGCCCCAACCAAGAAACCACCAACAACAATCCTTGTAAACACTCCATATTTATCTCCACCATGAACCACAACAGTTGCAAAAACCACAGAAACCGATCCACAAATAGACAAATACCCAAAAACAAGAACACCGGCCACTCGAATCTTCCCTTTCAACAACTCGTAACTCTTTTTCATAGCAACAAGACCATAAACTGGCTCCAAGACAGAAACCACACTAGCCAAATGCCAAAGTGCAGTTATATAAACATGAACAACCAAGAAAAGCACACCAATCACCATCAAGGAGAACAAAACCAAGAGAGTGTTCTGAATATCAATACCAACAATCAAAATCACCAAGAAGAGCAAGAAAACAGAATTATAAACCAACATCAACAAACAAACCCACAAGAAAGTGATAAACAAACGCTTAAAAACTTGAGGGATAGCAGACGTGGTAGAGGAAAAAGAAACAGGCTTTGAAGTGTAAAGAGAAGCAACAGTGAAAACAACAGCAGCAGTTGATAGAAGAGAGAAGGCAAACAAAAAGATTAAATAAAAGAATTGAAAAACCAAAAGAAGGGTCCATTGATGAGTGTTTTGGCTTGATGGGTGATCTTGAATTTGGTCTAATAGAGGATGGGTAAAAAGAGAATGCGCCAAGCTTGCAAAAGATAAAGGAAAGATTAAAGCAACGGTGATTAGCTGAAAAGTTTTTGGTGATTGTTTTGGGATTGAAGTAGATTCCTTTAAGATTTCTGGTATCGTCAAGAATTGTAGCTCTTCTGTTGCAAGATCCATGGCGGGCTTCTTCTCTGTTTCTTGAAAGAAAGATCAAAGCTTTTAGAGAGTGAGACAGACGGTGGAGGAGGTTGAAGAGATGTGTCGGTGATGATGGGTTCTGGAAATTTGCGAAGCGAACGAAGGAAGGAAGGTAGCTGAATTTTTTTTAATTTCTTTTATTGGATTTGGTGGATTTGGAATTTTTATTGTTCTTTTTGTTTGGTTTTGATTCATACACAGGGTAGATCTGGTGCAGTAAAAGAGATGTGATCATGTTTTGACATGTGAACTAGCATTTGCCTTCTTTTTTTCGTCCGAGTTTGATGACATTAAATTATTTTTTCCCAGTTTAAAAACTAATCGATTTGAGGCAATTAATTCAAAAAAATAATTTCAAAATGATTTTTTTTTTATAATTTTTTTTTAGAAAGTTAACAGATTTTTAGATCAGTTTTTTTTTTTAGATCAGTTTTACTTGAATTAGTTAGGTCCTGGATTAAATTTAAGTTTTTGATCGTGTCTGGACCATTCTAAACCTAGTCTAGATTAGTTTGAGTTTTATAATTATATTTTTTTATTAAATAATTTAAAAATATTAAAAAAATACTTTAGAAAACCCGAACTCCAAGGTAAAATAATATATAAGCGAGCATCATGGATACCAAGCGAGTTTCAACCATTTTTCACGTATGCTTAGTTCTCACATATTTAATGCGTATTATGAACTCCATGCCACATTAACTTAAGAAGATATATTATAATAATAATTATTTTTAAAAATATTTTTTTGTTTATAAATATATTAAAATAATATATATTTTTAAATTTATTCTTCTGACCTCTGTCGATCCCCTGACAGGCTGGCAGGTTGCCACCGGCAAGGCAAGTGTGGTATGGTTAAGGGTAAGAGTGAAATACTATTTTTAAAACAAACACTTTAATTAATTTTTTCTATTTCTAAAAATTTGTTGCAGCCGTCACTCTCAACTTTGCTTTAAAGATAACAAAATAATCATTAGTTATCAACACAACAACTATGGAAATTAGCCTAATGAGAAGAGGTTGAAATACAGTACATAGACAGTATCTTGCAGCTCTTGGATGTGTATAATTAGAAGTTTATACACGCAGTGTGGAATCTGCAGAATTGTAATAATAATGTCTCCAATGAGCTTGGATGTGTATCATTAATTAGCCCCCAAACCCAATCCATGCAAGCGCGTTAACCTTGATTTGGGCCTGAAGGAACTTTTGGGTGGGGAAATTGGTAGCAAGTGAAAAGAAATGTGGGATTACCAGAAGAGTGGATTCTCTCCGGCGAGGTCAGCAATGGTATCTTCTTGGCCAAGAAGTTTTGGATTGGAGTAGCAAATATGCAAACGAGCAAGAGGAGTACGCGAGTGATCATCCATAAGATGATCCATGCATGTTCTTTGCAAGTAAATACCAACATGTCGACTTGACCAGCACCAAAAACTTGACCACAAATGTTCTCCAATGCACTCCCCATTCCCAACATGAAACCAAAAGAGAAGGTGCCAATGACAGAAAGGGAAATGGAAACGGAAGAGAGGTGAATGTTTCCAAAATGGCCGACAAATATATAGGGTTAACAAGTTTCTACCATGATGACAGATTATATTAAAGGCTATTGGACCTGCAATCTTCCACAACTTGACAGTCTCTTCGCAGAGCACAGACTTTATGGTTTTAATTTGAATCTCCTGGACGGCAAGTAGTTTCCTCCAGCCTCATCAGCTGATGATTTATTAATCAGAAATGTTGTCTCCATGGACAATTGGACATGGTCAGTCAGTAAAGGTTTCTGAGCCTCTAAGGTTCAGCAAATGTCTGTGCTGCAGTCCACAGTAAACCTTGTGATATGTTGCTAGCAAAGACCATACCAAAATCAACTAGATAAAAGGATTGCAATTTACAAACCGATAATGTCTCAAAATCCAAGGTATATAACTAAAAAATTATTTAGAGTTTGTGATAGTGGTTAATTAATATATTCAAGTGTTTAGATTTTTTCTTCTTAATCTAAAGAACTTTAGGTTTATAATAGAAGCTTGAATACTTGCAAAATCAATCCCAATCGAAGAGACTTAAAAGCCTTTTGATGATAAAGTCAGTATATTTATAAGAAATATATTAATTAACCTAAAGTAATAAATGATTTAAAAGAACCTTAAATTCAAGGAACAAAGATGTTTGTTCTTGAGTTTTATGTTGGTAAATACTTTGAAATCTATGTATCTTTATCTCAAAAGATGAAAAGTTATGAACCCCTTATCTAAATGGTTTATAGGGTATTATACCCCCTGAACCTTGTTGTTTTTAGAAAAAGAAAAGACAAGAATGTCCTGTACTTTCGGTGAAATTAATGAAAGACAATATCTCTTACATATCATTAATGAGATAATAATTATGGTAGGTCCCTCATGAGACCTTGTATACACCTATAAACATAGATAAATCATTATCATAACATGAACGACTATTCTAGATGAAGATGCATGATGATTTATCATGTCTTTAATACTTATATTGTAGAGGATCGTCCAAGATCAGACATATAGCCTTAAAACTTGGTAATGTCTAAGTTTTTTGGGCTGACATGTTCACTAAACCCACATTTCCTTAGACTTGATTGATTGACAAATCAAAGCTCTTTGGGTCTGACATGTTCATCAGACCAAGTTTTTTGGGTCAATTTCTCATCAAACTTTTCCAACCCTTATGCAACAGTATAACCCCTGCCAAACTCAGCCTTTCCTCTTTTTATCCATTAGTGTTTGCCTAGCAACTAAGTGTTTTCCCTTATCTAGAGATTTCCCCACACTTTCCCCTGTTACAAGATAAGCAGAACACACAAGTAAAAAGGATACAACGTATAAAAGCACACAAATTATTACAGGAACCAATCCAAACCTTTATTAATCTCAACAATAAAGGAAATAAAAATTGCATGCTATACACAAAACTAGTATATTATACACCCAAATTGGCATCTTTTACACAACTCCAGTTTATTTATAGACAAGCATATGAAAGGTTACAAAGCATAAAACTACCTTCACTATATTTTAAGAAGTAGAGGTGTACTTTCCTCCATGTTCTCATGAACTTAGTGAGTGATTTTAACTTATGACTCTATAATTTTAATGTTTTGAGAAGCAATCCCAGCTATGTTCTCGTGCTCAGCAGCTTTGCCTCTATGATTTGGACACCCATTTCTCTCATGAAACCATGTTCTTATGAAATTAGTTGGTGATTTTAACCCACAATCTCATAATCTTAGTGTCTTAAAAAGCAATCTCAACCATTCTCTTTCTCTCTCAACATTTGGCATTGGGATTTTGGTCGAGGAACATGTGCATCAACCGTCATGACTTGAGTTAATTTTCGTAACATTGTGTTTTGTTTACTAGGTTTTAGCATAGATGTTAGATTTAGTTGAAGGACTGATCGAAAAAGAATCTTGATAAATGAATTATTAGGTAAATTTTTGTTAATTGTTTATTATTAAAACGGCATTCTTTTAATTTTTCTTAAATCTTGATATTGATATGATGAAATTTTGATTTTGCCATTTTCTTTCTGCACGAATAAATAGAAAGAGGGTGATAATATGATTATGCTCGTTCTTTCAACCTATATGTAAAACCTTGTGTCTGGTTAAAAAAAAAGGAGAAAATTCTGATAAATATTTCCCTTGCTAACAATTGCATATAACTAGGCTTTTGATTCCAATTAATCAAGTTTCACTAACAGTAAGGTCACACACTCAAAAGAAAGAAAAAAAAAATCAATATGGAAATTAAAAATAAAATATATATCATGATAAACTCCATGCTAATGTGCGTCTTAGCATCCTAACTTTTTCCTGCCCACTTCCTCTTTTCATGCAAATACAGAACCTATCTGCACAAAACATAATCCAATAAATTTAATCAAGTATATATGTCCAAGAAATTAAGAAATTAAGAATAAATAGATTAGTGCATGCTTTGTGTTACCATATATAGTTGGAGGGATCAGGGATGGAGAGACTGAAATCTTGAAGGTTAGGCTGTGTAGGCTGGACACGGTAAGGCTGGAACTGTGGAGGGAGTGGAGCAAGCTGAAGTAGACTACTAATTGGCTGATCTTCATCAGAAAACTGAAACTGCTCGAGCATTCGTTGTTGTTCCATTGGCTTCACCATTGCTGCAGCTGCCTGTTGTTGCTCCAACATTGCAACATGATGCTGCAATATCCCAATGCCAAAAGAGAATGATATATCTGACATTGATAGTCAGTCAAGTGATTCAAGTATAAATTCATCGAAAACTAGAGTTGATGAATCAAAATTAAAGATTTTTCTTCCATGCTTAAAAATATATTATCGGATCAAACTATATAGATGAAAGACAATATTGTAAGTAAGCCTCCATGTAACCTAAGAGAAAAAAAATGATTTACTTACCAGATGGTACTGTATTTGTTGATTTTCCTCCTCCAACATTTTCTCCTAACACAAGAAATTTTTTTTGCAAGTGATACAAGAAAATAAAAAAGTTTTCATTGGAAGATATAGATGATAAACGATTTAATTACCTTTCTTCGCAGATTGTCCACCTGCTGTTGCAAAAGCTCAAGCTGCATTCCAAATACAAAGAGAGTTTTGATTTTGGAACTTTGAGACATCTTTCTAGGACTCGAATATTTACATGCAGAAAAAGCTTGATGGATTTGGGTGATCGACTTGCATAATAATGAATCAGAATCAATAAAATTCTATAACAATTTTGAGGTACCAGGATGAATTATTGACTTGCATATTTTGTTTTTTTCCCATTTGTTTCACCTGGTTTTATTAGCTCAAACTTTTGCATATTCTTGGCCTAGTATATGTTGCCATTGCTTAATATATAAAGCATTAAAAATGCCTTTAATTCTGTTTCCAATCAAGAGATCATCAAAATCTTCAACTGAGCATCATAATTATTATAATTATCAAACCCAACCCAAGACCTAGTTAACAAGTTTTATGACTCAATCTGGTTCTCTCTTCAAATCGTTGCAATGAAACCCATGCCAAGTTATAAACTTGACCCGTCAGCCCAAGTTAGGTTCTAGGTCGACAGATTATAAACTTGATTTATCAGCACGAGTTGAGTTTAATAATTATGCTTGGCATGTATTATTATTATTGAATGATTGGAAGAGTACGGTAAAACGAATTAATACCTTCTGAGCTCGAACCTTGTTAACCGAGCACTCTAGCTGCTTTTCAAGTTCGACCAAACCCTCATGGTGCAAGGAACTCAGGTTTTCGCCTTTGTAGCATCGAACACTCAACTGAAGATCATCCGTCTCTTTCCTGATTCTTTTCGATTCCTTCTGAATTTGTTCCTAAAATATTAAGATCAAAACATCACAACCTTAATCTGGTTAATAGAGTCATATCGATAAGGTAAAGGGAAGGTTTGTACCCAGTCATTGCTTTCTAGAACACGCATTCCTTTTGAAATCTCATACCTTCTGATGATGTGTGGTATGCTGCATGTGTCAAATATAAAATGATGATAGTTTTTATTAGCTCAGTAAAATATGTTTTCATCAAACAGAACAAGACTATATTCATATGCGCGCAAAGGTAACAACTTTCTTAGAATTCCTTGCAAAAAAAGCTTTTAGAACCAACAGATACACAATTAAGGAATCTACTCTACAATTACCATTTGGGGCTTGCTAAGCCCTAAATTATGTAGAAATTAATAACAAGACAGAATTAAACATAAGTCATATTACACTTGTGGCAAGGCAGAGATGATCATCATGAAGCTGCTTTATAGTGATATATATGTATGGACCTATAGTAACTTGGAGGTAGAAGATTGAGAGTCAAGGATGGCCAAATGTTGGACCTTGCTGAGGCTAAGGGAGCTAACAAGAAAACTTATCAATTAAGACAAATCGTTATCAGCACTGGAAAGAGCACTTTAAGGGTTAAAAAAAGAAGCAAAAGGCGGTCAAAACATATGATAAAAACATGATAAAACAGCATAAAAGTCAACATTTTCATAGAAAATATTATTCATCTCATCGATCGTAAAAGTTATATCATCAAAGAACTCATTTTTGCTCCAAGAAATCATTAGCTGACCCCCTTAAATCCATTAATGATTTAGATAGATACAAATTAAATCATTTATTAAAGGAATTTGTTAAATTTAATGCTATAGCATTATGGTCATTTTTGTTTTTTCTCTTCTTTACCTGGACGACTCATTGCAGAATTCATAAAGCTTCCCATTGCTCGAGAAGATGATGAGTCCTATTTCAGCATCACAGAGCACAGAGAGCTCATGGGTCTTCTTGAAAAGCCCTCCTCTGCGTTTGGAAAATGTGACTTGCCTGGCTGTGCGGTTCTCAATCCTAGTTATTGCTATCTTTCCTCTTCCCATTTTTCAAAATGTCTTCTTCTCTTGTTAGGAGAATACTATGAAAAGGAAATCCTATCCTCTCTGGTATACCTCACTTAATTTCCTGGTAATGTCAAGAGGAAAAAAACACATAAAAATTTAGCACCACTAAAAACTGCTTGATGGCACAGAAATAATGGGCTATGATTTAGGGGGAAAAAATGTTAACTAGGATGCATGCTATATGTGCAGTACTTAAAACTATTAAATGAAGAACTAATTGTAATGAGAAGTGGAAAACTTAGTTTCTAAAATCCCTAAAGATGACAGTTTTTTGGTAGCAGATGGAAGAGATCAGAAAATCAGAGAGGTAGAGGAGGAGGAGGAGGAAAACTTTTGTTTCTTTCTCTTACCTTTATTTTATCGTCTATGCTTCCTTAACTTCAAGTTCGATCAACTTTATATATAGGCCATGCTGTAACCTTCCCCAGTCTTCCATTGCTTAATTTCTCATGGACTGGCACAGAAAAACAAAATTATTACGGCATGTTGTGATTTGTGACTGTTAACTACTCCAGCGCTGTCATGCATGCGACCTTAGCTTTTGGAATTTGCCAAATTAGGGAAGGTCTAAGTTTTGAATGAACACTAGCATGCTTGCCATGTAAAGAAACCCTATTCCCTGTGGAAAAAACAAGGTGCATGTATCCCTGGCAAATGCCTGGCAAAAATCAGAGCACTCGTTTCCATCACTTAGAACCCGTTTGACTGCGCTGCAAATGCCATGGTTCAAAATCAAGACTTTTTATTTAAATCATAATTTAAATGTAATTAATGGCACAGAACTTTCTTGCACAATCCTCCCATGCTTGTTTTCTTGTGGGTGTGGTCAGTGAAGATTGTCCTAATTATTATTTTTGTTTGCTACAACTCGATAACCCCAACTCTCTAATTAGTAATTAATCTACTACTTTGCCATGAAAGGAGAAACCGCCCTAGAATTTTAGCCTCGCTTTTGACCTTTGAACATGGCTGGATTATCAAAATAAGAAAGAAAAAAGAAAACGCGTTAACATTTCTAGACACAACAAGAATATCATCCTCCCTATAAAACCAGATTCGTGCCCTATTATCTGAACGTGTTCATGAAGCTATGAAAGAACCTTCATAAAAAATAATAATTTTTAATGATTGATAAGTTTTGAACTTGAGTTATACCTATAAAATAAGTTTTTTTTATGGATATAAAGATACTTTGATTTAAATCAATATCTAATCTTTTTCTCAAGTGATAAGAATGTAAAAACTCAAGAATATGAAAAATAATATTTTTTATGTGTAGAAAATATATGTGTGTTTAATGTCTTGTTGAATGTGTTTTATATAGTAGCGAAATATCAAGTATAATATAGTGTTGTTCAGATGAATAAACACTCGTTGTTTAATAGTATCTGGTACTCAAAACTAACATAATTTTTTATTTAATATTAGATTAAATTAAAATTTTACAAGCATGTTTTTGGTTTCTTATAAAATAGTTAGATAGTGTTAAAGAACCATCTTAACGCAAAATTTAAGTTGTTAGGTGATGTCCCAATATATAATTTATATTATTTTTTAACAGATAGCGCATGCTTGTCGATATTATTTTCACATTCAAATCTAACTTGAAAGTCATCGTTTTATAATTTAATTTTTTTGTTATTTATTTTCAGATGCATTTCATTTCTAGTAGATGTTAATTTAATTTACTATTTAAACAATTCTGTGGTACATAACTTTTTATTGATGTTCAGAATCTATCAAATTAGAGTTTTCTTCGCTGTTTGGATATAATTTTATATTTCATAATACTCTAATTTCTTTCTTTTCCTTACTCGTTACGCCAAATTCATGAGTTTGAGTTGTTTCTAATTAATTTTACCCTATACATTGAATAATCGTTCACACAAATATATGTATAGCTGGTATTTTTCAGCCTGAACACACAATTATGTATTCACATATAATTTTACACCTTAATTGAGTTAAGGAGGCATAAAGGCCATCCTGCAAAGATGGAACCAGAGCCACAATAGGCCTAGCTAGGTCCTTAACTAATGGAAAACTATATATATATTTTTTTACGTATATATATTTTCTTACAATTAATTTGATTTATTTTCAAGGATAAGTAAATTACAAATGGAAGACTACTGTAAAGCCATCATTGACCGAATCAGAGCATCCAGAGAAAAGAAGATTATGAACATATTGTTTGTCTAAAATTAGAAGCAGTTTTACGTCCACTTCAACTTGTTCCAGTGCTCACATGGTCCTCGCAGACTGATTCCACAAGCACAGTGATTTGGGTTGGCATGCAGTCCTATGTGAAAAAGAAGATGTTCAAGTTCAAATATATGATTCTCGAGCTTCCGAAGGTACTCGATCCTATCCGAACCCTTAGCTGCACAAGCCACGGCATGATCCCGAACCAAACCACCTGCAGATAATCGCTTTAACAGGGTGCTGATGTTGACCCTTTGTTCCTCCATCTTGAAATTACTAGTTATTTTTAAAATATTTTTTATTTTAAAATATATAAAAATAATATATTTTTTTATTTTTTAAAAAATTAATTTTTATATTAATATATTAAAATGATATATATATATATATATATATATATATATATATATATATATATTAAGTATTTTTTTTTAAATCACAAAAAAAAAAACAAATAACTTCAAACAACCAATCCGCATGAACGATGCATCTATTTTCATGACAATAACGTAATAAAATGACAAGGCACCTATTTTCATTACAATTACAATACAAGACGATACACTTAACAACCAAATAAAAGAATTTAATAGTTTTTTTCCCTATAATTAACAATGTGTATCAGAATTTATATTAAAAAAATCAATTAAATGTTTTGAATTATAAAATCATTCAATTCAATTAATTTTATAAATATTTTGAATAATTCCATTAATTTTGAATTAATCTACCCATCTCTGTTTATAATCCATAAAACAAATTATGGACTGCAAAACATGTTGCTTGGCCCATAGGCTATATTAAAAACCCCAAAAACTTCCAGAATAACTGGGCCACGTTTTAATTATGAGCCCAAACCCATTACCAAAACCCACTATAAAATAAAACCCAATTCGTTTTCTCTCCTTCTTCCTCTTTACCTTCGATCTGTCACTCCCCAAAACACAACCCAAGCACATCGTATCTCCCTCCGCTTCAATTTCAGGTAACTCAATTTTATCTCCACCGTCAGATCTCTCTCTCGACATCAAATCGGGCATTGATCCATCGAATTTCAATTCAATATCTCATAACGCAAATCAGATCTGAGATTTTAAAACTTTGAACATTTAATTTTCTTTCGTTTTCTCGGTAACCAAACAGACCTGTCTGGTGATCTCGCCGTTCATTTAGATCTGAATTTCGTGATTCTTTAATCACGTAGATCTGTGGAATTTAAATTCTGATTAATTTAATTTTGTTTTGTAGGCGTTCATTTCTGTGTCAGTATATCAAGATGGTGAGATAGTCTCTCTCTCTCTCTCTCTCTGTAATATAATTTAACTATGAGGTTTTTTTTTTAAAAAAAAAATTGGTTTTGATTTCGGTTTTAATTTGTAATGTAGGTTGTTCTCGCGGCTTCTATAGTGAGCAAGAATGGTAAAGGTGAGTTCCTTGTGCTATTTCTTTTTAGCAATTGTTTTTTATA
>Ga0307518_10003309_pt1 | contig 11639 bp, 11 predicted proteins | sample 25_EM_MG_FD_203889 | JGI IMG/M metagenome (GOLD analysis project Ga0307518, IMG submission 203889) | Populus trichocarpa ectomycorrhiza microbial communities from riparian zone in the Pacific Northwest, United States - 25_EM | ecosystem: Host-associated > Plants > Roots > Unclassified | place... | reverse complement strand
TGGAATGCATAGTTAATTCACCAACTATCATTTGTCGGAATTGCTCAAATGGATATTGAAATAGGCAAACTTACATTCCACCAGCGCATCGGCTGTGTTCTTTTTAACCCGGGGCTTTGGCTTCATCATTCCATTAGCATTGACGTTGCCAGGATCCATATGTGCTTTTTCTTATATGAGAATACGTGCCATTTCCAAGTAATTGAGACCAATACCCACCTTGCTGTTTAGGTTCAGCCAGTGTCACACACCAAAGAGGTTTGGTACAGTGAACATGGAAGATAACATCAATATCAAATGATCCTGATGCGAAGGATGAGCACGACAGAGCCTCATCGTAGCCATCTATCGCACAAGAAGACTATCCTGATGCAAGAGACGACTGCCGACGTCTAGCAGTCATCACTCGCACAAGAACTGCCAAGAAGCAGAAGAAACTGAAGGAATAACATCCATTATGGTATGAGAAAGGAATGCAATCTACTGCAGTCCAACTCCCATACCAGAATGAGCAAAGAAGCTGAAGAATTGATGGAGAAACGAAGGAAAGAAGAGAAGAAATGACGTTAGCGCTCAAATGTCATTTTTAGGCACCCAGTGCCGGCATTCCGATATTTTGAATAGCTCCACCGTTTCCAGAGCTATCAGGCACATGATTATACCATCAGAGAGCCTAGAGCATGGTCTATCTGCCTGTCAAGTTCCGACATGGATCCGTTCATTTCCCACGGAGATATTCCCCCCGCAATCCAGACGTTCGTCTCATCAGTCACTATGGAGTCCGTATTTTCTCTGGATCATTTCTCCACTATTGCTGCAGATCTCCACTATGTCCTGCTCTTAGGACAGCCTCTCCCAGAGTTCCCGTGCACTGCCTGGCACATATCTTCCCAGCCTGCTCCCTCAGTCCCCCTCATTCTCGGTCAGCGCGTTCTCCTTGTCAGTCCTGCGTCAAGGACGTACTTTGGTCATCTTAGGTCTATTGTCAAGATTGAGAAGTCATCTCTAGTCGTCTCTGTGTCCCCTGAGCCCTCAGCCTATGGTCACTTCCTCCCAGATACTTGCCATGTCCATCTTCCTCTGTTGTTCGTCTGTCAAGTCCGGGTCTACTCTGGTAGGAGGTCCAGTCAAGTCCGGACAAAAGCGGACGAAGGAAGAGAGCAGAGGGCTGGACAAGAGGTTAGTCCGGCTGGAGTTGGTGACCGCTTGGATTCAACAACTAAGGATAATGAGCATTGATCCCTTGCATAGGTTCTGGTCAAGAGGAGACAGAGATGGAGATGAAGATGGACAGGAACTGGAGTAGATGACTATGGTTGATTTCAGACTGAGGAGTACAGGATAATCTACAGAGTACTTATACTAAGTACAAACTAGGGACGAGTATATACGGTGACAAGTAAACAGCCTAAAGGCGGACAAGGAACGACTGGAGTAAAGACTAAGTCAGGTCCGGTGAAAACAAAGTCAGGACCGAGTAAAATAAACCAGGTCTGGTGAAAATGGTACAAGGCGCAGGATATATCAAGAACGTGGAGAACTCACGAACAGACAGGGTAGACGGCGAGGTTTGGTAAAGTGTGAATGGAGTATAGACCAAGGGTCATACTTAACGGAAGTCTAACCGCGTGACCGTGACCGGAGTAAGTGAGAGCGACTGGAGTTAAGCTATAGTGCTGCGATGCGACCGGAGTAACTGGATAGGACCCGGAGTTGGACATGGTCGTAACAGTATCCCCCCTTTAGGGGCCGAACCCATGAGGCCCCAGTGAGGCTGACGTGGTTGCCTAGGACAATGCGGAGTCTGGAGTGTTTGTCTGAGTATGAATTTTGGATCTATAAAGATCAGACCGGTTTTGCCTTTACCCCCAGTTTCCTGCCATCGAAATATGTCAAGCATTGCTAAGTCCACCAGCCCCATCGCCCCCACTGCCACCGAGTCCAAGGATTGGACGAAGGCCTCCACGCCGGAGTTGCAATCCGGTAGTGAAGACGAGTCAGACGTCCTCGACGCCAAAGCGAAGGAGCGTCATCGACGTAAGCAAGTGAAGAGGGAGGAGAAACAACGTAGGGAAGAGGTGGAGAGGCGAGCGCGCGAAGAGGCGGAGGCCAGAGCGCAAGAGGAGGCGGAGAGAGCCAAGGCGGAGGCGGAACGCAAGGCCAAAGAGGAGGCGGAGCGCCAAGCGCGCGAGCAGGCAGAGAAGGACAGGGCGGAAGTGCAGCGGAGGGCTGCAGAGGTTGCTGCAAGACAGAGGGTGCTGGCGCAGGAGGCGTCGAAAAAAAGAGCGAGGGAAGAGCCGGAGGCGGGTCCGAGTGGAGACTGGAGCGACAACGCCCGGTAAGTATTTTATTTTTATTCTTCTTTATGATTTTTTATTAACCTCCTGGCAGGTGCGTTTGTTGTGCCAAGCACAAGGCCAAGTGCCAACAGGACCCAGAAAAGCCCAAGCAACGCGCGTGTATGAAGTGCGTGGGGCTCAAGGAGCGGTGCGAGTGGCCAGAGGTGGGGGGTCCGGGTCCGGTGGTGGAAAAAGGGAAGGGCAAGGCGAAGGAAGTCGCAACGTCGCCGCGAGGAGGGGAGAAGCGGAAGAAGAAGAAGACGGTCACGAAGGTCGTCAATGACGATGACATCGTCGAGGTACCAGGGCCGTCTGGGCAGCGGTCAGGGTTCAACCCTGAACCATTCCTGGAGCAGCTGGACAGGCTGACCGGGGCCGTCGAGGAGATGACTGGACAGATGCGCCGGGTAGCGGATGCCACTCGCTTGGTGGTGAGGGGAAACGAGCGGCTGACGGCCAGCCTCAAGACCTTTCTCGAGGAGTGCCGTTTCTTCATGGCACCCTGGGACAAGGACGAGGACGAGGAGGACAGCAAGGCGGAGGTCGACCCGGAGGAGGTCAAACAGGAAGTCCAGGGGCTCCATGAGGAGCAGGAGAATCCTGGCAGCGGTGTGCTGGAGTAAGTGGTCCGGTCCGGATTTTGTAAATAGAATGTAAATTAGTTTTACTTTTTTGTTTATAAAGAAAAGTGACCTGGGTTTAGTGAGTGATACTACAAGATAAAGTGAAACAGAGAGGAGACAGATAAGAGAAACAGATAAAGGAAACAGAGGCAAGGGTAATACTACATGGACGCGAGTGGTCTGGGTTTGTCCGGGTACCGGACATGGTAATTTTCTAAGAGTTCCATTGCGTTGCCAAGTTCAGTGGCGAGAAGCCATGACGTTTCTTCGTCAGTTCCTTCGTAACTGGACCAACGCACCAGGTACAATAGCTTGCACGATCTGCGTCGACGATCAACTTTGGAGTCAAGGATCTCTCAGAGATCTCGAACTCCGGTTCACCATCCACTTCGACCGGTGGCAGAGGAGGTTGTATCCGGTCCGGTATGGTGTTGGGTATGGCCGGTTCGAGTTGGGAGACATGGAAGATGGGGTGAACGGCACGCATGGAATCTGGAAGGCGGAGCGTAAAAGAGAGAGAGCCTACTTGTGCTATGATAGTGTAGGGCCCAAGATTCTTTTCTGATAGCTTTCTGGATGGTCGAGTAGACCGGAAGTATTTGGCTTTCACATAAACTTGATCGCCTACTTTGAAGTCTGGTGCTGGAGTGCGTTTGGCATCAGCCGGACCTTGGTAGCGAAGTTGCGCGTTGGCCATTTCTTCTCAAAGGTATTGATGCAGCGACTCAAGGTCGACTGCGTAGTCACGAGCCCTGGCGGAGGTCATATCGCGTTCTGGGTAGACAGAGATATTAGGGTGGTAGCCCGTATTAGCAAAGAACGGCGAGACCCCTGTGGTAGCACTAGGTGCGTTGTTGTACGTGAACTCCGCCAATGGGAGTAGGTCCGCCCAGTTGTCCTGCTGGTAGTTGCAGTAGATCCAGAGGTACTGTTCAAGGGTCTGGTTAGAACGCTCAGTCTGGCCGTCGCCCTCCGGGTGGTACCCGGAGGTGAAGTGGAGGCGCATGTCGAGGGCCTTCCCAAGTGACCGGAAGAAGTGAGAAACAAACTCTGTACTGCGATCCGAAGTGACATGGGTGGGGACACCGTGCTTGGAGAATACGTGGAGCAGGAAGAGTTTTGCAAGCTCCAGGCTAGTGATAGTGTTGTGAGTAGGAATGAAGATGGCTTGTTTAGAGAGCCTATCTACTACAACCAGGATGGCTGTGAAGCCAGTGGATGAAGGGAGTTGCTCGATGAAATCCATGGAGATGGAATTCCAGGGCTTCTCCGGTACGGGGAGCTGTTTCAGCAGTCCGTAGGGTCTATGGTGCGGTGTCTTAGCTCTTGCGCAAGAGGTACAGGACTGGACGTAGTCCTTGACAAAGGTCCGGAGACCAGGCCAAGTATATTCACACCGGATTAGTTCTAGAGTCCGGTTTTGCCCAAAGTGACCAGCGAGTGGGTGGTCGTGTCGATACCGGAGTACCCGGAGACGGAGGTCGTCCAAGTCCAGTATGTATATGTGACCGTCTAGTCGAAGGAATCCAGCCTTGTCGGTGGACCAACGAGAGTCCAGTGGATCTGCGAGGTGGACCTGGGCAATGGAATCAGAGGGTAGTGCAGAAAGGATGTCGCTATGGAGTGTTTCCACATCCATGATTGCGACTGCACGGAGAACCGGAAACTCTAAATAAGTAGCGCGAAGAGAGTTAGAGAGCTGTTCTTGAGTGAACACCGGCCTAAGATTTTGGGGGTTAACCCGGGCATAGCCACTATCCCCCTCTTTGGGGTAGACGTCCCATCGTCTAGTGAGGGCATCTGGCTTGGCACCAAGCTTTCCGGGATGGAAACGAATGACAAGATTAAACTGGGAGAGAAATTCTGACCACTGGGCTTGCCAGCGGGAAAGTACTTTTGAAGTGGAGAAGTACTCGAGATTTTTGTGGTCCGTGACAATGTCTATTGGAGAGGCGGAGCCTTCGAGGTAATGGCGCCAGTTCCGGAAAGCTTCGAAAATAGCAAGTAGTTCCTTATCATGGGTGTCGTAGTTTAACTCCGGAGCAGTCAAAGTCTGGGAGTAGTATGCGACCGGACGAATCTCTCCGTCAGCGCAAGTGATAGACAAGATGCCAGCGACAGCATAGTCAGAGGTGTCAGTCTCCACGATGATAGGGGTATCCGGAATGAAGTGGGTGAGGATGGGTGCAGTAGTGAAGGCGTGCTTGAGATCATTGAAAGAACGTCGACAGTCCTCAGAGAAATTCCAAGGAGCATCTTTCCGGGTGAGCCGGGTAAGTGGAACCACAATATCCGAGTAGTTGAAGACGAACCGGCAGTAGAAATTGGCAAAGCCCAGGAAGGACTGGATGTCCTTCACCTTTCGAGGTTCAGGCCAGTCGGAGATGGTTTGGATCTTGTCCGGAGACATAGTCAAACCGTCCGGAGAGAGGCGATAGCCAAGATACTCTACCGAGTCCGAGTGGAACTCACATTTCTCCGGTTTGGCGAAGAGGCAATGCAACCGGAGACGGCGGAGTACTTCCCGGACGTGCTGCTGGTGGGACTCCATATCCTCGGAGTAGATGAGGATGTCGTCGAGGTACACGACGATGCAGACATCTAGCATGTCAGCGAAGATGGTGTTGACAAAGCGCTGGAAGGCTGCAGGGGCGTTAGTGAGGCCAAAGGGCATTACTAACCACTCATAAGACCCATAGCGCGTACGGAAGGCGGTCTTCCATTCATCACCCGGAGCAATCCAGACTAGATGGTACATGTGCCAGAGGTCAATCTTGGAATAGATCTTAGCACAGCTAGGGGAGTCTAGTAGGTCAGAAATGAGGGGGAGTGGATAGCGATCCTTTTTGGTAATTTTGTTTAGGCCTCAGAAATCAACGCAGAGGCGGAGTGAGCCGTCCTTCTTTTTTACGAAGAGGACCGGAGCAGCGTGGGAGGAAGCGGTAGGACGGATGAAACCTGTATTAAGATTCTCGTTGATGAAAGTCCAGAGAGCGGAGAGCTCAACCGGAGACAGTGAGTAGAGAGTTCCCAGAGGTGGAGAGGTACCTTCTTCGAGGTCAATCTTCAAGTCGTAGTCGCGATGTGGGGGAAGTTCAGAGGCCTTCGCCTTGCTGAACACATCCTCTGTTGAAATTGGCAAGTCGTTTGTAGCGGTATCCTGCAAATTGACGCGTTCACTCTAGTCGCGAGATACTGACCGCGGAACAATTACATAACATGCGCTCTGTCACAACATACGATACGACTCAGAGTGCGGTCAGTTGTTTATTGTCTTTCCCAGTGTTACTTATCCTTTGTAAAGTGTCTAAGTTACCCCTTGTACTGTCCAACACAGTGTCTTGTGTACTGTACGGCGCGGATCCAACATCCGCGCCTTGTCATTGTCTCATTCTTTGTTCCATCAGCTCATATTTAGTCCGGTACTGTAGAGCTCCCACCTCAGACATTTGTCGCTGTATCGCGTGCGACTGAGGTGGGCACAATTTTTCCTTTCCGCACTATATGTTTCGTATACTGATTGTATTACCTAGTTTTTCCCGCACTCGTATAGGTTATACATAGACGTTTGTCGCTGTATCGCGCGCGACTGAGTTTTTCCTGCACTCGTATAGATCTGATATCCTCATAATCGCGATACTCTGGAGGGACAATGTCCAGGTCCGGCGGAGTAGAGGCGGAGGAAGAGCGAGCCTTCGCTGAGTCAGAAGGACGCAGCTGAAGTTGGTATTTGGTGGATCCCTCCAATTTGCACGCACGCACGAATGCAGCTGCATTGATTAGAGAGATGTGTGGAGGGGTGCAAACCAGAGTGTCGACAGATGGCGCTGGGCCTGGGGTAGACTGGCCAGAGAGGCCGGAGTCAGGGTTACCGGACTGAACCAGAGAGGGAGTCGACGGGGGTGCTAGCAAACTTTGTGCAGGGGTCCGGAATGTTAAACTGCTCAGTACCCAGTCAATCAACGGATTGTAGTGGGTGAGCCAGTTATGTCCAAGGACAATCATGCATTCAGAATCTAACGGAGCGAGGTAAAAAGTCATAGGGGTGACATCACCGGTGTAGAGACAGTCCTGTCTCTAGGTGTAGAATTGGTAGTACTGATACTGGACTCTACCTTAGCTATGTAGGCTTGTACTTAGCTTACTAAGCAATATCCTTCTCTTCAGTGTACATTCTTGAGCTCAGTCTTGGAGTGACTGAACCACCACTACTCTCCCTAGTTCTTCTAGTCTCCCCAGTCCCTGGGAGCTCTGCCAGACCTCCAGAAGCCCCTGGGTCGAGCGTGCCTCACCTGAGGCAGCAGCAACACCCAACCCCCCCCTACACCGGATGCGGGGAATTTCACTGATAGGTCGACGGCTTGAGTAATTACAAAATTGGAGGTACCGTCAAAGAGCCGGAGTACAATCAGAGAAACGGAATAGGAGGTAAGATTGTTTTTGTGAGCGAATTGTAAATCTACAAAGCAATGCATGGACCCGGAGTCCACAAGTGCGCAGGTTTTAGGTAAGTCAAGAGATAGAATGGAAACATAAGGCATAAGGGAATTAGGATCGTAAAGAGCAGACGCGTTGAGACGGGCCTCCTTGGGTGCACTTCCGGAGTCAACACAGCTCACCGGTTGTGCGGAGGGCCGGGAGCTGCTTACTCTTTTTTTGACTCAGAGTTGGCACCCGAGTTGGAGTCCGTCTTACTGGACTCCGCAGCGATGGCCACAGTGCGAGCCTTGGCCTTTTTGGTCTTCTTTGGACAGTTGTCCGCGAAGTGACCAGTACCTCCACAGAACATGCAGAGGTTGTTATCGAGCCGCCGTTTGCGCTCATCAGCAGTCAGCTTTCCGTCCTTACCAAGCTTGTTGGTTAAGTCCGGTCTAGAGCCAGAGGAGGACTGGTTGCTAGTCGTCTTGGATGAGCCAGAGGCGGAGCTGGATGAGTTGCCGGCCTTGGATTTCTCCTGACCGGAGTTGGATGAGTTGCCTCCGGAGTTGGAGGGCTTGGTTGGGGATGAGGTGGACTGGGTCTTCGTCGTGCGAGAGATCTCGTCTTTGCGCTCCCAATAGCGCACATCGATCTCTTGACAAAGGGCTTGCAGCCCATTCAGAGTCAGGGGTTTTCCGACTCAAGCAATCTCATCCTTGAGGTGATCCGGGAGACCAGAGTAAAATAGGCGACGGAGTGCCCCATCTCTGTAGTCCTGGACCTGCGATGCAAGGCAGTTGAAATCTACAATGTACCGCATAACACGGTACGAGTCTTTCATCCGGAGATGCTCGAGCTGGTGCTCAGCATCAGCAACTGGGTCGTGAGGACCAAAGGTACTCTGGAGTTCTGCTATGAAGTGGACCCAGCTGTCCATCCAACGTGGACGGTCAGCCGGATTACCGGAGTTGAGGAGGTCCAGTTCAAACCATTCTAGTGTCATTCCTTTTAGGTATGACTGAGCGAAAGTTACCTTTGCCCTGTCAAGGTGGAATGCCTTGGCTCGATCCTGGAAGCATAACTCACACTGGACCAAGAAGGTCCGGAGTTTTTTGGGGTCCGTGCCATCGAAGGTGTCCGGTTTGCGGACCTTGGCACGGGAGGAGGAGGAGTTGTTGGTACGACGAGAGGAGCGGGAGAGGTGGTTGACGGCGACGGCGAGATTGTGGAAGACAGCCAGACTAGGGTCTAGCTCTTCCGTGGCGTCGAGAAATTCATCATCATCATTGTTGTCATTGTTGTCATCTCCGGGGTCGTCCGGGTCATTTCTGGGACCATCCTCAGGGCCGAACCATTGGAAACGACCGGGTTTGCGACGCTCCGGGGTGGAGTTGCGATGGTAGGGGAACCGATGTAGAGGGTAAGTTCTGGAAGGGTGCAAAATAGGTCCGCCCAAGGGAACCAGGTCTGGCTCAAGCTAGTAGAGTCGGGAAGTCGGGGTAGAGTGCGCGGAGCACTCAGGCAAGCAGGGGATGAGGTATAATGAGTAGCGCAGCGGGAAAAAAAAAAAAAACAGAGAGAAGAAGAGGGAGCGCAAAGCACGCGCTAGTCGGAAGCCTAGAGAGTTCCCTAGAGAGCGGAGGGGGGACTTATTCGAGAGCGAAAGACACACGGAGGAGCACGAATCGATACAACGAACCCAACGAATATGATAAAATGCGATGGCGAGACTCTTGAACGAACGGAAACCTCAGGTAGAAGCTAAGACTCTAACTTTTCTGTGAGGGGGGGGAAAAAGAATGTTGTATTCCTCTAAGGTAAGGTATATGTGGCCCTAGGGCCAATGTACGAAACATAAGGGACAGGAAACACTGTAGCGCTCTAAGCGCGTCTAAGCGGTAACTCTAGTCTAAATAAGGGACAGTGGTGCGCACTCTGGCGCTATCTAACATAATCAAAAGGGTCTGCAACCGAGTAACTGGCACCCGAGCACCAACAAATGACATAAAAAAGGCAGGAAACTTCTAACAAGGGAGATAGGCGCGAAGACATACCCATGACGTCAATTGTACAAAAGAGGGGGGACCAGAACAGCTTAACAGGGTCGCGGGTGGTTGCGTTTGCACGCGAGCGAGCGAGGGTGATCGAGTCGGGTCCTACTTGTGCTTGGGCGAACGATCGGGCGCACTGCAGCCACGAGAGACACCCGCGCGAGAGGCCAAGTCGGATGCGATGCAACCAGGTGGATTGCGAGTCGAGTCGCGAGTGATTGGGCGTGCTGCAGCCATGGATACACTTTGACGGGTGAGCGGGAGGCGAACGCGCGCGAGTGCCCTGGGTGGTGCATGAGTGGGGTCCTGGATCTGGCTGAGCGAGCGCGTGGGTCGCGTCGTGACCGTGCCCGTGCGAGTGATCGGGCGCACAGCAGCCACAGATGCACACGCGCGAGCGCGCAGGTTGGACATGATGTGATCGGGTGGATCGCACATGGGCTCTTGGCTTGGACCGAGTGAGCAAGTGGGTCGAGTCGCGACTACACCTGTGCGAGTGATCGGGCGCACAGCAGCCGCGAATACACTTGCGTGAGCGAGTCGGGTCAGGTGCGAGGCAATAGGGCGAGCTGCAGGTCAGGTCTCAACTACACTCGTGCGAGTGATCGGGCGCACTGCAGCCACGAATACACTCGCGCGAGCGAGTGGGTGAGTCGAGTCGGGTGCGAGGCGATAGGGCGAGCTGTGGGTCGAGTCTTGACTATGCTCATGCGAGTGATCGGGCGCACTGCAGCCACGAATACACTCGCGCGAGCGAGTGAGTGGGTCGAGTCGGGTGCAAGGAGATAGGGCGAGCTGTAGGTCGAGTCTCGACTACGCTCATGCGAGCGATCGGGCGCGCTGCAGCCGCGAATACACTTGCACGAGTGGGAACGCGACCGGGTTGGACATGATGCGATCGAGCGAGCGGCGAGTCTAGGTGGGTCTCTCGCAGGGCCTAGGGTGCGACAGCTAGGGAGCTGTGCGCCTAGAGACCCGGGTGTCTCTACACCGATCACCAGAAACAGATTCATGGTGACCTAAGTCTGCAGAACCACGAAGGCTCTGAGACGCAGCATCTCGACGCGGAGTCACAGACGCTGTGGGGTTTCAAGCTGTGAAGCTCCGGAATTGGCTAACAGAGGCCGGAGGTTGCCTGCGGTTAGACAGGGCTTGCTGGGCGGCAGAGAGATGAAGGTCATTTACTGCACCTGCTTCTTCAGCGAGTGCGGCAGCAGTACGAGCGCGAGAGCGCATAGTCATGGTCATAAGGAAATGGAAACTAGTTTGCGTACGAGGTTTGGGATAGTGAACCCACACAAGTGTGAGTCTGAAATACTGTCAAGTCCGGGTCTACTCCGGTAGGAGGTCCGGTCAAGTCCAGACGAAAGCGGACGAAGGAAGAGAGCAGAGGGCTGGACAAGAGGTTAGTCCGGCCGGAGTTGGTGACCGCTTGGATTCAATGACTAGGGATAACGAGCATTGATCCCTTGCGTAGGTTCCAGTCAAGAGGAGACGGAGACGGAGACGAAGATGGACAGGAACTGGAGTAGATGACTATGGTTGATTTCAGACTGAGGAGTACAGGATAATCTACAGAGTACTTATACTAAGTACAAACTAGGGACGAGTATATACGGTGACAAGTAAACAGCCTAAAGGCGGACAAGGAACGACCGGAGTAAAGACTAGGTCAGGTCCGGTGAAAACAAAGTCAGGACCGAGTAAAATAAACCAGGTCCAGTGAAAATGGTACAAGGTGCAGGATATATCGAGAACGTGGAGAACTCACGAACAGACAGGGTAGACGGCGAGGTTTGGTAAAGTGTGAATGGAGTATAGACCAAGGGTCGTACTTAATGGAAGTCTAACTGCGCGACCGTGACCGGAGTAAGTGAGAGCGACCGGAGTTAAGCTATAGTGCTGCGATGCGACCGGAGTAACCGGATAGGACCCGGAGTTGGACATGGTCATAACATCGTCTCACTTCCCTGGATGCGTTGAATTCAGTACTCTATCCGCTTCCCTACTTTCAGATGGTGTCCTACAGCACCATGACAGTTATATCCCTACTTTAGAGTGCTATTAGGAAGAAGAACCATCTCTTGTTCTTTCCCAGAAGAGAGCTCATCAAGGGAGCCCATGGTTGCGCTTCAGCGGCACTAGAACACATGCATTACACCTTAGTGCATGGTGACCCCCCAAAGACCTCTGGACCCCTGATACCC
>Ga0307518_10003307_pt1 | contig 11645 bp, 7 predicted proteins | sample 25_EM_MG_FD_203889 | JGI IMG/M metagenome (GOLD analysis project Ga0307518, IMG submission 203889) | Populus trichocarpa ectomycorrhiza microbial communities from riparian zone in the Pacific Northwest, United States - 25_EM | ecosystem: Host-associated > Plants > Roots > Unclassified | place... | reverse complement strand
AATTGTAAAATATCTCACAAGTAGGCACAACTCAATTTTTGACTTATGGTTTATGGCTAGGAAACACAGCGTGCAGCTGCATCATGAACAAGAATATTTGCACGAATATGCCGAGGAAACCATATTTTCAGGCCGCCATATCAATTAACGCCCCAGTCAATGATTTAGGTAGTAAAAGGAGAATGATTCAACTTGCAGTTTCTGGTTCACTTGTAACCACGATAAAAAAAAAAAAAATTGTTGAGAAATTGATTTATTTTATAATTGATTTTATTAAAATAATATTGTTTTCTTTTTTAAAACTTTCCTCCATGTTGATTCTCCCAGGTTAAGTCGGGTTTGGTCATATCAATTAAGTTATAGTTCAATCTAGTAATATAAACTAGATTTCATAATATTATTAAAATAATATTGTTTTATTTTTTTATTTTTTTGTGTTTTCAGATCATTTTGATGCGTTAATATTAAAAATAATTTTTAAAAAATAAAAAAATATATTCTAATATATTTTCGAGTAAAAATTACTTTAAAAAATAACCGCAACTATATTTCCAAACATATCCTTGAAATCCAACTTCAATCACGAGTTTTCGATGTCAACCAGATTTACCACCAACAATTCAAACATTGACTTTTTGAAATCATATGCATAGCATAAACATGTGCCTACTAGCATCACCAACCTTGATATAGAAGTTAGGCAGAAACATGATCGAATAAAAAAAGAAAGATTAGCTATCAATATGAATTAACCAGGCAAGCTTGCCTGTTTCTTTGGTTCTTTCATTGTTATTTTATTTGGCAATGTTCTTTCAGTATTCTTAAATCCAAAAAAGAAAAACTTTTGAGATCTCCCATGGCCTCGAGACTCCAACAACTAACAGGGAGTCTTGAGCTTTTTGAAACATTAAATTTTTTTAAAAAAATGGTTAAAGTATTGCTCTTAAAACAGTCAGCTTCAACGACCTTCTTTTTTTTTTTTTTTTTGAGAATTTTCCAACCTCTTTTTCTTTGATTAGACATATGGGTTTTTTATTTGGTGGGTCGAATTTGGTAAATCATCTGTTTAAATTAAACCAATTGGGATGATGGCAAATTATGAGTGGATACCATTCATCAAGACACTATAACTATATATCTACAATCTAATTATGGACAAAAAATAGTTTCCAAATAAAGAGGCATGGATCAAAAATACTTGGGATGATCATTAGGAACTCATTTTACATTCATTGATCTTTTATCTTATTTGACAAAATATCAAATCATAATTATTAAATTTTTTTATTAACGTGGGTGTCCGGGCCAGCTTGCGCGTACCTCGACTAATCCTATAGACCTTGAAGTTAATGACCATGTAAGCCTCCAGTGGTCATCATATTAGCAACCACAGGGCTCGAACCTGAGACCACAAGAATTTTTTTTATTAATGTAGGTGTTCGGGCCTGCTTGCGCGTACTTCGACTGATCCTATGGGTCCTGAAGTTAACGACCATGTAAGTCTCTAGTGGCCATTATATTAGCAACCACAAGGCTCGAACCTGAGACCACAAGAAGAATAAATTTCTTGATTTCAGGCTCTTATCACTGGATCACCTACTAGATGGTTAATGAATTGATTATCAATCTTAATTAATTTAATGGATTGATCGGATGATGTACCGATCCAGAGTCTAATAACAAATAATTTTTTTATCAAATCATGTTGAGAATTGATTTAATATAACTGAATAATCTATCTGTATGTATATATATATATATAAACTTAAATCGTTAAACTTTATCATTAATTTTTAAATTCCTTCTAAGAAGCCCCTAGGCCTCCGTCATCAGATTTGGCTCAAGAGATTGAATGGCCTGCATTTTCTTATGCTTCTTCCCGCATGACTGCCTGCGTATGCTGTAGTATTAGTTTATTATCGATCATCTCATACGGGGAAAAAAAGCAGAACTTCTTGAGGCCGGTCGGACTTGACGAGTTATTTCAATTAAGTTTTTAATAATATGATTTATCCAATTAAATTTAATATAGAATAACCGGGTCAACATCAAAAACCTTTTTAAAAAAAGATGAAACGATAGAATTTTAATAAAAATAATTTATCTATGTTGACAACTCAGTGACCGATGTAAAAGCAAAAAATAAATAAGAAAACTATATTTTAAACCAGTAGAACTATATAATTTTTGGGTTAAACATTTTTAACGGGTGAGAGATTTATTGCTGTTTTTGTTTAAACCCAGTTGGAACAATATAAATGAACAGAGGAAGCTACATTGAGGCAGAAAAGGGAGAGAGATAATCGATTAATTAGGTCTTCAAGGGCACTTGGGGCCTCCCCTCTTGGTCTTCCAGTTGTTGTAGCAGGGACAAGATTGCTTGTTTCCATAAGTTCCAGCAGGCACACACAAGCACTTGGCACAGCACTTTTGGCAGAAGAACATGCATGGCTTCTTGAAGGCTGTCTTGGAGCATCTACCAGTGCAACGAGGTCCGCACTCTGCAAGTGAGCCAACACAGCATTTTATGTTACCTGGTTTGAAATGCGTAGTTTTTTTTTATTCAATCTGTGGAGATCATTCAGCAATAGAACCTTGATTACCTTGAGGATTAAGGCTCCCTTGAGTGGTGCCATACTAGAATTATCCAAGAAATCGAGAGATTTAGATTGTTAGCACATGATTAAGAGAATTAAGCGCGCGCACCAATAGAAATCTTACCGGTGGACGGTTGCTATTTGTATTTGGTTGGGGCTGAGGGGTTGGAGCCTCTGTGATGTTAGCCTGAAAAGGTTGGCAAGGTGTGCATGATTAGTCACAAGAAGATTATGAGATAGAAATGCTGTTGCCATCTTGCGCCCATTGATGAAGAAATAGAGGACATGAGACAGAAATGAGAGAGCTTACATAATTCTCTACTATCAAAAGAAGCAGCAAAACAAGGGAGAGGATCACATTAATGCTTGGCTTCCTCGACATCTTGTTGTAAGCAGAGAGAGCTACTGTAACCACACTCGAGAGCAGAGAGAGAGAGAGAGAGGTTTCAGTTTAATGGGAATGAGTTGTTGTCCAGGAATGGATGGATTCAAGGGTATTTAGAGGCGGTTAGATGACCATAAATCAATTCTCTGAGCAAAACTTTAGTGCTGCCTTGTACGCATGGAAAAGTGCTACATGACACAGCAGATTAAGATTCCATAATTCAGAAAAATACAAGAAATGTAACAAAATTAATTTAGTTTATAAGTTGATTAGTATTCTTATAACCTTAGAAAAGTTCATATAGTTTAATTAGCAAGTCCAATTCTGATTTTGTTTACCCTCTAATCATCTACTTGAGATCATGGCAATAAATGAGAAAAACAGAGAAAGATTTCTTCATATATTGGATTAGTACCTGTCGTGAAACCCTGTGGTTATTTTCTATTTTTCTTTTAGAATAATATGAAAGTATCTGGTGAGTGTTAAAAGTATAAATAGTAATTCTAAATAATAAGTAAAAGCTTGTCAACTCGAGATTTCTTGTCGATCATATATTTATATGTGGATTAAAAAATACAAGTGATAAAGATTCGAATCAAGTATGTTCTCTCTTCTTAGTTGAGTCGTTACCGCAACTTAACTATTGACAAATGAGCTACCTGCTTACTTATATATCTAGCAGGAGAGAGAATTCATTCCCAAATCTTCTTATGATTCTATATCCATGTGAGAAGTGCTAATATGATTGGGATATAGGACTCTACCTTGCTTGCATGTGCATTCACATGTAAGAATATACCAAGTTTCGCGAAAGGGGCATCGAATTCCCAACATAAACAAGTCATACAACAGATATGACAGTGATTGAAGAACTTGCAGATACCATACACACGTCTGTCTACTGTCTTCATTGGAAGGCAAAGACAGTGTAAGAGACGTTTCTGGTATTAGTCTATCCTTTTTCCCGTGACTAGTTTTGTTTGTTATACTCTTCTTTTTGTAATCTTGGAAATGTAAGACAGTGAGAGATTCTGTCTTGGCCGCCCATCCAGGCCATTTAGGTTAGGTATTTTATCTGTTGGTTATGTTAGTGTTCTCTCGTGATCTTTGCTGCTTGTTTGCTTCCAAAATGGACACTACGTACTTGGTGCTAACATGCACGTGTGGCCAGTGTTCAGTGGCATGTATGGGGTAGCATCATGGCTTCAATAATTGTTGAGAAACTTGTATTCCCTTGCTCCTCTTGCCTGAGGTAGGACCTAAATAGGCCACGGGTTGGTGAGCCACCGAGTCAACTTGCCGGGCTAGACTAGGCTCCTAACTATGCTTTTTACCAGTAAGATTAAACAATCAGAGATTACTATCTTGATAATGTCGTTGATGCATGCGGTTTAGTCAATTAATTACAGGGTTTAATCCATAGCTAACCAAGATAAGTTCTTGCTGCTGTAGAATGTTTGTGGTTGGGAGTAGGACAAGAATGCAACACATTCATTGATAATCTATCTTCTTCCTTCTTCTTTTCATCTAGTAGAACACATCTATCCTTTCCCTCACAGAATACACAAAAGGATGAGAAAGGCTATCCGCACAACTTTTCCATACCACAGGGGGGGGGCAAGGAAATGATGCAGGATTCTGAGACTCAAATTAGGTCAAACAAATCATTGACATTCATTGCAATCACGTTCTTCCATGCATGCAAGAACTGAATTGCGGCAGAAGCACCAATAATCTCTTGCCGGGATAGACAACCATGGCATTGTTGAAGGCAGGCAAGTCCCCAAAGTAGATACGGTTCTGTGAAACAAATGGAAATGTGAGGAGATGAGAGAATAAAGTCTACAAGTAGATTGACATAAGCAGACAGAATGCCAGCTATTAGAAACCTGTGAGATGAGATGGATATGAACATGAATATTCACAAGAAACTAACTCACCTTTTACCAGTAAGAGCTCCATGAGCTGATGTAATGGCAAAATCAGAAACTCCGGAGAAAACCTTCCTATAGTGAGGCAAAACTACTTGTCCTGCAACATTTTTCTCATTACAGTTGGCCCGATATAAATCATAACAAAGGCACCAAGAATTAAAGTGCCAGGTGAATGTATTTTCATCTGAGGAATTTTTTTGTTAAGTAGTTTCTACTTGAAACTTATGACCAAGTTCGTAAAATGTTAAGATCTGTAGGTTCACCCCCTTCAACTGGAGATTAATACCTGAATTTGTTGGCAAGCGAAGAAACAACGAGGCATATTCAAAAGTGGGAAGAAAAGAACTGAGAGGAAAAGAGTAGATGATACCTAAAATGAAGTGAATGGTGATTGAAATTCACATGGTTACCTAATTTTCCAGGAATATCTTAGGCTAAATGATGTACTTGGGAGAAATCCATGCCTGAATTAGGAATAACGTTCTAAATTCATGGTCATGTCATTGCAGATTACACCGTTGCTGACTTATTTACTGATTTTCCACTTCCCCAACTTGGTTCAGCTACTAGACAGCTCATGCAGAGTACTAACTACTGAGAGAGCAACTCTGTCTTGAATAGAATGACCACGCATCTCTCAAAATAAGCCCAAAATATTCAGCGTGCCAATCTACTCCTACCACAACCGGAAATGCAAAGACATCCCTGCTGCTACCATGCATTAGGTGATAGTAAAAACAATTGAACGAAAAATAGACTGACTCACCTATACTCAAAAAGTTGCTGTGGAGAAATGAGACCATAATGCTGGGTCTGTTTTCGCCTCTGTCGTTGTTTCGATAAGACTTCTTGGAGGAAGAACATACTTTGTCATGACGTGCAAACTCCAGAGAATCATTCTGACAAGATGCAATTTCAAACCAAATCCCAGAGGGAAATCTTCTCCGTCTCATCAACCAAAGGAAAATTTTAATATATGGTGTGCTATGAATCATGGATATTGTGACTTCAATCAATATACAAGAAAGAGCAATGGTTGTGCTCAAAATGGTGAAGAACATGTAGAAAACAGAAGTTGTTGGTAACAGAAGGAGAAGTGGAGTGAACAGAAGGGAACCCACAATATGTTGCTTCACAGTGTAGTCATAGCTATCTAATCTCTGACGCAAAGGATTCCACTTTCGACCCCTGTCAACAGTTAGAGGAACTCTGTGAGCAACATGAATCAAAGAAACAGCACAACCATAGACATATTATCAATTACAATGACAGTCCACTGATTAAAGTATCTAAATCGAACACTGAAGCACAGATAAATAAACGAGATTTTCCTTCTCAGTTCCGTTGCAAAGAGTATTGGACGATAACAAGGTTATCTAGAATGATCTATTTCAATCAAATATAGCATCCACTAACCATATCTCAAATTTACTACTCTTGTTACATGTAACTTGGAATCTTTCTTGCATTGGAAGCTAATCAACGGCCTTTCATTGAAACCCAAGGTCAGTAACATCACATATATAACAAAGACATCAATTGCTTGCATATGGGAATGTGCACGCATGAGAATGTGGAGATCAAGGATGCAGAGCACCTTCGCTATCGACCACATGACATGCCCCATAAGTTGCGCCATCACAAATTACAGAAAACAGACAATGGTTTATTTAACAGTAACTACTTTTGGTTGACAATTGCAGATAGAATCTTCAGGGGATGGTCAAGTTTTACCTGAAAAGACGCCAGAGAGCTGCTAAAGCCTGAATTTGCCAGGAATACAAAAGTGAGATTGCCCAATGAAGAGTTGACACATGCAATGTTGCTATGGAAACCATATCTATGATCAAAGCAGCAGGAATAGTTGCCCCAAAAAGAATCCCCAGTAGAGCAAGTCCTTTGATGAAATAAATGAAGAGAAAACCAATAAAGATCCAAAGGGTGGACCAAATTTGTATTGCATTAAGAGAAATCATGCCAAGAACTCCTGCCAGTTCTGTATTCAACTTGAAACCTGCTGGCACTCCCATCAACCACACAGAACCTGAGCGCAATAACTCATTGGTAATGACATTGGCAAAGGTCAAAATCCATTGGCAAACAGATTCAGCATGAATTAAGAGTGCCAAGCCCATCAAATTTCCCAAAAGAAGATCAACAGCTAAACTTGACCACATAGAATTCCTATGTAACACAGCATTCTCCTTATATTCCACGCATGACTGTGACCTTCAGAGTAAAATTTTTAAAAAAATCAGAATGACGAGGAATGAATAATAAAACTTGTTCCAAAAACTCATGACAACAGGAGGTTCAGAATATCGGATGTAAAGAGCATCAATTGCGGCCCCGGTTTCGAAAAGAAACTTTACATGCCGGTTCAACAGGTTACTTGTTCATTAAAATTCCACAAGCAAGTCAAGCAGAGGACAACTCAAGAGTGTATGAAATCAGGCCATGAGGAGGAAGATCCAACTTTTATTTCCCATTAAAGAAGCAAATAATTCTTACAATTCTATAGTGATTGATAAAATTGGTATTAAACTAAAAAATGTCACACCATATTCCATTTCACAAAATGGTAAAATCTTATGAGTCATGGCATTTGAAACTTAATATGACTAAAGAACTCTGCCATCACCTAAGGCCATTATCTTGAAGAACGATGGGCCAGTACAAAATCTGACAACAGCGGATTTGAATTTGTGTCCATGTAGTGCAGAACACCCTCGCTGATGTAGTGTATATCCGTGTTTTTGATCCAAAACTTGAAAAATTATGGAATAACTGGAGAAGAATGTAGAATAGAGTGGAAATTGTTGCCACAAAAATGGCCAATACTTGCCACATGAAAGCAATAGACCTGAAAAGACACAGCAAACTCCATAAAAAAAATGCAACCAGAGCGGGAGGTGGTGGGCAACAAAGTTTGCTAGACAGTACCTGCTGATGATGATGAAAAACCCAGAAACAGATCTCTTAAAGCCTACACGTGTCTCAAGAGCTAATTTAGCAGCTGCAGCACTGTTGATAGCCAGAATGACTGTATCCTGTTCATGAAACATGGAAATCAACTTAAGAAGCACACAAATGAACCATTTTCACAAAATGAATCTGGTAACTAGATTACCAAGTCCAATAGAGGCTGATTTTTCTCAAGTTCATTAACCCACTTGGGTTTCTTGACAGGATCTTTCACTGGCTTGGAAGACTTCCAAAGATTCAGTGAGAAATGGTGCACCCCATATACAGGAATTTCATAAACGACAACCTAAATTTGGTCAAACAATAAGAAACAAGAGACAATTAACATCACTACCAACTACAGACGAAAACAGAATGTCGCGTAGTAGAAGTAAGCATGACTTACATACGTGAACATTGCAATGAGAAACTATCTGCCCATTCCAATGCAAGTGATGCAGTTTTGGAACCCGGTGAACGTCTTTACCATATCCTTCACAAGAATCATACACCAACCGAATCCAAAGCCCGTTTTCAACACACTCTTTCCTGCATTGTTCATGCGACCCATCAAGTTCATTGCACCCACAACTACTCCCTCCATCCTTTCCATCGGACAGATCCCGGCTATTCATCACCGAATCAAAACCATCAGTAAATGAATTCCTCCAATCACCACCTTCCATTCCATCCCTCGACATTTTCCCATTACCTCTTCCATACAAAACACACTGACCCAAAAGTGAAAAGGCCGCTCTCTCCTGTAAAAACACAGGCATTTTCCCATTTACGCCGCGGAGAATCTCCTGTTTAGATAAATAACAACCCAGTTAAATTTCTTTCGCATAACCCACTTCGCTACCACTAAAATCTAACCTTTTAGTAGGATTACAACAGCTTTCAATACTACATTGACTGGAAAAAAATCAAACCTAAACCATAACTTCCTAGGCAAAAAGTTGATAACTAGCATTATTTAAATTGTTCCACAATGAAAACAAAAAAGAAGCAAAACCCAGTAAAATTTAACGTGTGTTTCATAAAAAGATACCGAGAAAAAAGACTACAATCACTTCTTTTTTACCTGGAGCGTAGAATTGGAGTGAGAAAATGAAGCTTCGTTGCAAGCAAAGGCCACTACAACATCAACAGAAACAGAAGAACAAGAAGCAAACCAACCGAGCAAGAGATTATTCTTATTCAAAGGTGTTGCTGGTTCAGATGAAGCTAGTTGATTTGGCCACCAAATTCTTAACTTGGTTCTCATTTTTGTGAAATCGCTGCTGCGGCAACTGGGATATCATAGAAGAAGCTGAAAAGCCTCGTTGCGAAGCAATGATGCAAGTGGAGGCATGATGGGCCTCGACTCCTTTTATAATGGGCCAAACTTGATAATAATCTATCTGCATTTTATTTGCCCAGAAACATTCTAAGCTTTAATTTTACCTCTTAGAAAAAGGTTTGGTTCCGATGATGAGAAGTCTGGCTGTCAAATTCCATTAGAGAACGGGTTTGGGTTTTGAAAAAGGATTTGGATTGTTGAATTAATTTATGATTTATCAGGTTAATTATTTTTTTATTATATTAAAAAATTTTATCAATATAATATTTTATCATATTCAATTAAAATTTCATTGCAGGTTATATTTCATATCTTGAATTTCTCGACTTAATTTATTAAAATGAGGGTTTAAGTATGTATTTAATAATATATTGTGTTTTTAATTAAAAATATATTAAAAAAAATTTAATGGGGTTTAAATGTGTATTTGGTAAAGTGGTGCAAAGTATTTTAAAATTAAAAATATATTAAAATAATTTTTTATTTTTTACATAGCACATTAAAACTATAAAAAAAAACTTAAAAATACATCAATTTAATATTTTTTAAAACAAAAAATAATTTAAAAATCACTTTAAAAAATAAAAATTACTAAATATCAGGGAGTATAACAATTATGACAAAAAAAAATCTCAGATCTTAGATTTGATTTTTTGTTACGTGCGCGCGCGTGTGAATTTCATGAGCAGGAAACAAGAACATGCTTGATTTCTTGTATCTGTGGCAAACAAATTACCTTAATTAGGTTAGGTTAGCTGGATCCACACATCAAAGACTTGACTATGAATCACAGGCATAATTAGAAAATAAAATAAAAGTTTGTCTCGTGGTGTATTTTTAGTTTTTGATACATTATAATACATCACCCCGTTGTAACTATTGATTTTTTTTATTAACATGGGTATTCGGGTTAATTTGTATCAACCTCGACTGATCCCATGGGCCCTGAGATTAACGACCATGTAAGCCTCCAATGACCATGATGTTTGTGAGACTCGAAATGGTAACCTCTAGTGAGTAAACTTAAGGTCTGACCAGTTGAATTACACCTCTCAGGATTAATTTTTTTTTTTTTTTATCATAGATGTAAAGCATGGATGTTACATTTTAGAATTTTAATTTTTTTTTATATAATTATTTCTTAAATCATGTTATTTATTGATGGCCAGCATGTACAACCATGTAAAAATTACATAATCAATTATGATAATTTAAGCTGGGAATTTTGCTAAAATAATATATTAGAAACGATAAAATTAACTTGATCAGAACTATAATAACACGTTAAAGAGTTGTTTTGTTATGCAAGAACAGATCAAGTCATTACTCGTATTTATTAATATTAAGTTTTAACATATACTGCACGTGGTAATCATGATCGTTGAGTCTTCGTGGCTTTTCGCAACAAAAACATGGCTATTACTTTGTTTTTCTGATCAAGTATGATAATATATTTAATGTGAATTGTTTTAACATGGTTAATTCGGTTTAGACCAAAATTAATATAATTTATTATTGTTTTAATATTTTAAAAAATAATGTATTTTTAATTTATTTCAAAATCAAACCATGTTTCTCCCCTTTGATGCCGGGTTAAAAAAAAATGCCAAAGTTTTTTACACAGGGAAAGGCCACGAAAGCACAATATTTTTTTATTACTTGTTTAATGTCTTTAAGCTTGAATTTTAAGGGAAGATGATATGATAACCAAGGAGGATTATCTCCCTTTGATTTACCGAATTCTATCATCAGATTAATTTTTTTTAAATAATTTATTTTAACGTACAAGACAAATATAAAAAAATATATTGATAAAATTGTAAAAAAAAAAAAAATTAATCAAATGATAAAAAAGAAAAAAAAAACAAAGGATGTGGAATCTGGATAGACATGAATTTTTACAGTACATGTATTTTTTATATATTTAATTATTAGGACACTCTTTTGGATGGCATGGCGGGATCTGTAAGGTGTCATTGTAAGATCATGTTTTTATCTTACCGACCAGCAAGCCACGTGTTAAACGCGCCCAGCGGGGTGTTGGGTTACCTAATGTGGTCCCACCTCCAAAGACGCGTCATCATCAAATTCCATGATCCTGGCCATTGATGATTTCAAAATTACATCGCAGCCGTTTTGAGTAGGTAGCTTTTTCATCGCAGCTCAATAATTGCCCACATGGGTGGGTCCATGATTCATGTATTCTTTCTTTTTTTCCTTGTATTTTAATTGAAAAATATACTAAATTCTTTAGATTTCTTTTATATTCTTTATATTAATATATTAAAACATTGAAAAATATTTTGAAATATTAATTTAATATTTTACTCATACAAAAAATAGTTTGGACAACTTTTATTCTATTTTAAAACACAAAATACATACTATTTTTTTTTTATTATCACAGTTTTTTTTATATACAT
>Ga0307518_10003306_pt1 | contig 11647 bp, 5 predicted proteins | sample 25_EM_MG_FD_203889 | JGI IMG/M metagenome (GOLD analysis project Ga0307518, IMG submission 203889) | Populus trichocarpa ectomycorrhiza microbial communities from riparian zone in the Pacific Northwest, United States - 25_EM | ecosystem: Host-associated > Plants > Roots > Unclassified | place... | reverse complement strand
GTGGGTTGTCATGAGGTTGAGGGTGGTGTTGTGATGATGCAGTTATGAAAGATGAAATTTAATTATGGATTTAGGATAGGATTAGGTAAGCCTTATATAGGTTCACCAGAATGTGTTTTCATTTTCTGATTTAAAAGTAAGAGTTTTTAATCATCATTTGGCATGCAATTTATTACCTTTTCATCTTCATTTTTTTACGCACTGGCCTCACTTTATTACCTTTTTCTTCTTCTTTCAACTTTGCTTTGCTTTGATTGTGCTATTGATTTTTTTTCTTGCATAATACGTTCTTTTGGGTTATGTCAATTTGTCTTTGTTGGAATTATGTTTATTGTCAATTCAGATCTTTGTGATCTTGGATTTAAGGCTTTTTCATGTGTTTGTCAATGGTTGTTATGTTGTTCTTTGTTTTTTTTTCTTCTTATCTTTATTAGTGGTCATGTGATTTGATTTTGTCAACACATATTAGTGTAACGATAAAAATAAGATGTGTAACAATAAAATATGTAAAAAAAATAAATATGCTAAATTTTTATTTTCTTGCCTCATCCACACATTTAACTTTATATAATTCATAAATATGGATCGAATTTTCAATCTTAAATTTCATAAAAACCAAAAAAAAATTTGTGGAAGCTATTTAACAGGTAAAAAAAAAAACATTAGCTAAAGAATCAAATCAAATTATAGCAAACTTTTTTTCTTTTATTTTACAAGTTATTCTTCTATGTTATTTTATGTTACACATGCCTGCAGCACACCCCTTTCACACATCCTTTCCTCTCTTTTTTTGACATAATTTATTTCATTTTCTTACCAACACTAGCAATTTCTCTACTAATGACTTGGATTACGATTTCTAAAATAATAAAATAATTGCTGCCTTTGCAATTTTAATATAATTTGCAAACAACATTGTCTTTTCAGTGCCCAACAATCTATCAACTTATTTGCATTTTGTTGTTGTTTATAATTTTATCTATATTATCAAACCTTTGATACTATACCTGGCTACATTTCTTTTTATCATTGCCTAGCAATTATTATTTTTCATGAATGTTATTTTTGTTCGGGTAAAAAAACCACATTTTCATTCATAAACTAAAATCGCCCGCAGCAAAGCGCGGGCAGTCAATCTAGTACAGTCTATAGTGCATTCATACACATTAGAAAATCCACGTGTTTTAAAGTTATGTTAATAATTTTTTTATTACACAATAAAATTATTAACTTATTTTTAAAATAAAAAAGGCTAGTTTACAAGGGTTTTTTTAATCTTTTATTTTTTTTCAAAACAGATAAAATATTAAATTACTTTAAAAACAAAAAAAAAATATTAGACTTATTTTCATAGGCTTATTCATATTTTAATCATGGTTTTTTTTATTATACTCAATTGGAATGAGAGGCAAATTAGTTTTTTTAATAAATAAAATATCATAAAAAATAAAAATTTGTTGGTGTTGCACATGCTAGCGAGTGGATGTCACTCACACCCTTTATATGCTTTAGCCATTCTTTGTTGATGCAATTGGTAATGATATATTACAGCTAATCTTTTATTATTGATCAAATTTAAATTGCTCGTATCTCATATTGACCCGATTAACTTCCTTAAGTTCTGATTCTATAATTACCTTTAGATATGATATTTCTGCTTATAGTGGCATTATTGTGTTCATCCTATAAACCAATGAATAAGATGTAGCTCCCGTAGACGTCCTTATTGCAGTACGATATGCATGTAGAGCAAAATGGAGCATTTCATGCTAGTCCCTGTAAATGACTACCTTCTTCTATATAATATTCTTAATATTCTTGTTAGTAGCTTTTACATCACCATTCATCTTTGGCTTGTATAGAAATGAATTTGAGTGCTTGATTTTTTATTTTGCGCAAAGCTCTACTGTCATTCTTTCATTAAAGTTCAGAGTATTATCAATCACTATCTTTTTAGGTGCTCCATATCGACAGATTAAATCTCTTCCAATTAATCTTTTCACTATCTTCTAGGTTACATGAGCATATGAACGGACTTCCACCCATTTTGTGAAGTAGTTAATGGCAAGAGACCAAACTTAAATTTTACAAGGTTAATGGGTTCAAATCAAGGGTAAAATCATAAGAAAATCAAAAGTTTAGGGGTCAATTAGGGGTTAAATTGAAGAAATTCACAGCTAATGACCATTTTGAAAAAGGCACCGAACTTTAGGGACCTAATTGATTGAAATCAAAGGTGAAATTCAAGAGAATTAAAAGTTTAATGGTCAACTAGAGGCTAAATTAAAGAAATCCAAGACCAAGAACCAAAATGAAAAAGGCGTTGAAATCCAGGGTTGACATTGATGTTTGTGAGGGGCAAAATTGCATAAATTTAGAAGTTTATGGTTAATTAGGGGTGCAATTGAAAGAAATTAAAAGTCGAAGGACCAAATTGAACTTTGGTCAAACCCTAAATTAAAACCCTTAAAAGTCCAAAACGACATCGTTATGAACAATAAAAAAAAGATAGACAAGACGACTTGTTGTCTGGTTACTATTCATCTTCTTCTTCATTTAATCCTGAAAAGACTGTTCAGATGATTACTTTTCAGGGGCATTTAATGCTTCATATATTTACCAAATTTGACAAAACAGGCAGGAAATGATGATTTGACACTTGACCATACCCTGATATGGTTCTTTTTAATCGATTGACACCACAGTGATCTTGGTGCCGCCCCAAAGTAGCCAACTCAGGCAGCCTTGAGTTTTTAAAATCTGACAGTCTATGATAGCCACTTTAAATTAACAATTGGGATCCTTTCGGTTTGAATCAATGACCAAATTTTGTCCCTAAAAAAGACAAAGTGTCCCTCTTCCACCTCTTATAAATAGACATGAATTCCATGTCATAAGGAATGAGAAATTCACCTCAAAGTTGGCAAAAAAATCAACCTCTCCTTATTTTATAGTCGGCAACCTCCCTTTCCCCCTCATTTTCTCCACCTCTAGCGACACTACAACCTCTGACCTCTATGCTCGACCTTCCCTGCACCACCAGGAACATCACCAATAACTACTCTTCTCCGGCCAGACAAGCCTCTCTCTCTCTTTTTTCTCCTCAAAACCTTCCCCTCGGCCACTACATGCAAAAGGCAAATTAATTAACATCATTGCTGGGTTGGGCCAACAACCATGTGGGCCATGGGTTGGACCCGTTTCACCCCAGCCCATATGGCTAGGCCGGGTCTAGCCCATCCAAAAAAGAAGAAGGGTATATCGAGCTGCTAGTTGACCCTACCCAACTAGGTCGAGTTGGACCCGCTCTGGCCCAGTTCAAATGAATTAGACTGGGTCCAGCCCAATATATATATATATTCCAACAAAAATCCAAAAATTTTAAATTAATTTCCTTTTAAAAAAACAAAAATATTTTTTTTGTGCATACAACCAAATCCAAAAAAAAATTTAGGCATACTTTTTATAAAAAAACAAAAATGCATTTTTTTCATGTTTTAAAATTCAAAAATGGATATCATAACTAGTTTATGATTATCTGTTAGGATTTGATCAAAATATCAAAATCCTTTCACCAATCATTTTGTTCACATTCTAGTTTTTTCTCTTGGGGTATGCCCCTCGTATTTATGTAGAGAATATTTATGTTATTTATATACATATTAAATTTATCCAAAAAAGTTTAGTTGTAGACTTTAATACTTTAGGGTGTAAAACTACACAGTAGAGTATACCCTCAAGTATTAAAGATACAAAAAAAAATATGATGCTAAAATTTGGGCTATGGAATAGTTTAACTTTAACTTAGTAATGAAGAGACTTCCTTACGAAGAGAGATTTACCTCAAACCTTAGATAAAAGACCAATGGATAGAAACATGACCTAGAAAAATAATCAAACAATAATGTAGCTTACCTTAGGGAGGGTGCACTAAAGGATGCATCTCCCTTTACACAACAGTCTTTTACCTGAACTCTCGTAGACCATAGATTTTCTAGTTACTATGATATTAAATAGCGACTCTTGAATCTTATAATCATGATTATACTCAAACCTCATTTTCAATACACACTCTCAGGTCGATGACGCCCCGCGATAGAAGTTAAAATGGCCAAAGCATCAGCAAATTGGTTTTTATCTTTTCCTATATGAGTAAATTTTATCTCGTCAAATTCTTTTGCTAGTAGGACAAATATTCTTAATATAATCTTAACCTCTCATCTTTTTTCTGACATTCTCATTTTACTTGGCAAATTATCAACATTAAGTCTTTATAGACATCAAGTTTCTTTATCTTCAATTCTAATGCAGCTTCTAATTCAAGGATGGAAGCTTTATATTCGATCATATTATTGGTGCACTCAAATTAACTACAGCTTGATCGAAACATAATATTGATTTCTGTTAGGAGAAATTATCATTGCTCCTACCCCATTGCTATACATTTACTACTCTACCAAAATACTTTGTCCATCAGTCTGATTCATCCTCTTTTTCTACTATCAGCACATCTTCATATGGGAAATCAAAATTCAAAGGCTTATAATCTTCAATTACATTGTTTGTCAAATGATTAGCTATAAAACTTCCTTTCACGGCTTTTCTTGTCATAAACACTATGCCATACTCAGCCAAAAGCACTTGTCATCTTGCTATTATACTTAGTAAATAAGGATTTTCAAATATATACATACATACATATATACATACATACATATATACATATATACATACATACATATATATATATATATATATATATATGTATGTATGAGAGGATCCAATTTTAAAATCAGCCATGTAGTATAATACAACATGTATTGTCGAAGTCATTTTACAACCCATACAAATGCACAACAAAGCTTCTTTACCATTGTATATATAGTTGCAATTTATGAACTTCTTACTCAGATAACAGATTGCTCTTTTTTTATACCAGACACATTATGTTGCCCGAGTTGATGCGATCTAACCATCAAAGGATCCATTGGAGGTTCCAGTTGGTCCAGTTACTAGGCTTATGGCTAAGAAGTTCAAAGAAGCTTTCAATGGACTTCTTAAAGATACATGGGCTAAGGTGGAGTTCAAGAGGATTTGTAATAATAAAGAGCAAGTCTTGATTAATCTGAGTCATATTCAAGAGGGGCTTGTTGGTGGAACCAAGACCATTACACAAGGATTGGGAGAAGAAGACTAGATTCAGACAGTTTGACCTTTCGTTACTCGTTTGGTCATAACTGGAGTTACAGATTGAATTTTGATGTGATTCTAGTTGGGCTGGAAACTAGACTTCCATACCTTTACAACGGTACATGGCAAGCCTTCTAATTCATTAAGACGAGAGAGAACCATTCATTTTAAGTTGGGTCTTACTGCTGTCAGACAGAATACGGAAACAACGAACTTGTCTTACTTAATTAGTTGGGCTATCAAACTTTATTTATTTTGAGAGGAGCCAATTTGTTTGGGTTTTAGACTTGTTTATTTTGTTTATTTTAATTAGTTTGTGCTAGTTTTAACTTGGGTTGATTATTATTTAAATTGGGTTTATGTAAGATCCATTAGGAAAACTAGGGTTTTGGCTTAGAGTTTAAATACTCTTTAGGAATATTTTTAGGGAGACTTTTTATAATATTTTCAGCATTGTAGCCGACTTTTGGTTGCTCAATCTTGGTTCTTGATTGAACTTTCAACTCTTCAAAGAATTGACCATTCTTTGTTGTGAATTTATACTTCTTTTGCTCGTCTCCAGGTGTAGGCGTTGTGATTGAGTTGGTTTATAGTCTTGTTGCCTTGGAGCAAGTCTTCCATTGTGATAAACTCATTCAAATCTTAACAAACTTGAGTTAGATTGATCTTGAGATCGCGAATACCATTAAATTCCGCTAGGGTTCGCATCACGAGTACACATCTCATTGCTTTTTTAATTGTTGTCAAATATAGAATCAATGGTTTGCCAAGCACGGGAGGTATTAACAAAGGTGGATTTTGCAAACACTGCTTGATTGAATCAACACTTTGTTGGCATTCCTCGTTCCATACCCCAAGATTTTTCTTTTCAAAGAGTCGAAAGATTGGATCACAAGTTTTTGTTATTTGAGATATAAATCGAGCAATCTAATTCCAACGACCCAGGAAAACTCTTACTTCTTTTTCTGTTTTATGAGTTAGCATAATCTGGATTGCTTTAACTTTATCAAGGTCGACTTCAATACATTGGCTACTCACCACAAATCCTAACAGCTTTGTGGATTTTATCCAGAATGAGCATTTTACAAGGTTCAGCTTCAACTAATACCTTCTAAACCTTTCAAATAACTTTATCAAATTCTGACAATGATCTTCTTTCTCCCTCTTTGGACTTATCAATCATGTCGTCTACATACACTTCAATTTTTATATACATCATATTGTGGAATAGAGTTACCACTGCCCTTTGATAAGTGGCCCCAATGTTTTTCAGTCTGAATGACATCACATTGTAGCTAAAGGTTTCCCACGGAGTAACGAAGGTTGTCATCTCTTTATTTTTGTTGGACATTTTGACATAGTGGTACCTAAAGAAACCATTCATGAAGGATTATGTTGAGCTTCACGCCACATTATCAATTAAGACATCGATGTGTGGCAAATAGAAGTCGTCTTTTGGGCTTGCTTTATTTAAATCCTTATAGTCTACACATACTTTAATTTTGTTACCTTTGGAACTACTATTATATTAAATACTCATTATGGGTGCCTAACCACCTTTAAAAAACAACATCTTATTGCCTTTCTATCTCGGCTTTCACCTTGAGTACCATATCCGGATGAGTTCTTCGTAGTTTCTGCTTCACATGTATACTTCCTTCATTTAATGGCACCTTATATACTACAATGTTAGTATCTAAACCAAAGATATTCATGTAAGACCAAACAAACACATCAATATACTCACATAGCACTAAGATCAAAATTTTCCTTTCAATAACAGTGATTAGATTCCTTATCTTTAATTCTCTTTCATCTTATCCTATACTGACATTAATTGTCTCTATCTTTTCTTTTATCAGTTTCCAAGCTTGCTCTGATTATTTTACTAGCCTAGTGAATTTTTTTACGTAATTTGCTTCCCATTCATTTTTTGCCATTGCAATTATGTACTCATTAAAATTTGATCATTCATTCTCGGTGTAATATGCTCATGATTTTATGAACGATCCGCTTTTTGATTTCCTAAAAGCAAAAGGTGTTTCAATGTAAGTATGTAATTTGCAAACCAAATTTATGAAAATACATGATCTCATTAATAAAAAGGAAAGGCTTAACTACAACAAAAACCATATATTAACATTTTGACCCAAGATTGCTAACTTGGTATGAAAGCAAAGACAAGCACAAAAAGCACACTAGAACAACAATGTCATTTACTTTTTAAAAACTATATGAGCCTCTTGGGTCACCTAATTTTAGAACCTTCCACCACTTGTTAGCTTTCACACGAAGGTCTTTGTAGACATTTTTTTCATGATATGGACAGTTAGTTGTGGTAACAAATCTTCTCCTTCCATAACCTTTCCTTTCTCATTGCAGCTCTTGACCTTATTGTCATCTTGTTCCAATGTGTTAATGCTTATAGCAGCCAAGCCTTGGGTAGAAGCATTCGTCATATCTTTAGAGTGCCTTACATAAGCAACCTTGAGGAATGATACCTGGATCGAGGGGATGACAATCTTTTCCTTTTCTGATTCCCTTCTTCCTAGTTTGACCAACCTTTTTTCTTGTTTGATATTAACATCTCTTTTATAGTCTTTCTTTCTAGGCTTAAAGTCAAGCCTAAATCTTTAATTTGTAGTCTTCAACCTTATCGAACTTATCCTCTCAGGATTTACAAAGATAAGATCATACCAGAAAGGAAGTCTATGCTTTAAGAAATATTTGACTATCATCTTTACGGCTTTAAAAATTATTGATTTTTTCGATATCATGTTTTATGATTCCATATATTTGATATCTTTCTCTTTGAATGAGATCTCAATTCTAGTAACGGTTTCATTAGATGTCTTACAACTAGAATCCTTTTTTTTTCTGATCTAGTTGCTTCACCACCACGAACCCCAGTTAGATTCAGCACCCATTCTGCATTAATAATTTCAAAAACATGGAGATTTCTATCTTTGCTTATTTTTAGCTTCTATATAGGGAACTATCATATTTTGTATCATTGCTAAGGTCTCTTCAACCTTAATTATCACTAATATCTCATTTACAATATACTTCAAACATTGATGCAATGATGTTTCCATGGCACCAACAATGTGTATCCAAGACCATTCTAATAACATGTTGTATGATCGGTGAATGTTCATCACTTACAAGGTTACTAAAAACACTTGTAAGCCAATGAAAAACTCTATTTTAGTGGTCCTCACCATTTGCCTTGAGGAGCTATCATAAGCCCTAGTTGTCATGGTGTTTAGCAGTATATGTGTTGAATTAGCTAACATTTCATCTAGCACATGCTTTACGAGTATATTTAAAGTTGAACCATTGTTCATCAATACTTTGCCAATGGTACAACCTTTGCACTTCATAATGATGTATAGAGGTTTATTATGACCCATTCCTCCAACACATCGAGCTCGTCTTTAGTGAAGTATAGGTAATTTTTCACATGGATTATTCTGACCAGATGCTTCATAGTCCTTTGGGTCATGTCTTAGGGCACATATGCCTCGTTCAACACTCTTTATAGCGTCTTATAATAGGGCTCAAAACTCATGAAAAGAGACACCAATGATATCCTAGCAGAGGTTTTCTTCAGCTGCTTTACCACACTATACTCAATATGCTTCATCGGCTTTAAAAAATCACCAGTTTTTTCCTCACTTATGAGTTTGTTTATTTTCATATCTTTGATGACATCTACAACCTTTTTGACTTTGGCATTTCATTACTTTTCTATTTCTTTGGGTGTAAAAAACCTGCCACTTTGAGTTAATCCATCAATTTTGGTATAAAACACAGGAGTAAAACCCTTAATATTAAGAGAATTTCCATAATTATAAGGCAATGCATTATAGTTCCCATTATAGGTAACAACAAGTCTTATTAGGACAAGCTTTGGTAGGCCACTCTTGGCATGTTGAAGCCTATAAATCTCTGCTTTCTTTCCTTGAAAACTCATTATACCTGCGACATCATCCTTTTCCTTCTCTATTTGTAACCGATCACAAGTCATCATTTGTATCACCTTTTAGTGACAACTCTTCACATTTATCGATGTTATATCGTATTGCTTCGTGGAACCTATAATAAATGTTACTCTTGCTTAAACCTGATTCATTTTTTATTGGAAAACACCCAGCTCGCACTAATACGTCATACAACGTATATATGGTTACCCTTAAAACCTTCTTTTTCTTTCTTCCAAACTCCACAACATTTACTCCCCCACTACTAGATGCATGATTAGGCAGGGGGTTGGGATTAATGCTAGGGGTATCTTTAAAGGTTATCCATCATGCTATGAATAATTTCAAGAGCTTCCTATTAAATGATGAGTAAGTATCAATATTGTAGCCAAGGTTTTCAGTATAGAACTTACAGGTTAGATCTGGTTTGTACCAATTTGGAAGGGAGGCTTTAGTGGTGGAAATGAAAGAAGGCCCAGATGATTTATGCTTAACATTTTTGCATACATTTCTCCTAAGGGCATAAGTAGAAGGCAAGAGTTGTTTTTGGTTTCTTTCATAGGCTTTACTTAGATTATTTTCGACTTGGTTTATCGAAGGAGGGCTTAGCAAAGTTGATATTGGATATTTGGGAAGACGGGGTCTAATAGTTTTGGCTTTGGTAGCTTTGGATTTAGTAATTATTTTTACTCTTATACTCTTCTTCCACATTGCTCATCTTATCATCCTTTTTCCTCTCAGTAAACCCTTTCTTCTTGGTAGGTTTTAATGTTCTACCGGCTCTTATATCTTATTCTTTGTAACTCCACTCCTCCCTCTCTCTTGTTTTTCTATTCGATTAGCCCTTGTTTATTTAGGGTTGGTTCTGTTTTTTTGTACAATGGTCACAATGCCTTTACTCTATCTTAAATCACCAATTTGCCCTTAACTTTTCCTAAGTGACAAATTAACTTCTTATTTTTTCTAAGTCATAAATTTGCCCCACTTTACAACTTTACCATTAATGTTATACCATTCATGTTTATTTTTTTGTTAAATCTTCAACTATGGGATATTTTTTAGATCAATGATCATTAATACTTTTTTTTTATCTAGGTTTATATTTTGCTTCTTAATTTACCATTCTACCTTTATTTAGATATCACACATGTTTATTTTATGTTAAGTCTTTGACCGTTAAAATTTTTTCACGTGTCAATTTATTATTAATATTTTTATGAGGGTTTACAACACTTATTTATTATAGGTTTAAATTTTGGGTTGGGGTTTACAAAGCTTCTTCAATATTGGTTTCCTAAAAATAGAGGCATGTGTATTAACTAAGAGAGAAAACTTTTGTATTTTTCTTTTCTATTAACATGAAAGGATTTATCTCTTTTTCTTTTTGTAGTAATTGTTCTTGCTAAGACTCTTTTTGAGTGAAGTAGTGTACCCCCTTTACAGCTATCTCCAATAGAGGTAATGATTGTTGGTCTTAGTTCCCAACCTCAATAGGTTAGGGTATGGTATGTATTGTTCCTCTCATCTTTAATTGGATAAAAAAAAAGAATAAGGATGTTATGATAATATTTTCAAATATAAGTACTTAGAGCTAAATGTTGAAGAAAAAGCGTGAAGAGATAACCTAGACTTTAATTGTGGCTTAGGGGAGCACTATGGCTTTTCAAGCCATGAAGGGTGTATATCAGACTTTTGAAACCTGATTTTGTAGCTTAAAGGAGGCCCTTCCTAAGGCCTTGTAGAGGAAGGACGTCAGGTAATGCACTTAGGTGTTACTAAAAAGAGTATCAAGAAGGCTAATTAGAACCTTTTTACCTATTAGTATAGAATAAAAGAGCTAGAGTTGATCCTAACTAAAGTCAATATGGATGTTAATGAGGCTTAAGCTAATATGTTTAGGTGAGTGCTCTAAAAGACACTTTTAAGGAGCTCAAAACCTGTTTTTTTAGAGGAGTTAGCTCTATTAACATTTTAGAGGATAAACTAATAAAGCTATTAGGTAATCTATATTTTTTAACCCATTTAAGGGAATCAAAATAGACTTCATGTAAATCTTCGACCTAGTTGTTAGCGATGTTTCCGAATCCATGTTAAAGTAATTGTTTAGGGTGAGTATTTGGATTGGAGCTTGAAGATGAGAAGCCCTTTACAAAAAATAGGTAAGAAAAGCACCCTTGAAGGATGTTGAAGTTATGGTGGAAGGCCCAATGAAGCAAGGAGAGAACTTTCTATAAATGGTGGAAGCTATTGTAGAGATATCCAAAAAACAAGACTAAATCAAGAAGCTTGTGTTTGCTGCTCTTATTGTTATGAAAGAGATAACTTTGACCTAGAAATAGCTAGAGAAAACCCAATGATGGAGGTTCCCACAAGGAAAGGAATGCAACTTTATAACTTATTTAGGGGTGCACTAGACTTTTCCTTTTTGTATTTAGGTAAGAGTTCCTTTTTTATGAATTACTAAAGATAGCCCT
>Ga0307518_10003304_pt1 | contig 11647 bp, 5 predicted proteins | sample 25_EM_MG_FD_203889 | JGI IMG/M metagenome (GOLD analysis project Ga0307518, IMG submission 203889) | Populus trichocarpa ectomycorrhiza microbial communities from riparian zone in the Pacific Northwest, United States - 25_EM | ecosystem: Host-associated > Plants > Roots > Unclassified | place... | reverse complement strand
ACATAGCATAGCTTGAGTTAAGTTCTGCATCTATTTAAGTAGTTCAAAGTTTTTTTTTTTAAAAAAAGAAAGTGTCTTCACAATCAGAACATCATCAAGGAACATTACATCTACAAGCCCGTGATAACACGCGCTGGCAATATATCTAGTATATTATATGTCTTGTTCGCTGCTGGTATAAAAGTGGTACCGACAACATATATTTAGTTTTTTTATTAACGTGGGTGTCTGAGCCAGTTTGCGCGCGTTTTGACTAATCCCACGGATCCTGAAGTTAATGACCATGTAAGCCTCCAGTGACCGTGAGATTTGCGGGACTCGAACTGGTGACTTTTGGAAAGCAAACCCATAGCCTGATCAGTTGAACTACACCTCTCATAATTAGTTATGTTTTTCTTTCTTCTACATAGTGCATTTCATATCTTATGCGAGTAGGTAGCATCACAAATAAAATGTTCAGCCATTTTTACTCTAAAACATACATAAACATTCAACATTTGGTAAAAAATCTTCGGTTAATAATATTTTTTTCTTATTCAAAATATACTATATCAGTGTAGAAATCATGACCAATCCCAAATAATGAAATACTAGTCATCATACTTGAAGATTGCAACAATCGTACTCGATTAAAACCCTGGATTGATATTTTTTTTTATATATATATATATAAAATAAGAAATTCATATTTTTTTAGTTGATAAAAATGTCAATGTTCACAATTTGGTTTTCTAGGTCAAAATAAACTTTTGATCTAATTAAGTATTAATCAAAATAATTGTGTGAATTAAGTTTTATCTAGTCAATTTCTTATTTAATTCAACTTCAAATCCACCTTAGATCATGTTTAGAGCCACTAAATTTTCAAATCAACCAATTGAACTAGGTTAGATTAAATAACTATGTTAGAGAATCTATTTTTGAGTATTGATCAAAACAATCGAGTCAATCAAGTTTTATTAAATCAAAATTTTTTAGTTTAACTTTAAACAAGTTGGATTAAATTTAACAACAATGTTAGAGACTCTATTCTACAATTTGGAGGAAACCCATTTTTTCTTTAACGATCAAGTCAATAATCTAGTCAATGGAGTTTTATCATATCAATTTTTTATTTAATTCAATTTTAAATTTAATTTAGCGTGTGTTTATTTTTATGATAGAACCCATTTTTAAAGAATTTTTCAAATTGTTTTTTGTCTAAAAAGTCTAAAAAAAATTGAGATTTTTAAGTATTTTTTGATTATTTTAATATGTTAATGTAAAAAATAAAAAAACTAAAAAAAATATTATTTAAATATATTTTTAATTAAAAGATATTTTTATAAAAATATTCTATACCCTATTATTAAATACACACTTAGATCAAATTTTCAGCCACCAATTTTACGAATCAATTTGTTAAATCGAATCAGATTTAAGCATTTAACATATACGCCGGAGACTCTATTATACCCACTTTTTCTTGAGCATCAAAAATACAAAAAGAGTGACATATTAAAAAAAAAAAAAAAAACAATAAACACCCCCTCATAAGTAACTTAACTTGGTGTCCCAACCCTCCAAAATTAAAAAGAAAAAGAAAAAGAAAAAGAAATTCTCCTTAAAAGAATATATATATATATATATATAGAGAGAGAGAGAGGAGAGAAAACCTCCACAACTAGTATAGCAAGCGTACACACAGCCCCTCCTTCCTTCAAAAGATATTTTTGCGTTTCCGTCTAAAAAAGATTTCTCCTTTCTCCACCTTCTTCATCAATTTTAGGGTTTCTTCGTCCTCTTAGATCTTCTCCATTCCTAACACACCATCTTTCCTTCCTTTCAAATACCTCTCTCTCGCTCTCCTTTCCGTTTCCTTCTCAGGTTCGCTCTCTCTCTAAAAAAACCAGTAGAATTTTCGTTAGGTTTTTGAATTAGAGTTGTTGCATTTCAATTTTGACTGTTGGTGAACCAGATCAGGTTTTTCATTTCAGGTTTCTGTCTCTTCAGGGACAATTTTGTCAATTTTTCTCTACTTTTGTTTTTGTTTCCATTGTTTTTGTGGAATATAATGACTGAGAATGTTTTTTTATGGAATTCTTTCATGTTTTGCGGTTATTTTACTTTTTTTGTTTGCATTTTTTGTGGGATATATTGGTTGAGATGCTTTTTTTGTCAGTTGTAATTTTTGTGGGTTTTGGATGAGATTTTGTGTTTGATTTTTAGGTTTTTGTGATTCTGATTGTTTTTTCTTACTAAATGATATGATAATTAGAGAAATGATTTTGTTTTGTTGTTGGTGTTGTTGGGTTAAATGCGATAATGATTGTATTCTTTGAAGATTGAGGATTCAATGGAATTGCAATTGTTACATTGATGTTGTGTGAAAATAAAAGAGTTTGTTGGAGGAAAGATTTGATTTTGGAGAAAGTTAGAGACGTATTTGTTTCGTTGTGTTTAGAAATTGGAATTTCAAATTGGGGTATTTTGGTTGTGATTGATGTTGTTTTGTTATTGTACTAAATATAATGATTTTATATTTTGGAAAGATTGTGAATTTGATAAATTTGTGGTCTGGTTTCAGGGTTTTGTTGAAATTGTGATATCAAGAAAAGAGAATATTTGTGGAAGTTGAAGTTGAAGTTGATTTTGTTCAGAAAAAGGGAATTTTGTGTTGGAGATTTTACGTTTTGGTTAAGAATTGTGATGAATACGAGGAGTTCATGGGCTGATTTGGCTGCGAATTCTGCAGCTGAGAGCACAAAAGCTGGTTCTTCTGCTAACAATGGAAGTGTTGGTACTACTTCGGGAAATGCCCCTACTCGACCCACATACGTCCCTCCTCATCTTCGCAACCGTGTGCCATCTTCAGATCCACCAGCTGCTGCCTATAGTGGGCCTGCATCAAGTAATGATCGTTCTGGGTATGGTGGTGGATCTCGCTGGGGTGTTCCAAGAAATGATTACCGTGGTGGGTATGGTGGTGGTGGTGGGAGAGGTGGTTGGGGAAACAGAGGTGGTTGGGATCGTGGGAGAGAGAGAGAAGTGAATCCTTTTGGAGATGATGACGAAACAGAGCAGCCACTAAGTGAGCAAGAGAATAGTGGCATTAATTTTGATGCATATGAAGATATTCCAGTTGAGACAAGTGGGGACAATGTGCCACCACCTGTAAATACCTTTGCGGAGATTGATTTGGGTGATGCATTGAATCAGAATATCCGCAGGTGCAAGTATGTGAAGCCCACACCGGTGCAGCGGCATGCCATTCCAATCTCTCTTTCAGGCAGGGACTTGATGGCCTGTGCCCAGACTGGTTCTGGGAAAACTGCTGCTTTCTGTTTCCCAATAATTAGTGGAATTATGAAAATGCAAGATCAGAGTGCACAAAGGCCGCCTCGTGGAGCACGGACTGTGTACCCACTTGCTCTTATTCTCTCTCCAACCAGAGAGCTTTCAATGCAGGTGCATTTTTTTTCACTGGCTGTTTAAATGATATGCTTCTATCTTTCTTACAATATTGTGAGGAAATCTAACATGCTGCAGTCATGATTGCAGATACATGAGGAAGCTAGGAAATTCTCATATCAAACTGGTGTTAAAGTGGTTGTTGCTTATGGAGGAGCACCGATTCACCAACAGGTTTAGTATTGTTCTCTCCCCCTCCCTCCCTCCCTCTCCCCTCACTTGGTGGTGCGGGTCTTTTTTTGAACTGGTCGTGTTGGCTCCTGGCATCATTCTTTGATTGATGATACTTAATACTTTCAGATTCTATTTTATATATTCAACTTTGTCACATTTTCCGCTGCATGTTTCTTGATTCTGCTGTTGGAAAATAATGGATTTTGCTATGCTTTCCATGTAATACTGGTGATGCTATCTGGTAAAGCATTCAATACAGTTACCAACAAGCAGCATGTCATCGAATAATCATTGCATGATAATCAGCTAGTTGCATTTCTTCATCTTTGCTGTGCTTGATAAAGAATGTAGTTGGCAGAATTTGATCATATGTTTAGTTGCATCAGAAACCATCTGTTCTTCATGGATCTTCATTCTCTGAAATCGAATGATCACAGCTTGGTTGGATTACAGTCTGCCTTGTGGTTAGAGAAGTCTTCAATGGGTCAAAAGCTTCTATAGAGACAATAGAAGTTATATCTTCAACCACATTACCTTTTGCAATTCATGTTCCGAGTACTCTTCTTTTAACTAATCCCAGATCTTAATTTCTTGCCCCTTCCCATGTTATTATGAAACATAAAGACCACCATCCTTCCTAGTTTTATCCTGTTCAATTCACCAACCACCATCCTTCCTCGTTTTATCCTGTTCAATTCACCAACCAACTGCTCATTAGAAAAGCTTATCTCCTAGCTGCTGGACATTTTGTGTGACCCATCAATTCTTTTGTTTCAAAGAAAGAAAATAAATAGAAGTTCCATTGTTCTTTACCTTTGCACCATCAGGATCCTTTGTTTTCCAACCACACCAAAGCCCCAAAGGCTCTGAACTGGTTCTTCCAGAATGCTAGATTTCAAGTTGGTACGTTTCAGGCCTTTGCACTCCACAGAATCATACAAAGATAGATTGCTCAATTAATGCTCTCAGGTTTTGGTGCTTGGTCATTTACAAGAGTTGGAATAATGCTAGCTTACTCTTCTTAAAAGCCCAAGTATTTTCGAGACCTTTTAAGATGTTATTCATAATTTTAGAATGAATTCAAGTCAATGTGCAACTTGGTGTTATATTTACTCGTTCTTTGGTTGAGGCCACTTCATCAATCTTCGGGTTGATGTTGATGTTTTATCATCTCTGTACAGGCAGTCATGTTGAATTAATGTTTTAAAATCAAGCAGTAAATTCTTCTTGTTATGAATGTGCATCATTTCCTCTGCTATTTGCAGATTTATGCTTCAGCCTTTTGCTGTGGCAAGTGTGTAATGAGAAATTCAATTTTTAGTCTTCTCTATGCAGTGGTGCTATACAGTGATATTACTTTGCAACATTCCACTGTAATTCTATTTTTAATTGTTATATTTATGTGGCCAGCTGCGAGAACTGGAGAGAGGTGTTGATATTCTGGTGGCAACTCCAGGAAGATTGGTAGATCTGTTGGAGAGAGCTAGAGTTTCACTGCAGATGATCAAGTATTTGGCCTTAGATGAGGCAGATCGGATGCTGGATATGGGTTTTGAGCCTCAAATAAGAAAAATTGTGGAACAAATGGACATGCCTCGACCTGGTTTAAGGCAGACAATGCTGTTCAGTGCTACCTTTCCGAAAGAGATACAGGTCTGTTTTCTCTTATTTTTTTAGGAGGAGAATGCATCCGAGAGATCCTAAAGCTTTTATGGTGTTTGGATAGAAACATTCTTAGATTTTTCCCCATTTTTTTTGTGAGGCAGTCGATCCATGGAATAATTATAAGCAAATATGTTGTGACTTCCTTTGAAATTTGAATACCCCAAGTGTATATAAGGCGGTGCCCATCTTTGGCACCCTGATTGTTAAACTCGGCTTGCTGACAAGAAAAGGATTTCTTTTAGGTTAGATTGCATTTCATGACCAAAATAAAGAAACCTTGATGATGCTATTTTCAGAAACTTGATTTAAAATCCCTATAATCACATCTGTGAGTGTCGTTTTTGATAGGCTAAATAGGTGTAATGTCTGTAATGGCAAATTGCTTGCAAACCTATACTGCTGCAGAGTTTTTCTTGGTCTTGTATGTGTCGTCGTGTTTTTGACATTTAGTGAGGCAGAATTTGGTTTGAGATACAGATCATGTACAAGAACCTTGGATCCGGTGTCAAAGATTTGCTCATGATACTTCAAATTTTATCCTACTGATTTCAATCTTTTGTTGTTATGCAGAGACTAGCCTCTGACTTTTTGTCAACTTATATCTTTCTGGCTGTTGGACGAGTGGGCTCAAGTACAGATTTGATTGTCCAAAGAGTTGAGTTTGTCTACGAGCCTGACAAAAGAAGTCACCTCATGGATCTTCTTCATGCACAACGGGCGAATGGTGTTCAGGGCAAGGTAAAACTGGCAAAGACAATCTTTGCTCCCTAACACCTCCTGCTACTAGAGACTGGGATGAGGGGTTTGCTTTGACTTGTTAGTGGCATCCCTGATATATCCTGGACAAGCCTTTTCCATGGATGAATAATAATTAGAAAATTGTGTAACCTTGTTAGTTTTCTGATTCTTGAATCTTGATATATCTGTTGTTGACTATTGCATATCTTATATAATATTTCAGCAAGCTTTGACATTAGTTTTTGTGGAGACTAAGAAGGGTGCTGATTCTCTTGAGCATTGGCTATGCATTAATGGTTTCCCTGCTACTAGCATACATGGTGATAGATCACAGCAGGTAATTTTTTTTCTTCATTGCTGTAGGTATTCTTTCATACATGGTATCCATTTTGATTCAAACATTATATCGCATGATGTTGATTTTAATTGCTGAAATCTTTGATTGAGACCCTTTTATAGCTGTTGATCATGTGAAGGGTAGTAATCAATGCTATTCAATGACATCCATATAGTAACAAAAAATTAAATAAAATATGAAAGATTGCAAAAGCAGACTTTCTAAATTACTTTCTAGAGAAGTAAAAAACATCATTGGAATGTGGGATTTGGAAATTTTCATTATTATGGATGATGTAGTATTCATTGCGAGTTGATTTTGCCATTTTTCTGTTCATAATTTTGCCTATCTACTTATTATTCTTGACAAATTGAGATCATCCATAAGTGCCAAGTTCCTATATAGTTACAACCAAAACTGTAATGGAAGTTTTAGTGAGATGAATTGAATGACTGAAAGAATTGGGTAAAGTTTTGTCTGTGAAAGATTCCTGTTTGTCAATGAAAAACGTGAGAGAGAATGTTTTCTGGAAAGAAGGTGCCGGACTGGTACACCTCTAAACTAGGTGGTTCAGGACATAATTTGATCTTGTTTTTTGTTTCTTAGGGAAGGGCCTGTTGGCATTGCTAGGGTTTGTGATATGGTGGTTCTAGACTTACTGTAACTGTGGCATATGGGGGAAATGCATCCTCTCCTTTTTCCAAATTTATCTTTTAGCCTTGTGTTTTCTCCTCTCTTTTTGGGGATAAAAGTGCTGCATGGGGGTGATAGCAGTAGCACATCAAACACCTAGATGCCATGCAAGTAACAAGACTACTAATTTTTTCCCAAGAATAATAGGTTTCAGATATTTTGCTTAGGGCTTCTGATTGAGAAAACATCTTACTGCTAGAAACTCTCTATAAAGCATATATCATATGCATGAAACTTTGACTTTGGTTTCACCATGTGATTAATTCTGTATGGATTTGCCATTCATCTGTTTGTCACTCGATATATTCAGTCGGACAGGATTACAATAGGTGCATCTTTTGTATGTTCCCTTCATTACACCGGTGGTTGTTCTTTTTATGTTCTCCATGTCTCTTTAAAGTTGTGTCCTTCAGAATTTTAATGTATTTAAGTCTAATGAGGATTAACAGAGTGAAATAATGCTGTTGGGTTGTTTGCTAGCTCAATGCACTGTATAATCTTTACATATATGCTGCGTCTTTCCATTTCATCTCACTTTTAAGGGTGAAATAAGTTTGATTCCTAGATAAGCCCATGTCATCTGTATCAGGGATGCTGATGGTTATGTTATCTTGTTTCTGATTTTGTTTGTTCACTATTGAATTATTACATATTCAAAGTTGCTAGCATTTTAATCATTATTGTCATATTCTTAATACAGTACTCAATGTTAAATATTCCCAAATCATGCAGGAAAGAGAACAGGCATTGCGCTCATTTAAAACTGGCAATACTCCAATCTTGGTAGCAACCGACGTTGCAGCACGCGGTCTTGATATCCCTCATGTTGCACATGTGGTCAACTTTGATCTCCCAAATGATATTGATGATTATGTCCATCGTATAGGGCGTACTGGACGAGCTGGAAATTCTGGTCTGGCGACTGCGTTCTTCAATGAGGGCAATGCATCAATGGCAAGGCCATTATCTGAACTAATGCAAGAAGCAAATCAAGAAGTACCTGATTGGCTCTCTCGATATGCATCTCGTGCTTCTTTTGGTGGAGGGAAGAACCGCCGCTCTGGCGGAGGTCGGTTTGGTGGCCGTGACTTTCGAAGGGATTCATCTTTCAATAGGGGCAATTCAGATTATTATGGTGGAGGAGGAAGCGGCGGCGGATACGGCTCTTCAGCTGGATACGGCTCTTCAGCTGGCTATGGCGGAGGCTATGGCCCTGGGGTGACTAGTGCCTGGGATTAAACCCTGGGGTGACTAGTGCCTGGGATTAAACAAACAATTGAACATTTTAAGCATTTACATGACTTGGTGTCAAGTGGTTGTGGACTTCTCCCTTCTTTCATAGGGGACATTTCTCATTTTTGTCGTGTCTTTTAGTTAGGTCTCTAGTCATCTTCGTACTATACTCTTAGAAGTAACTATCATTGAGAGGGGTATTTAAGTTTGGGTTGTGCTGCAGGAGTAGAGGTGTATAATGTTTGGTAGTTTTTGGTGAAAAAAGTTCTAACAGAGTAGGTATTACTTGGTGCCGTTCTTTTCTCCTTTTTTTCTCTTTGCTGTAAACTTTGTTGGGGTGTTGATGGGTTGTAGAATATGTGGTGGGAGAGGCATAGGTTTTCTTTTCAGCCATTTCCGTGTTAATCTCTTAGGCATGTTCTTTTCAACCCAATTCGAGGGCATATTATTGAGGCATCTACTCCTGTTTCTCTTGTTTTATCTTCATCTTCCCCTTTGAAAGGAGCTTTTAAACAGGCTTTTGTAATATTTTGGTGGTCGCTGAAATGAACACCAAGCTTTCTTGGAACATTAATGTTTTGCTATTGTTAAGTTCTCACTCGCCGAAATACCTGGAAATCTGTCCATGAATTATCATCCTGTGGCGTTTTTTCCTGCTTTGACCCTTCTATATTTAGGATATATTGCCCTGTTTGGGAACGTGGCTGTGGCTACACTGATGCTTCTGGTTTGGAAATGGAGGTGCAACTGAAGTTATGGGAACGTTCCCAAACAGGGCCATTATTACTCTGATATTCTTGCACTTGCCATATAATATTACGTCGTTGACTTGTATGTTATGCTGAACATACTGTGCAATAAAGTAAGAGAAGAGAAGAAAAAAACTCCACAAACGTTATTGTGTGTTGTCATGGGTGTAAGATGGGTCCAAAACAGAGAAGATGGAGCGGTTGTAGTTTTGGTTTTTAGGAGAAAAAGGAAGGAGACCCCTTGAAATTTTGTCACGTAAAAATACAGATGCCATTCAACATTCAACATGGAGGTGGATTTCTTTTATTTATTATCTTCTTGACATGTAGATAGATGAGCCAAAAGGGCAAGTACACCTGCATATGTACATGATCACATCATTCTTCACTATCCTTCTCACCTTAAGGTAGGGTTAGGGTTTGGTATGCTTGAGTGATTAAACAAGATATGAAATTTCCACTTCACTTGTGTGAATTTGCATTTGAAATAAGTTGAAAAAGGAATAAATATAATGATTATCCTATATTTTTTGTAAGTCTGATTTTTATTTGATTGAGTTTCGCCCAATATTATAGAATCATTTAATTATTACCTTGTAAATCATTTTAATTTAGTGGATGATATGAAGTATGAAGAACTATTATATGATATACTAGAAAATGCCAGTATTTTTGAAATTATTGTGCACCTCATAATATACTGTAGATTGGAGTAGTGATTTTTTCATAATTTTTATTTTTTTCCTTGAACCTTTTATAAAAGTTTTATTTTTTTAATTTCACCATTCAATCTAAGTTTATGGTGTATTTTTTGTTTTTTATTTTGGTCTTCGTTCTTTTTATTTTTGTCCCTTTGTTAATGTTTCTATTCTTTTCAATTTAACTCTCAAATTTAAAATTTATTGTTGCCCCTTGATTTATTTTTTATGACAATTTTAACCTTCATTATTTTTATTGTATTTATTTTTATTTTTGTGTTGTTTTTTTATGTAATTTTAACTCTCATGATTTCTTCATGTATAGTACTTTGGGTATTATAAACTAGGTCACGGTTTAAAAAGTTAACAAGAATTGATATTTTTTTGTCTTATTTTTTTGAGGTTCATAATTTTTTTGTTTTTATTTCTATGAAATTATTCTATTCTCGTTTAATTTTTACTTTGTTAACAAATAAGATCATTGAGACGTTTTAGCAAAATTGTGAAATATATTTCCATAATAATGGTAAGTTGCATTGAATCGTTGTTGTTTTTCTCACTTGATTTATTGTCGATATTTTATTTTCTAATCATATTATTAAATTAACCGAATTTATTAAACTCATTCGAGTCAATTACTAGAACATTAGATCTTTTTTAAAAAATTATTTACATCATTTTAATATTTTTTTATGCTGGAAAAACAAGTTGACGCATAAGTAATGCAAACCACCTAACTACTTAATACTAATATACATGCTTCCTATGCCATGCTCCACGTTAGGATATGGTCAAAGGGGGCATGAAATTATATGTGAGTTTGATTATGACACCATTGCAAGTGATAAATGCTGAGCAAATCGAAGCCCACAATTAGGCAAAGTATGAACCGATCGATCAACTACGAGTGATAAATTGACAAAACACAATGGAAGCAGCATAATGTCAAATTTCTTTCATATTCAACCTAAAAATAACCTTTGAAAAAATATTTGTTTTCACTCTGTAATTAACATATCTATGGGATGTAGAATAGACGAGAAGAAACTCCATGTGGTGTGGCAAGACCATGACCTCTTCTTCATCTAACTTAGATTAAGAAATGATTAATATGAGAGGTTCCATGAGCTAATGACGATGACTACAAAGAACAGTATGCCAAGTGCTCTCTCTAATGGAAATGGCCCTGTGATAAGTTTCAACTGCTCCCCTGAATCCTATTTCTGGATTAATTTGTCCTAAATTTAACCCCTGTTTTCTTTACTTCACTGAAAAACATGCTATATATATATATATATAAAAACCAGTAGACCCAAGTTAAAGATTTCAATAAGATGTGCTGACAAGTGTTGAAAGATGATTACACATCACTAATGCATTTGCTTATAAGCAATTGATGACAAGGTTGATGGAAGAATTTGGTATACCTTAAAAAGCATAATTTTAAAACTCTATTTGAAAATCTACTCGGGATAAAATTGAAGTTATAAATTTGAATGATTAACTCGAGTTGATTTTAAATTTTATTTTTTAAAAAATTAAAACAATAATATTTTAATCAATTTTCTTAAAAAATCAATGAATTAATTAACGAGTTTTGATATAATCAAGTCATGTTAATTGAGTCAAACTGGATTTTTGATCGAGTCAATTAATTTTTTTTTTCCAACCCAAACTAGTTTAAACTTCTGATCAACTAAGATTCGGGTCGATACACGGAGCCTTTTCGGGTTTTAAGACAATGTTAAAAAAAATGTTTTTCTCAAACCATTTTTAGCCACTTGTATAATGCCAGCCATTGATTTTTATAGAAGAAATATTGGGGAGTCTCCATACTCGAGGGAAGGATTAAAAACCACACCTCATGGAAATATTCCTTTGGGTTGAACTTTGAAGGGTCTTTTAGGGTT
>Ga0307518_10003303_pt1 | contig 11650 bp, 5 predicted proteins | sample 25_EM_MG_FD_203889 | JGI IMG/M metagenome (GOLD analysis project Ga0307518, IMG submission 203889) | Populus trichocarpa ectomycorrhiza microbial communities from riparian zone in the Pacific Northwest, United States - 25_EM | ecosystem: Host-associated > Plants > Roots > Unclassified | place... | reverse complement strand
GAAAGGAAGATAGAAGATTCATTATTTGGTAGAATATAAACTTACAACAGGTTGAGAAGTGGATTCATTAATTTGGCCAGCTTTAGCCAACTCCACAAGAGCAACCTCAGCAGCAGATTGCTCTGCCGCCTTCCGATTGAAAAAACCAGGTAAAGAATCATATCTAACTTCCTTCACAATCACTGTCGACCTGAAGGATGGCTCATGAGAAGGGCCTTCTTTGATTGTCTCATATACAGGAGTAGGCAAGCCTGCCTTTTGTGCATACTCCTGCAATCTACTCTTGAACACATAGCAATTGGATACACCTGAAAGACATATGAAAAAACAAAATATAAGCCTCTCACATTACATGAACATGTTCAGTACAATGTCTCACTAACCAATAATTTACCTACCCATATGTATAATCTTAATTTATCAAGAAGTACAATTAGTTCAGCTTACCAAAAACTTTAAAATAACGCCAGCAGCCAATGGTCTTCCTCAAGAATAGTATAATCAACATTTCATTTCTTTTATTATTAAATAAGATAAAGGATATTCTCTCCAAAATTCTATTTAATTATAAGCAGCATTTTACTTTAGTTAATTTTTTTAAAAAAATACAAAATTAACTTTCAAAAAAACCAAACCTAGAAATTAAATTAAATTAAATAACCAGCTTATTAAAACAGTATCCCTCATACACACAAACCTAGAAAAAAAAAAACAGCTCTCAAAAAAACCCAAGAGCTCAAGAAAATACATGTACCTGAGAATCCTTCGTTGGTGGGCATGGTTATTATACTTATTCGCTCTCTCAGTTTGTGTTTGGTCTCCAGAAGATTGATTGCAAGAACAAGTGTGATAATAAGCTTCGATCAAACGATGATTTTGCTGCTTTCTTCTACTTTGTAGATGGCAAAACAAGTGGTGTGAGACAGTAGGGTAGTTTCTGCAATGGATACTGGCTGCGATTTTTTGCAAAAAGAAACTCGCATGGGCAGTTTGTTTTGGTAGGTGAGAGAAATCATAGCCGTTCGATTAGAGGGTTTTACAGATATTTCTTCGACAAAATCAATCTCCAAACATCGGTCCAAAATGGGCCCAGCCGACGACCAGTAATCCTAATTCCTTATTGGAATGCAAAGATCCACTTCTAAATTAGATTGGGCTTTCAAATCCATTTTCAGCCGAACAGGTTCTTAACTGCCAGACCGAAACCCGCCCGCCGAGAAAAACACTGTTCCTTGGTCTGTTTGATATTTTGTTTAATATTTTTGAGACTTTTTAAATTATTTTTTATATTTTTAAATATTTAAATATATTAATTTTAAAAAATAAAAAATATTATTTAATATATTTTTAAATAAAAATATTTTGAAAACCAGCACTAAATTAATTTTAGAAAACCACCAACCATTTACTTTTAAAATATGAAAACCATTTATTCAAGAGTTTGATTATTTTTTATTTTAAAATTAATTTAAAATTTTTTTTTTAATTTTTTTTTAATGTTTTCATTTTGATATTAAAATAATTTTAAAAAATAAAAAAATATTATTTGAAATTATTTGAAATTACTCTTAACTGACACGGCCTCTAGAGCCACAATCGCTCGTTTTTAGGGTTTATTAGCAACAGTAAGAGCTCTCAATTTCAGGTACTAGTCTCCTATTTTGAGAATTCTTCTTCTTCTTTGTGATTGAGATTACTTTTCCATCTTTGAATTTCATTGGGATATAGCTATTTGTTTACAAAGCATTATTTCTGTTTAAAATTTTGGTTTGGTTTGGTTTGGTTAATTGATCATTTTAGGGTTTAATGGGAAAAGTCTTCTTTTTTCAACTAATAATTATAACCAGTAGGATGTTTATTCTATCTTAGGTTAAATGGAGGATTCAGAAAAAAGAAGGGAAAGATTGAAAGCAATGCGCTCAATAGCTGCTGCACAGGCTGAAACTTCTAATAACGTTGAAACTTCTGCTCCGCCAGGTTTGCTTGCTTATCCGCTTCTTGGGACCCCTGCAACTCTGCTGGCACAGGGGGAGTCCAGTGCGATTCCAAGGTTTGATTTTTATACAGACCCTTCAGCGGCATTTTCCGCAAACCGAAAGGGTGCTGCTGGTAACCAGGCTGCACGGGGTTATTTTACATCTCCAAGCAATAATTCTTCTGTGCCTCAGTTATCGTCTCCCCATCCAGGTAGGGTACTGCTTTTCCAGCTTTTTTGTTCAAACAACTATGGAATCGATTCGTGTTGGATTTTTGTTGCTTGGAATGTTAGCAAATAAAGGATCATGGTGATGTGACTTGTTGTGATATTTTCATTAGTAGAGTGTGAAGAAGATTTTGACTACTTAAGTAACTTTTAAACTGGTTCAATGTAAAGAGTGTTACTTTTTCTACAAACATATTGCAATTTTCTTGGTGACTGACACTTACTATATATTATAGTTGTCATGTGGAGCTTTAGAGATGTTTAATAGACTTCAAACTCACTCTTGGCTGCCTTCAGCTCAAGGGGCATTCAACTGAAGGTGGTCGAAAAGGCTTTGGGAGGTGTTATTTTGCTGTTGGGAAAATTTTAGTAGATCATTATTGTTGGCTTGTCGTTGAGTTGAGAACTTGGCTGCCTAAAATAATTATGAAATGTTGTGCGTTGAAGGGATTTTTTGAGGACATGCTCAAGCTCGTTTAAAATGTTTAGATGATAATTTTTTTCTTTTGGTTGATGGTGATTAAAAAAAAAGAAAAAACATCGTTTATACCTTGTTGCTCTATCGGGGTGGTAGATAATCGGTAGAAATTTGTCATAATCTCCTCTTTTTGGCAGGTCAAAGGAACCTTGAAGTGACTCCCCCTCATGCTTATCAAATGCAAAACAGCTATCCACATGCGAATCAAATGCAAAGCAATCATTTACCCAACCAGAGAATGTATCGAGGGCAAGGTCCATATCACAATGCTGCTTCCTATAGAAGCCCGAGAGGTTTGTCGTGTCCTTTTCCCATGAATCAAGGAGCTCCTCCTGAAATGTGGAGTGGACCAGGTGGCCCAGCGAGCTATTTTAGCTCTATTGTTCACGGAGGACTGTCCAGTCCATATCCCATTCGTCAAGGGAATCCTGGCTTTGGGCCAGTAGGGAGCAGCCCGTCCCCTGTTTCAGGTTATGGAGGGAGTCCAGCTATTTCACAGACTGGCCAGGGGCACTGGCATAGCAGTTCAGGTTTTGGACAGAGTGGTGGAAGAGGACGAGGTTTTCATTCTCGTGGCTTTGCACCAAATGAAGCACAGGGGCCAGAATGTTTTTATGACAACTCGATGGTTGAAGATCCATGGCAGCATCTAGAACCTGTTTTGTGGAGTGGACTGGATGATTGGGGGAATAATTTGAATGGACCTGGCTCTTCAAATTCCTTGCTTCCAAAATCAATTAGCATGAAGAAATCAAGCGTTGCAGAGTCTTCTAACAAGTCCACTTCTGGACTAAGCCTTGCAGAATACCTTGCTGCCTAACTCAATGAAGCGGCCAATGACGCACCTAGTGTATGACTGCCGCTCTTGGAATGCCACTTTGCCTGCGGTAGCAAACTTGGTACCGAGTTGCTGTTATTCCAAACGAAAAGGGTCAAGGAACCATTGCCAAGCCTAAGAGTCATCTATGAGATCATAGCTGGAGGATGGCCTTAATTCGTTTTATACTTGGCTGGCTATCTTTAAATGCAGAAGGCACCACTCCAGAAAGTTTCCTGCAACCCAATAAAAAAGATTTTTAAATTTGCTCAACTTGTTACCCAGCTGTCAGCATACGAAACCCCATGTAACGCCAGTAACATAGTTCCCCAACATCTGGTTGGCTCGCTCTACTATATTGGAAATTTCTGTGACACTTGGACGAGCTTCTTTTATGTAAATCTTGTTATGCGCTGACCTCCTGGGACAGGGAGGGGCGCTGGACATAGCTTTTTAAAGAAAGAATTGCGACAACGTACTATCTTTCTTCTTTTTTTCACAATGAATTGCATAGGACAAAGGTCAATATTTAACTTATTGTTAATGATAAAATCTAATTGGTCTAATTTTTTAATATAGCTAATTATTTTTAAAATATAGGTGTTCATTAAGAAACCTTAGTTATCTTGTTACAGTATAATTTCTTAGAGGTTTTATATCTTCCAATACTTTTTGAAATGCATAATTATTATATGGACATTTATATTTTCATGTTGTCTTTAAAGTTCAAGTGACAAGCATAACATCACACATGCAACATGTTCATTGTTATTAACATATGACATTGATATTTATTCCTCACTACTTCATTAGCATGCTCATTACGGGGTAAGAGGGATTGTGTTTTCAAAAAACATATAAACTTTGTTGTTGTTTGAGAACAATTCTCACATTGCAATACCAAATTAGGAAGTTTTGTTCAATCAATTTATTAGCATAAAAAATTGCCACGTAGGGATATGTTGTTACTCATTCTTGATCTATCAACCTATTCATATAAAGAAAATGAATATTAATTCCATGCATACATGTTTAAAACCACATTTATATAAGGTTTTTAATTATAATTTGATCTCCTACTATTTTCTTGCAAATTAATAGTCGCCTCTATTAATTCAAGAAATCTCGCTTAGATCTCCTAATGAGTTAGGATCTTCTTTAATTTATATGATCTTAAGTAACTTAACAAATTAAAATAAATTAAATTAGGTAAATAACATAGCTTATCAATCGCATCTTTATATGACTCTTAGATCAATTAAGTAAACCCCTGATCCAAAAATCTATAAACCAGTATTAAATAAGGTAATCTCCAACTGGAAAATAATAAAAATTAAAAGAAAATTATTGTAATTAGAGGTAAAAGTTCTTGGGAAATTGGTGGAAAACCTTGAATAAATTAAAGTATAAATTTGTAGGTGAAAATATTGATGGTCAGAGAAAACCCGGACTTAATTACATAATTCTTAGCCTAAAAATAATAAAATTTAGAGAAATTTTATTATGACTAGTGTTGAAACCTGAATGAAATGATAAAAAAAATTTATGTACGAAAAATACTAATGGACAAGATTTGACAAAAAATACACCTAAGACAAAAAATGAATGATATTTTCATATATAAAAACAAAATCCCTCTCTCATTTAAAGCTTGAAGCCAACGACTTGGAGGAGGAAGAAATCTTGGGTTTTCTTCTTCTTCTTCTCCTCTATTTTCTTCAAAATCTCTCATTTGTGGTGAGATGAAGATTGAAACCTAAGTGAGTTCTACTAAAGAAACCCCAAACAAACTTGAAAAGAAAGTTAGAGAGAGAGGGGTTGGAAGTTTGTTTACCTAGAGGGAGAAAATAATGAATTTAAAGGGAATAAGAAGATTGCTTGAAGTTGGTTGCAAAAACTTATTGGTTTTGAGTTAACTAGTAAGTGTAAGATGTTTACCATTAATCTCATTCTTGCTCTTGTTTTTGCTTTGTTTTTACTTAGGGGATTGAAAATCCTCACATTTGAAAAGTTGGGGTTTATGATATTTTTGTATTGAGATTTTGATTTAGGATGATTTTATTGATGTTAGGTTATCAAAATAATATGAAAATAGTTCAATTTGACTAATTAATACCTAGAACTAAAAACCCCTAAATATTTGAATTTTAGGGTTTATGTGAATTTGAAAGAGAAATGAAGAATTCTTTAAATTAGTGAGTGATGGTGATGTATTTTACTTCTTAGAAACTAATTAAGAGAAATTGAAAATCCAATTTTAGGAATTCCATCTGTATTGTAGCCAACCATATGTATGGTTATGGGGTTATTGGGGGAATTGATAAAGTTATTTGATAATTAATGTTTTAATGATGCTAGAATTGTATGAGATTGGTTTTGGATGTTTGATGTGGTTCATTTAAAGTATACTTGAGTTATAGAGAGTTGAGAAGTTAATTTAGATTGATTACTTTAACATGTATAGTTGTGATAATACAATTACTTGTGGTAAGAACAAATGGGAACAAAGGAGTATAGAAGTTAGTGGAATTATGTAAGTTTTGATGTTCTAATGATGTTAGGGATACTTAAATTTTATCACGATCATTGTAAATTTGTTTTTGAAGGTGTGAATCATGATTTGTTATGTTTTAGGAAATTTGTGTGTGTATGTTTTTATGTAAAAGATGGGTTACTTAAATGCACACTAAGTGTTTAAGAAAATATAAAAATGGTTGCCAATCTAATTATGATGAGGAAGACATGATAGTTATGTTTTAAGGAAATTGAGTAATTGAAAATCAATTATGGTAATGGGAATTCTAAAGTGGTCAATCATGAGGGGAAATTTTGGGATATTTGGAAAATGTGATTAAATTATGTTAATTTTGGATGTCCTATTGATATAGGAATGCTTAAATTTTGAATTTATTGAATGATTTCATACTCGTGGGCATGTTTTTGAATAAATAAATAAATATAAGAATGTGGAATCCTAAGTTAATTAGTGTTTGAAAAATTATGAAGAGAGAAACAATTGAATAGATTTAATTATCCAAGGAGTTTTACTTATAAGTGGTCAAAATATTAGTTTTGGAAATTTTAGAGAATTTTGAATAATTGAGCTTGATTTTTGGTTAATTTATGTGGTTATGATGTTTTGCATATTTCATTTTGAGTATGAATGGTGTAGGGTTTATTATTATGTGTGTGACTATGAGAAATGGAAAATCGAATTATGTAAGTGTGAAAAACTTGCTTGTTTAATTTATTTGAGTGTTTAAGCATTGGATTAGAATTGTATGAGTGAATATTTTATGTTAAAACCCTAAATTAATAATGTGAATATTAATTATTGGTTTGTGATGTGTTTAGACATTAAATTAATATTTGAAAATGTAAAAGTCTTAGGTGATGATTTAATTTGATAGCATGAATATTGACTTATGGATTGTAATATTGATTGATGTTTGTAATGTGTTTGGATGTTAATTAGAATGTTGGGATGTATAGAAATTTATATGGTTAAATTTTAATTGGTGGTATGAACATTAATTAATGGTTGTTATGCATATAGAAATTTAAGGAAATCATGAAAGTTTAAAAACTTCTAGGGTTGAAATTTTAATAGGATGAATGAACCTTTATCAAGGTTAATTGTCATTGTTATTGTTTGGAAGTTGTAGGAGAAGCGTCTAAAGAAAGATCTGGCTTCTCAAGAGCATGTAAAGCAAGAGCTCAAGGTAATAGCTGCTCTCTTGCCTTTTTAATTATTTAAATTGCTTTTATAATATTAGAATGCAATGACAATTATATGTATGTTGCACAATTATATATCATGAGAAATTATGCTCACAGGGTCGGAAAGTAATATGTAAATTATATTTGACCACAATGATAGTAACTAGTATACTATTGTATTCAACTGTAATGGTGGTAACCAATATGAAATTACAATCGACCACAATGGTGATAACCAATATGTAATTGTATTTGATTGCAATGACGATAATCAATACATAATTGTGATTGAATGCAATGACAATAACCAACATGTAATTGTATTCAACCACAATGATGGTAACTAGTATGTAATTATATTCGATCGTAACAATTGTAACCAATATAAAATTGTAATTTATCCAACAGTGATAACCAATATATAATCATTCTCAAACACAATGATGATAATTACTTAATTTTGATCAACTATAACCATGACAACCAATATGTAAATTGAAATAAGTCGCAACGACATAAAGAAATTTGTGAATGGTAAATCGACCACAATAATGAACCTTATACTATAAGCTTTTAAGTTGACCATATGAGCAGGGACTATTGTTGAAAATGATATGAATCCAAGCATTTGGATAGGGGTTATTGTTGAAAATGATAAGAAGCCATGCTTTTGGATGAGGGCTACAAAAATTTAAATAAAGCCACATGTTTAGACGGGGGCTATAAAATTCAAATAAAGCCAGACATTTGGACAGAGGCTATAAAAATTTAAATGAAGCCAGTTGTTTAGACAGGGGCTATAAAATTTAAATGAAGCCAGTCGTTTAGATGGGGGAAGTAAAAATTAAATGAAGCTAGTTGTCTGAATAGGGGCTATAATATGAAATTAAACCAGCCATTTGGACGAGGGCTAATGATTAAAATGAGATGATCCGGACGTATGAGTGAAAGTTATAGATTGGAAAGTATTTAGTCGACCATATAAGCGAAGGCTGAAGATTTAGGAAGAATTAAGAAAATATTCATTTTGAAATGATGAGTAATGTTAATTTGCCAAATGTGGCATGGAAATTGTTTTAAGTTGACAAATGGCAAAAACAAAGCTAAGAATGACATGATAATTGTTTTAAAATGGTTAATAATATTAAAAAGCCAAAGACAAATAAATACTCGTATTAAATAAATAAATAGATGAGCCATAACTGGGCCTAAAGCATGATGAGGTTGAAAAATAATATGGATGCGTTATAAATGGGTATAAAGTATATTGAGATTGAAAAATAATATCGATGAGCCATAATCAATATAATAAATGTTGTTAGGGCTGAAGATTGATATTGACGACCCATAAATGACACTATAGAAGTCAAAATGAACTCATAAAATTAGTTGGTTAAAATTGATAATAATGAGAGCATTGAGGTGAACTAATGAAATTAGTTGGTTGTAAATGATGAAAAAGGTGTTGAAATGAATGATCACAAATGGTGAGCCAAAGTAGTATCCATGAATTTTAAGGGTGTTATTTGGTTTGATGAAACCATAATTAAATCAAAGTCATAACCTATAAGTATAGTTGGGGATAAAGAATCCTAAATGGGTTTGGACTATGAACTAGGGGTATTTATGATGATTTTATAAAGGGGGTTTAATTAAAATATAAACAAATATGATTGCGACGTTACCATGAATATGTCTAATTTAAAGTATAACTGATGAATGTTTTGAGATGAGTTAAAAAATAGATTTTTTTAATTGAGTTATTGTGAGCATAACGATGATAGTTCAATGAGTATAATAAAGAAAATGAGAGTTCATCAGTTGTTGAAGAGAATGTGATGTGATCCTCGTGATCACATGGTCATATAATCAAGAGTGTGACACAATGGAAACATGTCCCAAGGCACTACCAATATTGGAATGAAGTTGAATGATGCCATGAAAGTAGTTATTTTTTGATAAGTTAGATTCAGTTCGTTCAAGAACCAAAGAATACAAGAATCTCTCATACACGTTAAACTATAAAAATTCAGAAGTATTATTCATCAAAGGTGCTAAAATTTAGGCTTTACATGTGTTTAAATAGTTTTGAGAAATTAACCCTAATAGATCTACCTTTATGGGTTAAATTGACCCACTTACAAAAACTAACCTAAAACCTTTACTAGTAAGTCCAAACCCTAATCCAAACAAGTCTTAGATCCTAACTAAAAATAAAGTATTAATTAAGCCCAAACAAGCCTTGGGTTGTAGTTAAAAAAATAAAAATAAAGCCTACAAGTCTAAGTCTTGTTCTGCTGTGAGAAGATAAGAAGAAAAGAAAATATTGTAGGTCTGATACAAGACTTATTTATAGCCTATAATGCTGCCCAATAATCCTAGAAACTAAAAGAGAAGTTGTCGTCCTTTTGGTTTCCAAGTTAGAATAGGATTCCGATCTCAACCTTGTATTTATCCTTCTTTTAGAAGGAAAATGATGTTGCCTTTAATGATCCTCTTTTTTGCCTCTTGGTATCCTTTCAATACTAGGAAACACCATTAAGTTGTTGAATTATTCTCCTTGCCAACAAGGAAACTTTGCCGCCACAAGTGTTTCTTAAGTCAGCTTAGATTTCTTTGTTTCCTTTTACTGTGTTTCCTCTTTACTTGGTAAGGAAATAAAATAAAAATAATAAATTCTAATATTTAAAGGAAATAATTAATGTTCTCATACATAATAGAAAATCCAAAACTAGTTAGGAATCCATAAAACACATGGAAATTTCACAAAACAAGGCCGACCAAAACTGATACAAAATTAACAACCTTGTTGTCAAAACTTTATGGCCAAAATAAAGGTGGATTGGGTACCTCTTGCACATGGAATAAATGTACTAAGGCCTCCTCTTGATGCTCCAAAAGATCCTCATGTTTAGTTTTAGCCGAAATTTGCACAACTAGTCCATTCAATACTTCTTTCAATGCCTTTATTTTGGACCTTGTGATAGGCCTATTTAGAACGTGTAATGGGTCCTTGGTGTTCATGGCATGATCCACATCATTCCCTCTCTCCTTAAAAGGATTCGACTTTATAAGATCAATAACATTAAAGGTAGCACTAACACCATACTCACCTAGAAGAACTTTGTAGGCATTGTCATTGATCATCTCTAAAACTTGGAATGGACTATCATCACAAAACTGTAACTTTGATTTTCTATGGTTAGGTAACCATTCCTTACGTATGTGCACATAAACCCAATCACCAAGTTGGAAAACAACCTATTTACATCTCTTATTCACTTTAGAATCGTACAATCCATTCCTTTTCTCTATTTGCAGTCGAACTCTTTCATGAAGTTGTCTCACCATCTTTGCCTTTTTTCACCATCTAAACTTACCCTTTCTTTTAAAGGTAAATGAATTAAGTCTATAGGAGTTAATGGATTAAACTTATAAACAATTTTAAAAGAAGAAAAGTCAATGATCGAATGCACAATTCTATTATAAGCAAAATCAACAAAAGGCAAACATTCTTCCCAACTTTTCAGATTCTTTTAAATAACAACACGTAAACATTATGATAAAGTTCTATTAATTAGTTCAGTTTTGTCCATCTGTTTAATGATGAAAAGTTATCAAAAATAAAAGTTTAGTTCTCAACTTCCCCCCATAAAGTCTTCTAAAAATAGTTATGGAACTTAACATCATGATCTAAAACTATACTCCTAAGAATGTCATGCAAACATACAATCTCTCTATAAAACAAGTCTGCGATATGAGATACATCATCAGTCTTATGGCATGTAATGAAATGCATCATCTTATAAAACTTATCAACCATAACAAAAATAGAGTCTACATTTCATTGACCTAGGTAATCCTAAAACAAAGTTCATAAAGATATTTACCCAAGGTTTAGTAGGTACAAGCAATAATGTATATGGTCTATGTGGTTGTACTCTAGATTTTGCATTTCTCATGCAATACATTGTTTATAGATTCGTTGCACATCCCTTTTCATTTTTTACCAATAGAAATGTTCATGCAATACATCCAAGGTTTTTGCAACCCCAAAATGACCTATTAAACCATCTTCATATGCTTTATGAACAAGCAATTCACACAAAAGAACTAGAAGGAACACATAATCGATTTTGTTTAAACAAGTAACCATCCATCAAATAAAATTTACCAGGAGCTGAATATCCACATGAATGATATATTTCGACAAAGTTAGAATCATTAGCATACAATGCCTTTATATATTCAAAGCCTAGCAATCTAGTACTCATAGTGTTTAGAAGAACATACTTGCACGAAAGTCCATCACCCACTATGTTCTTTTTGCATTGCTTATATTTGATTACATAAGGAAAAGTCTCAATGAATTCAACCCATCTTGCATGTCTCCTATTTAACTTACCTTGTCCTTTCAAATGTTTTAAAGATT
>Ga0307518_10003300_pt1 | contig 11653 bp, 5 predicted proteins | sample 25_EM_MG_FD_203889 | JGI IMG/M metagenome (GOLD analysis project Ga0307518, IMG submission 203889) | Populus trichocarpa ectomycorrhiza microbial communities from riparian zone in the Pacific Northwest, United States - 25_EM | ecosystem: Host-associated > Plants > Roots > Unclassified | place... | reverse complement strand
TTTGAATAAAATTTAAAATCAATTTTAAAAATTAATACGGTAATAAGTTATTAGAGAAATGAGACTCATTTATATGCATAACAATGCGGCAAAAATTCGATAAAGAAAAATGATTGGAAAGGTATGAGAGATTCAACAAAAGTGAAGCTTAAATGGGTTGCAAGTGAGGCATCCACCGCAAATTTAACTATTTAATTCAATTAAGGTATGAAATATTCGACGATAAAACAAGAACATGGTCAAAGGAAGTAACCAAAACCAGCAAAAGACACAGAAATAATTAGCAAACCGCAAAGGCTAAAACCATGGATAAAAAAGAAAGTGAAAGCCTCCATGTATTCATCATTTGACTAGGTCAAACGTGAGGTGTACCAAAACCGCAGCCACTATGATCTATGGGTACATAGGCGCGTGCATTTAGAGGTGGATTGTCTTCTTTATTAGTATCACCAAGCTGATCATCATTACCAGAAAACTGTGTGTCGGGAAATCCTACTTCTACTCTAAAACAACTAAAAATTTAAAAGTATAAATGAAACTAAAAAATTCAAATAAAACAATAAAACCAAAAAAGCATAGAAAAAAAATAAAATTGACCCAATGGTAGCATTCAGGCTCAAGTCATAATTTTAAAAGATCCAATAAATTGATAAGCAACACAATAACTTTTCATACGAAAATTGTTTATAGAATAACTTGAAAAAATATGAGTCCGATCCAATATTAGATTTCCTGTTATTGCAATTTTAAGGTGCTAATATGGTATAACCTTTAGTTTCCACAAGCCCAAATGCATCATTTTCCCATGATTAAAAAGAACTCATCTCGAGTTCTATTTTTTTTCCCTCTTGATAAGGTATTAATAGCTGGACATCAAAGACATTAAAAGTCTTCAGATGGATAGGAAGGTGAAGTTTGTAAGCATTGTCATTTATCTTCTGCAATACCTTTTAAGAACTTATTTTTCTTTCCTTCATCTTGTTGTACTCCCTCATTAGAAACCTATCATGAATAAGCATCGTCCAAACTATATCAACAACCTCAAACACCACTCTTCTATGATGAGTATTAGTCGGGACCTTATACTTGGTATTGCTATCATTGACTGTCTTATTGACCGGTTCATAAATACCATGCAAGTAATCTATCATACCATCAACTTGGATACTCAATTATTTGATACGAGGAACATGCATCAACTCTAGGACTTCAAAAGGATTCTATCCATATCAATCTTGAATAGACTCAGTTGGATAGTCTATTTTTTAGATATATTAAAAACAAAATCTATTTCTAGCTAGGCTAGATCCTATTATTTTATCTTGTATCCCATTAAACTTCACATCAAGTTGCCAAGCCTTCGGTTAACCATCTTTATCTTCCCATCTATCCGAGGATGATATGCATTACTAAAGTTCAATTGAGTTCCTATCGTACCCTACAAATTCTTCTAGAAGTTACATATAAACTTTAAATCTATATATGAAGTGATGGACTTAAGGATGTCATGTAAACAAACCACCTCGTTAAAGTAGAGGTAGGCTATTTAAGAGCATTTATAGTCTTATAACATGCTATGAAATGGATCATCTTTAAGAACTTATCCACAACAACAAAAATATAATTCATAGCGTATTGGATACAAGGTAAGCTCAACACAAAATCCATTCAACATCAAGTCACAAAGCATGAAGAACCGGTAATTGAGTATATAACCCAACATTTGATAAGGTTCCTTTGAATCTATAACAAAGAGCACATCTCCTCACAATACTAGATATTTAACTTGGAAGTAATAACAATTTATGGACACTAGAGCTAAGGTTTTGTCTTGCCCAATTTATCCCTCACAATGCAATTCATGGATGATATGTTCCTGTAAAGAGCAATATGGAATACATAGTTGCAAACCCTAAAACAAATAACCATTGAAAAGTACAAAATTATCTCAATCACCTCTATTTATTGACTCAAAATAAATTTGTTCAAATGGTGAATAACCTAATAATAGCTCTCTATAAGCATTAAACTCTATCATCTGGGCACATATAGTATTGAGTAAAGTAACTCATCTACTAAGGGCATCAAGCTTTGCTTAAGCTACTCAATTGATGCCTTAGCAAAAAGATGAACTCTTTTAGAAATGACACCAACTTTGCATGCCGATAACTTAACTTATGCTGGTTATTTATATATTTTAGATTTCATGATTTGTGATTAGGATAAACTACTTCAAAACTAAGTAATGTTATCAATGCTTAAGACTCTAAACAATAGCATAAAACTCCAAATCATACATGTAGTAGTTCCTTTTTTAGCTAAATAACTTCTAAAAAAAAAGCAATTGACCTCCCATCTTGTTTAAGAACTCCCTGAATACCTAACCTAGATGCATCACAGTTTATCTTAAACAGTTTCTTAAAATATTGAAGTCCTAATATAGGAGCTTTAGTCACAATACCCACCCATCTTCTTCTTCACTAGCTGAAAGCTAGATTCAGCCTTATCTATCCACTAAAAGTTGTGTCCCTTTAGATACTCAATAATAGGTGTAATAAGAGAATTAACATTTCAAATAAACTTTTAATAGAAGGATGGAAGTCTGTGAAAGCTTTGAAAATCATGAACACTATTTAGAGTTGGTTACTCTAAAATTACAAAAATCTTAGACGGATCAACTTGAAGACCATCAACAGACATAATAAAGATAAAAAAAAGAAATAGTACTAGTGAATAATTTAAACTTCTTAAGATTCATATACAATTTCTCCTTCCTCGAAGTGTCAAAAACAACATGCATATGTTTTAAATGAGACTCAAAAGTAGGCTATAAATCAGAATATCAAGGAAATAAAAGATAATGAATCTGCCCATGAGTGACCTCAATACCCGTTACATGAACCTTATGAAAATGTTGGGAGGACATACCAAATGACATAACTATTTATTCATATAACCCTTGTTGTGTTTTAAAGGTTGTCTTCCACTCATCTCCTGACTTAATTCTTATATGGTAACTATTATTGGGATTAACCTTAAACCTAATAACTTATCTAACATGTCATCTAACCATGATATTGGGAACTAGTATTTCATAGTGATCTGGTTAATAGCTCGACTATCCATACACATATGTCCTGACCCATTCTTTATAGAAACTAGGAGTGTTAGGACTTTTAGGTTTCCCAAAAGATGTATACGTGACAGAAACAATAATTTAATTTTTTTCCAAGAGTATCAAGGATCCCACTAGACAAATCTAGAGTTGTTAGAGATTTATATGAAAATTACTTGAAGATCGGATGTTCTTTTTTGCTTTAAATAATTGCTTCAAAACTAGATTTTTGCAAACCACAAGTCATCTAAGTGTTCAGCCTATAATGTTAATCTACACAAACTACTAGTGAGAAAAAAAGGCACTGTTATACCTTTAAGTGTTAGGTTTTTTCTTTTATATTTCAGGTGTTTTTGTTGTATTGAAAATAAGTGGCATAACATTTTATTTATAAGAAATCTGAAAGCCCTATATATGACAAAATATCAATTTTTCCCTTGAATAATATCACATATATTATTTTAGGGTAACTTTAGAAATTTATTCAATCAAATACCTAGATTTTTTTAGGTTTAGAATTATAATTTCCTACATTAATTACATTCTAGTTCTCAATTTCTAAAATTCATTTACAATCAAGTCAAACTTGATTAATCATCTAATTTTTATTTTTGACTAATGGTTCTTATGTGTATAACCCATTAAGTTTCATAATAAATTGACCCAAATATAAATCATAATCCTAAATAAATAGGATAAAATAAATTAAACAATTTAATTTATTATCAATTCAATAATTAATTGATTTATATTTGAAGATCAAGTATAATGTCTAGCAACCTATAATGATTCTCAAAATATTAGGAAAATCATTAGTACTTTGACTTAACCTTTCAGTAATTAGTTTCTTAATGTAATTATTATCATTTCATCAAGAATGTTGTAATTATTATCCTTTCTTGTGTGTGTGTGTGTGTGTGTGTGATGCTAGGTTTCCAAGCTTCTAGCGATAAATTTCACTCTCTACTGATCGACATGACGTATGACCTGTAGGATAAGATACACCAGTTCTTCTTTATCTTCTCTTTGATGACGGTGAAGTTCACAATCGTTCATAGTTAGAGATCAAGCTTTTAAAGTTTCAACTTAAATCTCTTTTCTCTCTACTAAATCATCATCGTCGAAGTTGTTGTCGCCGAGCTTCATCGCTAAAGGAGGAGGAGACTAACTAGGCAACTGCTTTGTGCTGGCATTGTCATTTTTTGGGTTTTTCTAATTGGATTTTGATGATGGTGAAGTGGAGGGAGGCTATTGTTTTCTTCTTTTTGGTTTTGGAAAAAAAAAGTTACTGTAATAACAAAGTTTTTTTTTCTAGCTTCTAAAGTAGATTGTTTCTCCTAGGATCTTTGAGGCTGCTCTCCTCAATTATATTTTTCTGGATTGTATGGTTTATTTATAGTCTCTTTATTGGATATTTTTTACCCATCCTAATCTTTCTAACTCCTTATCTCTTATCTCTTATCTTTTACCTTTATATCTCTTTATCTCTTAGTTGTGTTAGAGAGGAACTCAAACTCAGGTTATTTATTTCAATCCCTACTTTTCTTTTCTTTTTTCATTTCACTCCTTTATTTTTCTTTTTTCATTTTTTACTTGGTATGTCATAAATAGTGGTAAAAAATTATTTATGGCAATCTATGAGGAGCCAAATGTCGGGTTTCCTGAAATATATACACGCAAAAAATGATAAATTTAAATTGTTTTAAGAGTCCTAGAGATCTCGTTAGATAGATGAATTTTTTAGGGTTTATATGAAGATTACCAAAAGATGAGATATTCTTTAAATATAATCGTCGTAGAATTGAGTTATCGCAAACTACAAGTTGTCTAACTGTCCAGTCAGACTATAATCAACATGAATCACTTATAAGAAACATTCTAAGCTCTTTTAGGAGAGATGAATTGTTATACCTATGAATGTTAACTCTTTTATTTTGTGTTTCTATATTTCTATATTGTATTCTTCCTATCTAAGAAAATAAAAGGCATAACATTTTATTTGTAAAGAAACCTAAAAATCCTATAAATAACAAAATATTAATTTTCCCTTTAAACAATATCATATATATTAATTTAGAATAATTTTAGAAATTTATTCAATCAAGTCCCTACTTGATGTTTTTTATGTCTAGAATTTTAATATTTATATTAATTACATTCTAGTCCTTAATTTCTAAAACTTATTGACAATTAAGTCATTAATCATCTCATTTTAATTTCTAATAAATAGTTTTTACGTGTGTGATTTATTAGGTTCACTAATAAGTTGACCAAAATATAAATCATAATCCTCAATAAAATAGAATTAAATATATTAAACAATAAATTTTATTATCAATTTAGCAAGTAATTGATTTATATTTGAAGATTAAGTACAATGTGTAGCAACATGTCATGATCCCCCAAATATTAAGAAAGTTATAAGTGGTTTGACATAACCTTTCAGTAACTAATTTCTTAGTGTAATTTTTATCCATTCATGAAGAATGATTCAATTTAGACATTATAACAAAGAGTTTGTCTACTTTGTTAAATCATTTTTATTCTTAACATTATAGTAATTGGTTCTACGAATAAGATTTAAAACTCTTTTTAAATCTCATTCCACATTGACTAAGGATTTTATAATCAATACTATTTGAGAATAAACAAAATATTTTACTAAATTCACCCAGGGTGATGAATCATCTTTTGATTACTTAAATATTTTTATATAGTTTATGTTAAACCCAATATTTATTCATTTATTACCCTTGATTATGACAACATGTTGTCGTATTAAAGGATAACACTCCCTATATAAGATAACTTGGTAATCTCAAGTTTAATGATCACTTACATAACTATCATGTGAGTCTTTCCATAGACATAGGTGATCTTTCCATTTGAAATTATCATACAGGTCCATTTAATATACATGTCTTATAACAAACGCTTACATATTTGTTTAAGGTATTCCTTATACCTCAAGTTATAAGAGCAGCTACTTCCCTTAATAAAGGATGAAACATAATATTTATCAATCTCAACACTCTAATTAATATTCAGTCTTAATAGAACATTAACTAGAACATTTAGAAACAATTATTTGATATAATAAGAATCTCATAATTATAACAACTTTATAATTTTCTTTCAAAATATTTTTGTCTTATGAACTTTATCTTTACTTTAAATATTTCAATGATAAAAAATTAGATTTATTAATTAAATATAAATAAATATTAAAGATAATTTTTTTTATTTAATATCAGTGCTAAATATTATTAATCTTTTTACTTCATAACATATTCACTAACACCTAGCTAGCTTAACAAAGTAACTAATGCAGTAAGTAGACAGTTTAGCTGACCTTGACATGGAAATGAAGATGGGTATATTTGAACACGCGATTTGGGAACAATCTTGTCCATTCGCCATTATGCATGAACATGATGAAATCAAAATTAACAAAGAAATAATAGGTTATAGGAAGTTTCTTCTCATTTGGAGTATCCCATGCCCCTTAATTTCCTACGCAGAAACTCATAATTACCTCCATTAAAACGAATTCTCCTTCACTTCTTCACTACCATTACAATATTTTCGATTCTTTTAACTAACAGCAGATCTAAACCATCTACTTTATGAACTTCTGCATGACGGTAATAACCTAGTATTGGTTTGAAGCTTATCACAATTCTTAATGATGTTCGTTGATGAACAGAATAAAATTTGTCAGAATCCATCTTAAGAATCCCATTCATTCCTTTCCTATATATAGCTGTATCAATGAAGGATCACTCCAAGCCATTTCGTCACACTTAAATCTCTAAGATAGGCTCCCATTGAAAATTGAACTGCCAAGCATGAGTTCATGCATACTGTGGTTTCTTTTACTGCAAATAATTCAATACTCTTTCTCTTTCTCATTACCTAGAGGAGGACTTGAGACAGACAGACACTCGCTACTAGCTTTCAAGGCTCAACTTTCAGATCCCACTAACAAACTTAGCTCATGGAATGAATCCTTACACTTCTGCCAGTGGTCAGGAGTCACGTGCGGAAAACGGCATCAAAGAGTCATAGAGCTTGACCTACGCTCCAGCCAACTAGCGGGCCGCCTATCTCCACACATTGGGAACTTGAGTTTTCTTAGGCTACTAAGCCTGGAAAACAACAGTTTCAGCAATACTATCCCCTAAGAAGTAGGTCGTTTGGTTCGGCTAGAGAAGTTGGTCCTTGGGAACAACTCTTTCAGTGGCGAAGTCCCTGTTAATATTTCTCGTTGTTCGAATCTCATGAACCTTAATTTCGAGGGAAACAATCTTTCTGGCAACCTTCCTCCAGGACTTGGATTGTTATCAAAGTTGCAGGTATTTATTTTTAGAAATAACAATTTAGATGGCAAGATACCACTTTCTTTTGAAAATCTTTCATCTATTGTTAAAATTGTTGGAACAAAGAATAATTTGCATGGGGGTGTTCCCAATATTATTGGGAAATTGAAAAGATTGAACTTCTTTGCCCTCGGCTCAAATCATCTGAGTGGTACAATCCCTCCCTCCCTGTATAATTTATCTTCGCTCATTCGTTTCTCTCTGCCTTATAACCAATTTCATGGTACACTTCCTCCAAACATAGGCCTAACTCTTCCAAATATTGAATTTCTTGCCGTTCACGGCAATCAACTCAGTGGATTGATTCCACAAACGCTCTTGAATGCTTCAAAAATTAATCATATTTATCTATCGCCCAACAAATTCACCGGAAAAGTTCCTACATTAGCAAACATGCCTGATCTAAGGGTGCTTTCAGTACAAGAAAATGATCTTGGAAACGATGAGGATGATGATTTGTCCTTTCTCTATACCCTCTCAAACAGCAGCAAGCTGGAATCTCTAGCCATAAACGACAATAATTTTGGAGGGGTGCTGCCTGATATATATAATTACCAACTTCTCAACAAAGCTCAAGGAGATGACTTTTAGAAGCAATCTAATACGAGGAAGCATCCCTGACGGCATTGGATATCTCATAAGCTTGGAAGTTCTGGGTTTTGAGGCAAATCAATTGACTGGCAGTGTACCAAATTCTATTGGTAAATTACAAAATTTAGGTGATTTGTTTCTTAATGAAAACAAATTATCAGGGAGCATACCTTCATCTTTAGGGAACATCACCTCATTGATGCAAATTGATTTCGATCAAAATAATTTACAAGGAAGCATCCCGCCAAGTCTTGGAAACTGCCGGAACTTGGTGCTCTTGGCTCTCTCCCAAAATAATCTGAGTGGTCCCATACCGAAAGAGGTCATTAGCATTTCATCCCTGTCAACCTATCTCGTCCTCTCTGAAAATCAATTGACGGGTTCCTTGCCCTCTGAAGTTGGTAAGTTAGCGAATCTTGGATACTTGGACATCTCCAAAAACAGGCTATCAGGGGAAATTCCCGCAAGTCTTGGCAGTTGTATGAGTTTGGAACATTTGTATTTGGATGGAATCATGGAAACTTCTTCCAAGGCCTCATTTCTGAGTCTTTGAGTTCCTTGAGAGCACTTCAAGTCTTAATCTCTCTTACAACAACTTGACTGGCCAAATTCCCAAGTTTTTGGGAGACTTGATGTTGTTGAAGAGTTTGGATCTGTCATTTAATGACCTTGAAGGAGAGGTGCCTGTGCATGGTGTCTTTCAGAATGCAAGTGCTGTTTCAGTTTCAGGGAACAAGAATCTTTGTGGAGGAATACTTGAGTTGAATCTGTCCACATGCACTTCCAAGTCAAAGCCAAAATCTTCTACCAAGCTAATATTGGGAGTCACTATTTCTTTTGGCTTTATCGGATTAATCTTGATGACCTCTTTTTTGTTTTTGTGTCGCTTGAAAGAAACAAAAAATGAGCTCACTTCAAATTTGTCATGTGAGGCGCCATTCCGAAGGGTAGCCTATGAAGACCTTCGTCAAGCAAGTAATGGATTCTCTTTTGACAATTTAATTGGTTCCGGTAGTTCTGGGTCTGTGTATAAAGGAGTTCTCGCATTGAATGGAGTTGTTGTTGCTGTGAAAGTGTTCAACTTGCGACGTAAAGGAGCTGCCAAAAGCTTTATGACAGAATGTGCAACCTTGTTAAGCATGAGGCACCGAAATCTTGTCAAAGTTTTAAGTGCCTTTGCTGGAGTCGATTTTCAAGGTAATGATTTCAAAGCGATTGTTTATGAGTTGATGATAAATGGAAGTCTAGAAGAATGGTTGCATCCAATCCATACATCAGATCATGAAGTGCCAGAGCCAAGAACTTTGAATCTCATTAAGAGATTAAACATTGCAGTTGATGTTGCTAGTGCTCTCGACTATTTGCACAACGATTGTGAAATGCAGATTGTCCATTGTGATCTTAAGCCCAGTAACGTTCTTCTTGACGGGGATTTGACTGCTCATGTCGGGGACTTTGGATTATTGAAGTTCCTTTCCGAACCATCGAGTCAGTCATCCTTGAGTCAGAAAAGCTCCGTTGGATTAAAAGGCACCATCGGATATGCAGCCCCAGGTACCATAAAAATCTGGAAGGATATACATTCCATTATTTACAACCTGATTAATTAACCATGCAAACAAACTCATTGCAGAGTACGGAATGGGGAGCAAGGTGTCAACTTATGGGGACGTATACAGCTATGGCACCCTATTGTTGGAGATGCTTACAGGAAAAAGACCTACAGATAGCATGTTTGAGGACGGGATAGGACTTCACAATTATGTTAAAATGGCATTGCCTGACCGTGTGCTACAAGTTGCGGATCCGACACTTTTGAGAGAAGTTGATCAGGGAGCAAGTTCCGATCAAATCCTGCAGTGTTTGACTTCAATTAGTGAGGTGGGAGTTTTTTGTTCTGAAAGGTTTCCTAGAGAGAGGATGGACATTAGCAATGTTGTAGCTGAATTGAATAGAACGAAGGCCAATTTCCTCCACGGAAGGCATGGACTGCCAGCGTGAAATCATTTTTAGATGGCAAAGTGCCTGTTTGTTCATATACTCTTATACGTGTAGTTAAATGGATGGAAGTGTGCAATAAGCAATCTAACGTGCAATAATTTTTATTGGTAAATAACGATGAAGTATTTTTTTGTCGGCATTTCCCTTGCTTTTAAAAAAATTTCTAGCAGAGTAATTTGACATGGTGTCTTATTTGTTTTTTTTTTCTTTGTATTTCTCATTTATTTAGTTTATTATAGCACTTCCTCTTACAACTATCATTATAATTTGGTGTGAGTTCTTTCTTTTTTCCTTAAATTTCTTCTTAGTGTTATCGTGAAAAGATAATATTTCCAATACTCTCTTATATTTAATCATTAATTAATAACGGTGGTTAGTAGAAACCAAGGTGTAAGAATTTGTTTCTTTTCTTGCAAGTTTTGTACTTTCTCATATCTTAAATATTAAAAATTGTTCGAAGATATTTAAAATAATCTTATTAATGTTTTTTTTTTTTTAAATACATAAATTGTATAAGAGATTCATCTGACTTTGTATTTTCTATTCTTACCTGTGACATGCAGCGGTTATACTATATATATAGATTAAAAAGCACAACTGGTTTCACTATCAGTATTAATGATACTGCCCCTCTAATTCATAATCTAAAATATTGCGTTTTTTTCTCGCCTTCCTCCCCCATCTAGCCTCAGTTGGGCTTCAATACAATGACTCTTGCACCATCAAAAATATTCAATCTGGACTTATCTAGTGGGGATATAAATGTAGTGTAAAGTTTTTCTTTCTCTTGTGGAGAATGAGATATGTAGTTGAGGTTAATTATTAGGAGTAAGGGCTAAAACTTTCGACTATTCCCTTTTTTATATATATATAACCCGGGGTGTCTGACCAGCTTACACGCATTACAACTAATCACCGGGCCCACTTAACACCCTGCAAGTCCAGTGGGCAGGTAAGACACCGCGAGGGTGACAGACATGCAAAGAGAGAATCGAACCCAGGTGCAGAGAAAGGGAACAAGTCCCTTTCCCCGCTAGGCCACGAACTCAAGTGCAACTTTCGACTATTCCTTGATTATATACTTGGAAGATAAAAAAATTTAATGTACAAGTTGTGAATTTGTGATGAAACGACTCGCAAATTGATTTGAAAGTAAAGTAAGTGGGTAATAATAATAATAATAATAATGTAAAAATGATTTTAAATCGTAGAAGACTGGAGGGAGATAAGAAGAGAGTTGGCAGGAGAGTGAGAAGATAGATTTATTTTATGGTTGTCCTGAAAAGATAGGGAGCTTAGAGAGGTTTATTATTTTTAAGGAAACATATCCTATATAGAAAAAAATTATTCAATTAATACTAAACTATCAAATTGATGAGAAAAAGTCATCCAGTAAGATTCCATCTGGCTGTGTGAATAATTTGCAAAAGCCAGAACATCTTCTTCTTCTCCACTATTCCACAATACATATGTATAATGCCCAGACGATCAATAAGAAAAGAAACCTAAAGCAAAGGCTGAGCTTATGATCAATTTGGTTACCTGCAGTAAGATTATAAAAAAAAAT
>Ga0307518_10003298_pt1 | contig 11654 bp, 8 predicted proteins | sample 25_EM_MG_FD_203889 | JGI IMG/M metagenome (GOLD analysis project Ga0307518, IMG submission 203889) | Populus trichocarpa ectomycorrhiza microbial communities from riparian zone in the Pacific Northwest, United States - 25_EM | ecosystem: Host-associated > Plants > Roots > Unclassified | place... | reverse complement strand
GAAATAATAAAAAACATAACAATCAATAATAGAATAAAATTGAGATAAAACAATGAAATTTAATTCTTCATTTCCAATTACCATTTCCATGGAAAATTCAACAATAACAATTAAAAGAGACTAAATTTTTAAATAATTATTACAATACAAACAATAAAATAATTAAATTTTCATTCTATACATCTACACAAATTTATACGAATAGTTAAATAATTAAATTCAATTATTTAAAAAATAATTTGCCAGCACCTTCTCTATATTAGAGATTACCCACAGTTTTCATACTTACAAATATTGATAATATCCACAAGTCAATTTTCATTCTACATATCTACACAAATTTATACGAATAATTACACAAATATTGTAAAATCAACTCTATACAACCTAACATCTATAGAAATTCAACATCTATATATTTTCAATTAACATTTATACAAATTCATAAATAACAATTAAAATTAATCAAAATAATAAAAAACATAACAAGCAATAATACAATAAAATTAAGATAAACTAATTAAATTTAATTATATATTTCAATTAACATTTTTAAGGTAAATTCAACAATAACACTTCAAATTTAACAAAATTTTCTATTATTATGGCAATACAAACAATAAAATAAATTGAACAAATAAAAAGAAAAAACTAAAGACTTTAGGAATGAAAAATATTTACCTTAATAGTGTATTGATTTCAAGATTTTATCTACAAACAATACACAAAACAAAGAACAAAGATAAAGAAAGGAGAATCATACCTTTTAATATGTTGAAAACTACAATCAAAACAATAAAAATACAATGAGAAACGCAAAGGATTTGCAGGAGGAGAAGAGAAGATGAATGAGAGGAGCCGAGAAAAAATGAACCGCGGAGGGGGGGTCGGTTTTATACTGCAATTTTACCGACAGAATTACCGATAGAAAATAGAATAATATTTTTTTGAGCGGTGGCATTAAATTCCGTCAGTAATTCCCATCAATATTTTTTGAATTTCACACTAAAATTTTGAAAATCTCTCCAGATTTTTCAAAATCCGCCAGCACATCCGTCGGTAAAAAGGTGTCAGAGCACGGGCGCATTGGATTTGTCGCGTTCCTCGGTGATGCCGTCGATAATTGTGCCGACCGACTAGACAATCTGACAGTCTCCCTCATTGGAATGTGCACCATCCGTTGCTGATTTCGTCGGTAAACTCGTCGATGATTGTGGTAGGGGCTGTAATTGTTTTGTAACTATTGGTAAAATACCAACAGGACACAATCTGTCGGTATAGCCGTCAATGATTGTGACACAATGCTGTAAGTTTTTTACAACTCTCGGTAAAATACAAACGGGACAAAACTTGTCGGTCTGACCGTTGGTGATTGTGGCAAAATGCTGTAATTTTTTTGCAACTCTCGGTAAAATACCGACGGGACACAATCCGTCGGTCTATCCGTCTGTGTTTGTGTCAAGCTTTTGTATATTATGTTTGTATTGCATGTCTATCCTCCTGCACAAACGCTTAAATTGCAAACTTACAGCACGCACGACACAATAACAAGCGCAAACAATTATGAAATAAATATATATTTCATGTTCCAAAATATCATCTATATTACATTATAAAAAAAAAGGCTTTACAACATATTTAGTCAGAATTTTCGTCTTCGTCCTCAATTGAATTGTTATCAGCTTCATCGCACTCTTCAATGTGGTTATCATCTTCTTCGTCAACATTCTCTAGTCCACTAGAGCTTAAGACAACATTCAACTTCTCTGCGTCAACATCAACAAGACTATCATCGAAAACACAAAAATTTAAATTTTCTTCTAAGTTAATCAAAGGAGCAACTTGGTATGGTTCAACCAACCCACTAGCTTGAAATACTTCATTTATCACACTTGTGTCTTTGTTCTCATCCTTCACAAACCAACTCTATATTTTTACGGTTACAGAACAACGCTAAATCCAATCTAGCCTTGATGTTGTCCTTTGTCTTCCCTTACACATCCATGATAGTGTTGAAAATGTTCTCAAACACGTTCTTTTCAATGTGCATGACGTCAAGGTTATGGCGAAGAATATTGGTCTTCCAATAAGGAAGCTCCCAAAAAATACTTTACTTTACCCAATTATGAGTCAAACCAAAACCAGAAAATTTTTGCTTACCTGATTGGAGACCAAACACAATTTCACCGTACTCTGATACAACATCATGCAATTCTTCAGCAGAAAGACGCGGGGGTGCAACATCCTTTTTAACTCTGCCAACAAGAAATCCTTTCTGTTCTTTCTGTACCTGTGATTCAGTGGCAAGAAACGACGGTGACAGTAAAAAAAAGAAGCTTTACCCCTGTTTGTTAGCGTGAATGCCTTGTTGTTTTCCATACAGTATGAACATGCTAGTTTTCCATGCGTGCTCCAACCAGAAACCATTTCATAAGCTGGGAAATAATTGATAATCCACATCAAAGCCGATGGAATGGGTGGTTGGCTGCAGTTTGGGAGGGGAGAGTTGGGATGGGGAAGAAGAAGGAGAAATAGAGGAAGAGAGAGTCGGCAGAGTGAGTATATATTGGCTTTTACCGATGGAATCATTAACGGACACGTCCCGTCGGTAAGTCCACAGGTGACTGTGCCACGTCATTGTATGGAGATCTCGGTTTGAATCCCTCAGTCATTCCGTCGGTAAAATCATATGAAAAAAATCTACGTCATCACATTATTGCAACTTTTCAAAAATCTATATAATCCGTCGGCAATACGATCGGTATATACCGACAGAATACGTCCCTCGGTATATACTGATCGTATTGCCGATGGAAATTGTCTGTCGGTATATACCGACAACATTAGAGATAAAATTATTTTCGTTGGTAAAAATTATCGACGAAAAAATTCCATCGATAATTCCATTGGTTTTCGCCGATTTTCAGGTAGTGAATTTTTTAAATGATTATGTTTAATTTGATCTGGTGAATAACTTGTTGGCTTGAGCTATAATTGTTGTTTTTGTGATTCTGTTGTCTTTGAAATTGTGTTTTTGCTCGGTAGGGAGTTGAAAGTATCAAGACAAACAGCCAAAATGATATTTTAACAAGTTACTCATGTAATACATACGCGACCACCGATCGCATATGTAGTGGTTGTGCATGTAGTAAATGTGCGACCAATAATCGTGCATGTAGTAAATGTATGACCTATACATAGCGCATGTGTTACATGCATGATTACTGTTTTTGTGCTAGAATAAGAATTATTTTCTTAACTGTGCTAGTTTGAGAAATAAGTTTGTTGACTGTGCTACTGTGAAAAAAATCTCAGACCAAGGAGTAACCTCTTTTCATTTTGAAGGATCATTTTGCATATATAACAACGACATTCTTTTTGAAGAACTTCAAATTTCAAGGAATTTTAAGAACTTTGAGAAGCCAAGGCCGACGGCCGGCAGCACACCTAGCTCCGCCCTCGAGTGCAGGGCATTTAAACCTTAGAACGTGCTAATAGCCTCGCTGGCCCTTGCGGTTTATAAACCATGTAATTTCACTGGACTTGTATATGTCAGCTTCATGAATGCACTTGTCAAGTGTTTTAATAAGATAGAAAACAATAGGCAAAACAGAAGTATCAATGAAGACAATTTAGGACGGTTAAATGGAACTTCTTTTTTGTGGAAATAAATCCCTTTTGTGATAAATATAGATAGATATTTGCATGCCCACCTATATCATAATTTTTGGGACAGGCTTGATGTGACCAGTCCAATTTAATCCACCCAAATGCTATCGAAAACTGGGCACCGATTTCTCAATATGTTTATTTTCCTTGTATTATTATCATGCATTTGAAAGAGAAGATCTGTTGTCTTGGCTCTGAAAGTTACTACTTGGTGCTTAGTGCTTGTTAGCTGAAGACGAGAAGATATAATATCTCCAAGTTGGCTCAGGTTGCAAATAAAATGCTTCATCAACCGAAATCAAGGGGTTAGCCTTAAGCACACCTGCATAGCCTCACATCAAATAGTAAGATTAATTTTGATGCAAGACTCGGTGATTGGGTCTAGGGGGCTGATGTGCTGGTAGTGGCAGTCAATTTTTGAGGAAGATGATAGGTAGGACCTACCCACCCACAGTCAGTCACTTGCTACCCCCACCACCACTGGACAAGAAATGCAAATTTGGCAAGCATGAAAGAAACCCAACGCGCACGTTAAAGCAAAGTCTGTGTCATTAGGGTTTAGGGGACCAAAGCATCAAATCCAGCCAACTGTACCCATCAAAGGCTGACCACATTGCGCCCTAAACAATGTGCAGACAAAGATCTCCCTCTCCATCTTGGTTTTGTTTTACTTTCTTTGTTCAGGTCCCTTATGGGCACCCACATGAACAAAATGGAGGACACTCATCTTCCTGTTGTGAAATTATGAAATTGCCATCCATCATAGAAAATGTGCGGAAATTAGGAACTGAAGCAAGGTTAGATCAGACATTCTAGTATCATTTTGGTGCTCTGGTTACTGAAACACGGGTGCCTAGGCGAGAATGCTTCTGAAGAATCCTTGTATATGTTTATGGACGAGTCATCCATTCGTAGGCTAGGACGTCCTGGGCGGCAGGACGCGAGTGGACTCATTGGAGGACCATGTATTCCATATCGGTCACTGGTCATCACGTACCATCCTGTACTTGTGTGTAATGTCATGGAGGTTGATAGCTGTATATCATGTTGATGATAGGTCAAGAGATGAAATCGCAATAACAGTACTTAATCCAACCAATTGACAGAACGATATATTTAATTGAAAATATTAGATATCATGCAATTGTAAAACTCACTTGTAAAGGGATCTTCGAGGAAAGATTGAGGCATCTTTGAAACTTGATATTCGAGGAAGCCATACCCATTCCATAGTAATTCTAGTGATGCCAACATTTCTATTTTTTGCGGTTTTAATTGTCAAATTCTCTCTTCTTGTTTTTTTTCTTTGTTTTTTCTTTTGCATTGAGATTAATTCTTTCCCTTATTAGGTGTTAGGCATAATATCAATACCTGAATCGATTTTTGAACCTTTTTTTGTAGCATTTCCTTAAATTTGAACCTATGTAATATTAAAGGAGGAAAAAAAATACTTTTGGAACTAACGTCTCAAAGGTAACTAACTAAGTATAATTCTGTAAACAAATGTTTTCTTCTTAAAAAAAATCTTCATCCGTAGAAATGGATTTCTCGTAACTAATATTTCTTCACAGAAAATTCATAGGTCAAATGAAGAACCTAAAGGTGGATTCATGGTTGTGAATTTCATTTGAAGTTCATCTTTTAGTTTATTCCATTAGCCTAGTCTTTTTGTAAAACAACATTTGATGTTGAAAGTTTATAAATATGTAATTTTATTTGCTTTTTTTGTTTTATAGAATCAATTTGTTGGTTAAACTTGCAATTAATGATGATAAGAAAAAGCATATAGTTATAACGGGCACTTGTATAATTATGATATTGTATGATAACATGGGCCACAAAATTTAAGGTGGATATCAAATTTACTGTAGAGGGTCAAACCCAGGGAGCGGAAACCCAAGAAGCAGGAATGAATGAGCATGGAAAAATCCAGTGAGGTTCTGGTCATGTGTGGCCTTTAAAGAATCTTCACCTCTATAATTCCAACCCCTTTTAACACATGGTTAGAAGGTAGCTTGTGGACTGTTGCTTACGGAAGTTTCAGGTTGTGTGGGGGCGTATGTTGTCGGGGACACTTATAGTGTATTTTAATAGGGTGTCCTAAAAACAAATCATCTCTACTGAGGTGAAAAGTCAAGAGTGAGTCCAAACAGAGTGTCCAAAATGTTGGCAGATTCAATTCTATGCGAAATAAATTGATTGCAGAGTGAGTGATTGTTGAGTTTCCTCTGCTTCGCAAAACTAATGATAAGGAGCTGTAATGGAGTTAAAATCCAGCATGAATATATTGACGAAAACTCTACTGGAAAGACACAGTAGGCAGTGACAGTTCATGAGATAGTGTCAAATTTGGCAACATTAACCTATACGAGCAGTGGACTGATGCAAGTTTGAACTTGGATGATGGACAATCCAAGGCAGGAAGCAAACACAGTAGATTCGGCTGCATAGAATGATAGTTACGCGGCAATGTAGTGAGTTGTTACGACAATTATGATCATGGCTTCAAGGGGGGAATAGGTGTCCAGATCATAGGGGCATGACTGCTGAACATGGGAGCATGATTGGGATTGCTCCTCAAAACACTAAGATCATGGGATCATGGGTCAAAACCAACCACTAAGTTCATAGGAAGAAGGGGAAGAAATCACTCGCAGTACATGGCTTTACCTCCTCCCCACTAAAGCTGACACTAAACGTAACATAGAATCCTTTGCCAACTTAGTTGAAAACCAATTTAATTGCAAGATTAAAATTCTGCGAAGTGATAATGAGGGGAATTCCACATGAAAGATTTCTTTCATACCAAAGGAATCATTCACCAAACTAGCTGTGTCGAAACACCCCAATAAAATGGGATTGTAGAATGCAAACACCAGCACCTACTTAATGTTGCCCGAGCTTTAAGATGTCAGGCCAATCTTCCCCTTCAATACTGGAGTGATTGTGTCTTAACTGCCACATACTTCATTAATCATACACTTAGCCCCTTGCTTAAAAACAAAACACCCTTTGAACTCTTATTCAATAAATCACCCACTTATGCCCATTTAAGGGTATTTGGTTCTCTTTGTTTTGCTTCCACTCTCTCCCACCAAAGAAAGAAATTTGAATCCCATGATCGCATATCTGTTTTTCTTGGATACCCTTTTGGCATAAAAGGCTACAAATTGCTTGATCTCCAATCCAATACCATTTTTATATCTAGAGACGTCACCTTTCATGAATCAACTTTCCCATTTCACTCCTTACCTCACCTCTCCACTAATGCATCTAACAGCACAACATGTGTTTTCACTAAACCATTACCTGACACTCTTGATTTTCCTATCATCTCTTCTCCATTTACACCCGATGATTTATCTCCTTCCAACATACCTCACATAACTTCACCAGCACTAAATGACTCTGTCATCTCCACAACAGACCCCTCATTTGATTCTCCATCTCACACTCCTGTTATTCTACCTTGTTCCTCTCTTGATTCAGCCCCTCGCAGAACCACCAGGGTCAGAAGAGCACCACAATATTTACAAGACTTCCATTGTAACTAGTCCTCACTTGTTGTGCCTTCTTAATCATTGTCCAAGTCTGAGACTTCAAACACCGGTAATCTCTACTCATTGGCAAACTTTATTTCTTATAAAAAATGTTCCCCATTATTCACTGCTTTTTCTAGCTCTATCTTCATTCATACTAACCCCATCACATACAACCAAGCCATGAAACATCCTGGCTGGTGCAAAGCCATGAGTGATGAATTGCTTGCCTTGGAACAAAATAACACCTGGATCATCACTGACTTACCTCATGGCAAGTCAGCCATTGACTGCAAATATATTTACAAGACTAAATTTCATGCTGATGGTACTAATGAGAGATTGAAAGCCAAACTTGTAGCCAAGGGTTTTATGCAGAAGGCAGGTATTGATTATACAGAGACTTGTTCTCCTGTCATAAAGCTTGTTACTGTCAAGGTCTTACTCTTTATTGCAGCAATCAAAGGATGGTGTCTCTTACAATTTGACGTCAACAACGTATTTCTTCAGGGTGACTTGAAAGAAGAAATATATATGCGCAGGCCGCCTGGTTATTCTGTAGGACGCACCAATCAAGTCTGCAAGCTTCTCAGAAGTTTATATGGACTCAAGCAAGCCTCACGCTTCTCTATTTCTCTCATTGCCTTTGGTTTTACACAATCCAAAACTGATTATAGCCTATTTACTAAGGTGGATAACAATTCATTTATTGCCTTACTAGTTTATGTTTATGATATAATTGTTGCTGGAAATTGTTCATCGTCCATCGAATCCGTTAAATCCTTCCTACACAACCAATTTAAATCAAAGACCTTGGCTGCTTATGCTACTTTCTTGGCTTAGAAGTTGTTAGATCCTCAAAAGGTATTCATTTATGTCAGAGAAAATATGCTTTAGACATTCTGGATGATTCAGGAACCTTGGCCAGCAAACTCCTCAAGCTGCCTCTTGAGCAGAACTTTGAGCTCAGCAAGACTTCTGGAGATCCTTTATCAGACCCCCAGCTCATATCGTCGTTTTATTAGAGGCCTTTTGTATCTCACAATCACTAGGCCGGATATTTGTTATCCTGTCTAGGTCCTCAATCAATAGATGGATACACCTACCAGCATACATCTAGCCACAACTTATCGCGTTCTTCATTACATTAAATCTGCACTTGGACAAGGTATTTTATTATCTTCTTCTTCACATATTTAACTCAAAGCCTTATATGACTCTGATTGGGCTTCCTGCCCTGACACTAGAAGATCAGTCACGGGTTATTGCATATTCCTTGGAGACTCTCTTATTTCTTAGAAGTCCAAGAAACAATCTGTTGTCTCTTGCTCCTCAACTGAGGCAGAATACCGTTCTATGGCTTCCACTTGCTCAAAACTCACTTAGCTTCGATATCTCCTTCAGGATTTCTGTATTTCTCATCCTTAAGCTACTCAACTTTACTGTGATAACCAAGCTGCTCTTCACATAGCTGCAAACCCAGTTTTTCACGAACGGACAAAACATATTGAATTGGATTGCCATCTCATCCATGACAAAATACAGGAAGGTCTTATCACCACTGCTCATGTTGCTTCTCAAAGTCAACTAGCGGACATCTTTACCAAAGCTCTTCCTTCTTCTATTTTTCAATAGCATTTGTCCAACATGGGAATAGTTAATCTCTATTCTCCATCTTGTGGGGGGATATTAGAGACCACATCAACAGCATGCCATTTAGCATGCACCAAGCAACAACCTGTAACAAAATTGCAACAGAATAGCCAGCACCACGCCAGCAAAATAACAGCAGCACAACATGCTGCAACCGAATGAATTATTTGTAATTATTCCTTTTTTGTTTTTTGCTTATTTAGTTGAGGGCCTTTTATCATAAGAAAATAGACAAAATAGTTTATTAGATAAACTGTGTATAAATAATATTGTACACGATTATTCTTTTTAAGCATAATACTAGAGGTTCCCTTATCCTTCGTGCAAAAGCTCTCTCTCTTGTCTTTTATTTCTTCCTCCAATTTGTTACATGGAGAGATTTCAAATAACCTGATAGATATGAAGTGAATGAATATCAATACAATGTTAAGGATTCTCTTACATTGCCAATTTGAAGCTACACAACAAAAGCTTATTATTCCTACCAAAAAATTATTATAACAATTTTAAAAGAAGCTTTTAGCATTCAATGCAAATTGAATTTCGAAATCAACATGATTGTATTATTATTAGTTTTTTTCTTGCAAGAAGAAAAGGGAAAATCTCAAGGTTCTCTGTCATCATTGTCCCCTGGCACATAGCTTATTCTACATTCAACACTCAACCGTAACATAATTTTGAAAGAAATATAAGCTTACCATTTTCAACTGCCTATTATTGCCAAAATATTCAATTGTAATTATTAATTCCAATTCTTTTAGCATAGATAATCTCTCTATTTAATTATTTAGACCTGAAAAACTCAAACAATTGGCATAAAACATGTTCTCAACAAATTGAATCCAATTATGCTCGCACATGGGTACAGAAGAGCTTGCTAATGCCTTAAAGAGCTACGGACATTCAAGAACTAAAATGTAAGTTTTTTTTTTCCAGCATCATTTTTTATCTTCTAATTATATAGTGTTTTGAGCCTACTCTCTATTTGCATATACATAAACAATTAATTACTGTATTTTCAAAATTTAATACTCATTCCAAACACTTTTGGATGTTGTTTGTACAGGGTTTTGATTTCTCACTAATTCACAGCATGGTTTGCTAATGGGGTTTGTAGCAATTTGTACTTAATGCTTGAAGTCTGCAGGAAATTTTTGTGCATGAAAAAGGTTAGTTCTCTATTCTGTGTTTATCCTGGCTAATGACAGAAAGACAGTATTGTCACATGACTTCTTAACTGTTTCATTGTCTGAAATTTCTGTTAAGATTTATTCCTTTCAGCTCTCTTAGAGATTCTGCTTTATGTTTGGTGATAATTTTTGCATCAAATCACTTCAAAATAACTTTCCAAGGTATGCTAGGTCGATGTATGTCTCACATAGACAGAAAATTATGCAGATCAGATCATTATATGCTGGAAAATTACAAAATGATTTTTGTGATCGCAACCACATATCAAACTGCTATATATTACTATAATATAGATCATCATGATTTAAAGATTTTGTTCATAAATCATTAATAGGATATTTAAGTGCCGGAGCTGGAGGGGCCAAAGTGTACAAGTACTGTGTTTGATAGGCATCAGGATGTTATGCAATTCTTTCCTGGCTATACAAACTAGGTTGTCATATTTATATCGAATTATAATATCTTGAACAGTTGTATAGAATACATATTAATGAATAAAATGCGTGTAGATTGCCTAGTTGTTTTTGTGTAACCAACATTATGTGTGCATGATTTTTAGTACTTCGTCTATCAAATATGACAGTATTTTCTTCTCTTGTGATCACAGAATTCAGGCATTCAAAACTTTCAGAGGCCTGATATTTTAATATACTCGGACATGAATTTTCCCTTGAAAGGTTTCTGCTCTTATTGCTCTTACTACAAAATGTCTAACAGGAAATAAAGATCCAACACTAATTAAGCAGTAACTGATTTTTTTCACTCTCTGTTATATCTTGTAGTTTGAGCAAATGCCTCCAAAAGAGAAACCAAAGGAGGGCTACACCCTTAAGGTGACATCACCTGATATTGGTGGAAGGACAGTCATAGGCAGTGACAAGCTTACTCTAGTTGAACAAAGACAGTTTCTTTATGTCAGAATTGTGAGAGCCAATGGCTTGCCAGTGAACAACATGACTGTCACTTGTGTCCCTTTTGTCGAGCTAAAGAATGGAAACTACAAGGGAATAACTAGATGCTTTGAACAGACCTCAAACCCAGAATGGAATGAAGTCTATGCTTTCACAAGAGATCGCCTTCGGGGTGGGAGATTAGAGATCCTGGTAAGGGATAAAGAATCTGCGGTTAATGAGATTATTGGCTGTCTTTCCTTTGATTTGGGCGATAATCCTACGCGGTTTCCACCAGATAGTCCATTGGCAGCACGGTGGTATAAATTGGAGGATCGCAATGGGGTTAAGGTTGCAGGAGAGTTGATGTTAGCTACATGGATAGGGAATCAAGCTGACGACGCATTTTCTGTTGCTTGGCATTCTGATGCAGCTGCAGTTAGCGGGAAAAGCGTGACAAACATTCGTTCTAATGTTTACCTCTCCCCTGTGCTTTGGTATTTAAGAATTCAAGTGATTGCAGCAAAGGATTTGGCACCTGCAGACAAGAACAGGAAACCAGAAGCTAACATCAAGGCTGTTCTTGGGAACTTGGTTTTGAGGACTACAGTTTCAAAGGATAAGAATCCGAATCCTACTTGGAATGAGGAAGTGATGTTTGTTGCAGCAGAGCCATTTGATGATCATTTAATTTTAAGTGTGGAGGACAAGA
>Ga0307518_10003297_pt1 | contig 11655 bp, 8 predicted proteins | sample 25_EM_MG_FD_203889 | JGI IMG/M metagenome (GOLD analysis project Ga0307518, IMG submission 203889) | Populus trichocarpa ectomycorrhiza microbial communities from riparian zone in the Pacific Northwest, United States - 25_EM | ecosystem: Host-associated > Plants > Roots > Unclassified | place... | reverse complement strand
ACCTATGTCAACGATCGCCAGAACGATTGGGCCAAATGGATCAAAATCGCCCAGTTTGTATGGAACAATACGGTCTCGGAAGTCACCACTGATTCCCCGTTTGGAATTACCCGGAGTTATTCCCCGCGCATGGGTGTAGAGCCAGTGCAGACAGTAGCCCCAGCGGCTAAGGACTTTGCTGCCATATTTAACAAAGTCGTTGAATCTTCGGAGAAGGCTAAACGCAACATGAAGCTTCAGGCGGATAAGCATAGAAACCCCGCCCCGGATTATACTATCGGTCAGCAAGTCTGGCTCTCAACGGACAACCTTCGTATGTTAAGTCGCGCTTCTAAAAAGCTCACAGAGAAGTGGATTGGCCCCTATGAGGTCACTCGAGTAACCCCGAATGCGGTTGAGCTTAAGCTCCCGAAAACTCTTCGGATTCACCCGGTAGTGAATGTCTCTCGAGTTAAGCCTTATTTAGGACCACTCCCTGGGCAACCCGTCTCCCGGCCCGGTCCGGTACACGTCTCTGAAGAGCGCGATGAAGAATATGAAGTGGACTATATAGTGGCTTCGCATATTTATAAACGGCAACTCCAGTACCTGGTACACTGGAAAGGATACGAGGAACATGAAAGAACGTGGGAGCCCTCATCGAATCTAAAGAATTCTCCTCTGGTAGTCGAGTGTTTTTATAAGGAAAATCCCTCCGCTCCTCGCAAGCTTCGAATGCTGCGGTCGGACTTTGACTCGTTATTTACTCGGATTCCCGAGAATCTTACCGTCTGTGAACCCACCTTTTGCAGTCTGGAATCCTGCACCTAAGGGGGGAGTAGTGTAACGGTCTCACTTTTTATCTTATCGTACCGTAGTATCTTATCTAGTGCATCTTATCTGTAGACTTGTCTGGACCACAGCCTCGTGCTGTGCATGCTGTATCCCTTGATGTCATTAGCATAGCCTTACCACAGGATGGCAGCTGTGTTCACTGCCTCGTACAGCATACAGCCTCATGGATAGCCTCGCACAGGACACGTGTAGTGTAGTATATATACTGCTGCAATCCAGCACCCAGAGGCTCTCCATTCGAGCTCTCTTTGGGTCTTCTGCTCTAAGATCTCCAATCCTATTTCTCCTCAGAGTCCCGTGTGGTAGTTCTTTGGGTTTTGCCCTTAGGGTTGTCTCACGGGGGCAGGGTGTGCTTGAGATGGATGGCACCAACCTCAAGGCGGTTTTGTGTATGGTCCCGAACGTTTTGCAACCCCTTCATAGCTGACCTACTTGTAGGACCACTTGATGTCTGCGTCGTCTCTGAAATATTCACCCACATCAGTCCAATTTGCTACAGCAACACAAGGGATGTCACTGGCTGGTCTGCCACGGGTCTGCCACACCAGGGGCCCCGCTCATCAAGATGAAGAAGCACTGGAGGTGGGGCATGCTCGAGATGGACGGCACCAACCTCCAGGCAGTCATGTGTATGGTCCTGAGCATTTCACATCCCCTTTGTAGCTGACCTGTCTGCAGGAGTACTAGATGTCCACGTCGTCTCTGAAATATTCACCCACATCAGCCCAATTTGCTACTCAACACAAGTGATGCCACTGAGGGCTGGGCTGGTCTGCCACACCAGGGGCCCAACGAAGAAACAGCGGAGGCGGGGCACGCTCGAAACGGTGTAGTAGGGGAGTCAGGGGTAGAGTTGGGGGAGCACTCGGGCGGTGCTTAGTCAGCACCAGTAGATCACACGGGCGGATGCATGTACATGGACAGATTCGGACTATCACACCACAGGATTGCGAGGAGTCCTCACTGTCCCATCGTGGTAACGAGAGTGGGCTCGACCTGAGCTCAATACTAGACACACAACACCGTTCACCGTACCACACCGTTCACCGCACTGCACCACCGAACAGAAGCAACCGTGCAAGCACGAGGACACCGCACAACCTACACGTGTCAGAAAGGAATAAAAACAATCAGCTGAGTCCAAGCTTAGTCCAAAAACCACCACAGCACCACTGTCAACCTGTCTCGTAGAAACCTGCAACGCAACGCAAGGGGCCGCTTCCTGCCCTCACAGTCGTCAACACCACCGAACGCCCCATCACCGCTCACTGGCAGCGAATATCTGTTTCCGTCAGAACCGCAGTCACCAGAATACACTTCAGCTTCACTGCCGGAGTACGCGTCTACACGTGGAATCCCGCCGTCCAGGCGAACTTCGCCAATTAGCCCAGACCACGAAGAGCTCTACAGAGAACTTACAGAGCTCTTACCATTGACCCCACCAGCTTCAACAACCGTCGCACATAACCAACGACAACGAGCGTTCACACTCCCACAGCCTACAGTCGCACCACCGCCACCCGTAGTGCAGCACATACCACCGCCACCTGTAGCGCAGCACGTACCACCGCCACCTATAGTGCAACCGGCACCGCCAGCCCCGGAACCACCACCCCCAGCGAACTTAGCACCCCCACCTCGTCCACGACTGATGGCTGAAACAGTCCCAGTGTTCTATGGGGACCGGGCCAGGTCACAGAACGCAGGTGATTTCATCAAGGCGTACAACCAGAGCATGATGTTCCTGAATCCGCTCGCCACGGATGTGCAAAAAATGACAGCACTGGCTAATTACCTCGGAACGGGCTCACCAGCGGAGCAATGGTACCAAGATTTGATGGCCAACATCCCGGCGAGCTGGAACGATCTAGTAACAGCGTTCAACACAAGATGGCCCACAGGCAGAAGCGCGAAACAAACATCGGGAGAGTATCAGACGGAACTGCTCGAGCACAAAATACTGGAAGGAGATGTTGGGGTAATCAAGACGATAGAGCAGCAGAGGAAGTGGACGCATGTAAAGTGGGCGGAGGACGCAATGGAACTAGCCACTTTAGCAGGAATCGAAGCAGGGCCAACACTAATCTACCAAGTCAGGAAGAACCTACCGAAAGTAATCAGGAAGCAGCTGGCCAACGAGTACACCGACTGGGCAACATTCACCACAGTGGTAATGGACATGGACACAGTGAAACTGACGGAGGAAAGGGAGGATAGGGAGGAACGAAAGAAGCAGGAGGAGGAGAAGGAATGGAAACTACTGCACAAAGTGGAGGTGGCGAATAGAGCAACCGCAGACCTCACAGCACAGCTCCAACGCCTGACCATCGGGCAGGTAGCAGTGTCACAGCAAACACCGAGCCCAACCCGACGAACGGGCAGCGCTCCGATGACACGCTTCACACTACAACAGGGACAAAGACGTACCCCAGCGTACCCACCTCCCTCAGAGGAAATGAAAGAGGTCGTCCGAAAGGCACTAGAGACGTACCCGCATCAACGCTCAGACGAAGATGGCCAAAAAGCGTACATGAGCCAGCTGGCAGCATGGACCGCGACGCATGGGACCGTCACACGAATCTCTGAACACACTCCATACCCACTCAAACCAGGAACAGCAGCAATATGTTCAGGAGAATGTTTCCGTTGTGGCACGCACAGCCATGATAGCAGGAACTGCCCTACGATGGAAGGTGACACAATCCACCTCAGCCGCAACGAGATAGCCTGGAGAGCACTATGCAACCGAGTTCTAGGACCCCTTAATAGGAATACTGCACTCAATGTTAGACTCGTAGCTCTAGACGAGCAGGGAAACGAATTCGGGTCGCTGTGAAGGACAGCACAACGACCCCAATACACGATGTATCTAATGTAGCACCCACGGGCATGCATGACGAACTGCATATCACCGACTTATACTCGGCAACCTACGCAACGCCTTGCTACATGACAAGCCCACACGTGAAATCTGTCCCATTCACACACCCGATCGCTCTCAAGAATCTGGACGACGCGGAAGTACGTGTCCAAGCGCTGTTCGATGATGGCGCAATGACTGGAGCAATGTGCTCCTCTGTGTTCAACGTCGTAAAACACACCCTAAAAGGCTGGCGACCCTCTACCCAAATGCTACGCATGGCAAATGGAGCGGTCATCCCATCAGAAGCCACATGGACAGGCACAATATGCGTGGAAGGCATAGAAGCCTGTGGAACATTCGAAGTGTTCAACAGCGGCGGTGGTTGGTCATTCCTGTTCGGAAAACCCCTCCTATGAGCCTTCAAAGCCAAGCACGACTATGTTATGGATGAAGTTACGATAGCAGATAACAGGAACGTCGCAACACTACGTAACCACCTCACGGAGAACCCAGGCCACAGACCCCACGACACGCAGAGCCAAACCAAAGCAGAAAACAACCAAAACGCCCGGCCCACGAATGCAAAAGACCACCCAGTAAACGCCCCCTGCACAATAGGAACGATAGCGAGCGCAGAAACGGCACCCACAAAAGCTGCCAACATCTTTACCAGACAAACCAACCCCTTCGCGCAGCCACGGGTAGACTACATCACACGAAGCATCAAAATTGGCAATGATACCTCACCAAAGGAGAGAGAGGAGGTAACTAAGCTACTAACAGAGTTCGCAGATGTCTTTGCATGCTCCCTCAAGGAGGTGCTACCCATACCGGAAGCGCAAGTTGAATTAACGATACCCGAAGATGCAATGTTCCGAACTACAGTCCACCAACGGCCAATGAATCCCCCACAATGCCAGTTTATGAATAAGTGGGTTGATGAAATGCTCAAGGCTGACTTGGTTGAGTATGCAGACATACCACGTATCAAGCATGTCGCCCTGACAGTCCTAACCCAGAAGACCCATGATGCAAATGGGGGCATGACATTAGCGGACCTCCAGCAAGAGCTAAACAACCAGTGCGAAGGCGCAAACATGGACTATCCATTCATAGGTCAACCCAGCGCAACGAAACAACAACGGCCAATAACAGTGCAAGCGCCAAAGGAACCCCCCAAATGGAGAGTAACCCAGAACTGAACAGAACTGAACAAGGCAACGCAGATACCACCGATGTTCCAAGGTGACATATGTGCAAAGCAACAACGACTGAGTGGACACCGGTATGTATCAGTCTTTGATTTTGCCTCAGGGTTCTATGCCATCGAAATTCCGGACAAATGGCGGCCCTACTTCACATTCTTCGTGGACAGCAGAGGCTACATCTGGTACAAGAGGATGGCCATGGGCTGGACAGGAGCACCTACTGTGTTCTCCGCCACAGTAACGAAGCGACTACACGACATTCTAACAAGTGATCTCATGGAGCTCTTTGTGGACGATGGTGGATGCGAAGATGACACATTTAATGGTATGATGACGAAGCTACGACAGGTCTTCCAACGCTGCAGAGACCACAAACTGTCACTATCACCAACAAAGTGCAGACTTTTTATGACTGAGACAACATTCGCAGGAGCAACAGTAGGCCCGCAAGGTGTTCAACCAGACTTAGCTAAGTTATCGGCAATTGTCAATTGGAAACAACCAGATAACGCACTCAACCTACTATCCTTCTTAGGGCTCACGGGACACTTCCGCGACCTGATCAAGAGCTACTCAAGGATAGAGGGACCACTGCGTGACCTGATAAAACAGGTGGACATACCTAAGCCGATCTCTAAAGCTACCTACCGAAGAGCCATGACTAACTTCAAATTACCAGACAAATGGGAACAAAAGCACACGGAGGCGTTCCTCAACCTAAAGATCGCCCTAACACGCCAGCCGGCACTGCACGCACCTCGGTATGATGGAACACCCTTCATTGTAACAACGGACGGATGCCAAGAAGGTTTCGGGGCAGTACTCACGCAGAAAATCAAGACACAAACACCAAACGGCAAACCGGTCGAACGAACAGTACCAATAGCGTTTGCATCAAAGCGCACTTCCGCAGCTGAGCAGAAATACAAGCCCTTCCTACTTGAGTTTGCAGCGCTAAAATTTGGTCTAGATCAATTCTCGGACACAATCTGGGGATTCCCCATCGAAATTGAGACTGACTGTCAGGCACTCAAAGACGCACTATCAAATGACAACATGTCTGCAGCGCACGCGCGGTGGAGAGATGGTATAATAGCTCACAACATTATTGCAGTATGACATGTACCAGGGCGCCTCAATGTGGTAGCAGACGGACTAAGTCGACAATGGGACAACACAGAACGTATGGAAGACGATGGCAGCAATTGGACAGTCAGCCCGGATCCAGAAGCCCGGTCAGGACTCACGAACAACCTATTCACAGTCACAAAACTACCATGCGAAGAACAACAACTACGAGAACGATTCCAATTGGAACCACTGTTCCTAGAAGTCGTCGACGCAATATGCAACACGGACAGCACCACATCGATACGTGACCGCAGCAGAGCAAGGCATCGAGCATCCCAGTACCTAGTACAGAATGGGAAACTGTGGAGAATCTATGGAGGAACCAGCATCTGCCCGCGGCACAAGGTAGAGTGTATCACACGCGATGAAGCAGAACAAAAAGCGAAGCAACTCCATGAAGAAGGGGGACACTGGGGAAGGGACGCATTAAAAATAGCACTAACTGACAGGTACCACTCCCCGAAGCTAGACATATCCATCATGAAAGCCATCCATGCCTGTGCAAGGTGCAAAAACTTTGGCACTCCGAAGTTGAACTCCCTACTAGAACCTATCACACGGCGCCACCCATTTGAACTACTTGTCGGCGACTACCTCTCAATGCCAACAGGAAAAGGTGGGTACCATACATTGGGCCTATTCCTTGACACCTTTTCGCAGCACCTATGGGTCACCAAGTTCAAAACGGCCGGAACGGCAAAAACGACAGTGGACAGCTTAACGACTATTTTCAACAACTTCACGCCATCAGAAACATTTATGACAGATGGTGGACGACACTTTAATAACGAGCTGGTCAAAACCTACTGCGCTAAGTGGTCTTGCGTACATCACGTAGTGGCAGCGTACTCACCATGGATCAATGGTCTAGTGGAAGGTACCAACAAACTGCTCTTGCACGTCCTAAAACGCCTATGCGCTCCGGACATAGGTGAAGACAACACCATGGAAGAAGACTGGGAAAAGCTACCTAAATCGTGGCCAGACCACTTGGATGACACAGTCCACGCCCTCAACGGTCGCCTCCTCCCGTCTCTCAAATTCACACCTAAAGAATTACTACTAGGTCTCGTGATTGATACCAAACGCACGGAACTGACACACAGTGATATAGAACCGTCAAACGTCGACACCGCCATACACATGGCATATGTGGCACAGCAACGCCTGGATGGCTATGACGAAGCAGTGCGACACGCCATCAAACGGAAGACAGCATTTGACCGCCATGTACTGAAGCGTCAATGGACAGAGGTCACATTCACACCAGGACAACTCGTGCAGATCTACAGAAGTGACTTGGACAACACTTTCAAGACGGAGCGGAAACTGTTACCTAAGTGGTCCCAACCACATAGGATTACATCACGACTAAGAAACTCATACAGATTAGAGACGCTAACGGGCACACTGCTCTCGGGCGAGTTCAGTGCACGAAGACTGAGAACCTTCATTCCAAGAGAAGGCACACGCTTGTACTATGCCCAACAGCAATACATGCAGAATAGGAGAGGAGAAAGGGCAAGAGAGGACATATCAGAAGAGGAGAACGACGATGAAAGGGAGACGACAAACACAGATCAGGAGAAGGCAGGTGGACTGGACGATGAAGACATGGACGACGGTACAGAAGGGACGGCGCCAGAAGGGGGCCCAGCAGATGGACATAGAGTCAGGGCATAGAGGACGACAATTTCAGAGTGTGGCGGGCTCGCAGACGATGCGGACGTCACCGTTTTCAAAGGGGGCACATGTAGTAGGGGAGTCAGGGGTAGAGTCGGGGGAGCACTCGGGCGGTGCTTAGTCAGCACCAGTAGATCACACGGGCGGACGCATGTACATGGACAGATTCGGACTATCACACCACAGGATTGTGAGGAGTCCTCACTGTCCCAACGGACGGCATCAACCTCAAGGTGGTCAAGTGTATGGACCTGAGCATTTCGCATGCTCTTCATAGCTGACCTGCCTGTAGGAGTACTAGATGTCCGCGTCGTCTCCGAAATATTCACCCACATCAATCCAATTCATTACAGCAACACAAGGGATGCCACTGAGGGGCACAACGAAGAAGCAGTGGAAGCAGGGCGCGCTCGAGACGGACGGCACCAATCTCAAGGTGGTCATGTGTATGGTCCCGAGCATTTCATGTCCTCTTCGTAGCTGACCTGCCTGTAGGACTAAATGTCCGCGTCGTCTCCGAAATATTCACCCACATCAGCCCAATTTGCTACAGCAATACAAGGGATGCCACTGAGGGCTGGGCTGCCATACCACCCCCCCCCCCTCCTCATCAAGATGAAGCGCTGGAGGCGGGGCGTGCTCGAGACGGACGGCACCAACGTCAAGGCGGTCATGTGTATGGTCCTGAGCATTTCACATCCCCTTCGTAGCTGACCTGTCTGTAGGAGTACTAGATGTCCATGTCGTCTCCAAAATATTCACCTACATCAACCCGATTTGCTACTGCAACACAAGTGATGCCACTGAGGGCTGGTCTGCCACACCAGGGGCTCAACAAAGAAGCAGCGGAGGCGGGGCACCCTCGAAACGGACGGCATCAACCTCAAGGTGGTCATGTGTATGGTCCTGAGTGTTTCGCATCCTCTTCGTAGCTGACCTATTTGTAGGACCAATGGATGTCCCTGTCGTCTCCGAAATATTCACCCACATCAGCCCAATTTGCTACAGCAACACAAGGGATGCCACTGAAGGTTGGTCTGCTATGCCAGGGGCCTCCCTTGTCAAGGCGAAATGTTCGGGAGACTACACAATGTACCGTATTATGATGTAATGAAATTTTTTATTCTTATTGTAATGAGACCGGAATTATTTGACCATCGAGACTTATTTTGAACTTTTGGACTTAATTGCCTTTTTTTTAAATTTGCTTTGCTGGTACCCTGCCAAGAAAAGTGCCAATAGAAGAAAAAGTACTGAAAAGCACAAAAAGTCCGAAAAGGCACGGATAGAAATCTGTTAAATTCCTGATGCATGGAATCCGAAGACGACAATACAGCACTCGACGCAGTTTCAACTCTTTGCACAGCCGCATCATCTCGCTCTGGAATCAAAATCCATATTCCCGCACTCCCAACAGCCACTGAGCCCGCACCCAAGCCACAGCAACTCATGTTGGTGAAATCGGAAGTAATGGAATCTGTCCATCACCTAAAGGAACAGAACCGGATCTTTGGCAGGTTTCCATCTGTTGATGAACTCATTGAGCCACCAGAAGAAAGGGAGCTCCCAGAGCCAATATTGGATGGCAGTGTCAAGGTCATTGCTGATGCAGTGCGGTGGGAGACAGCTGCCGCAAATGGTGAGGTCATTGATGTTGATGACAGCGACGGCGACAATGACGACGACGACGAAGACTCTGCGGCACTGCCACGTAGCGAGCTTATCAGGTTGTGCAAGGAACTCGAAGCTGGTTGCATGCACTATGCAGGTGATCCTCAATTTTCACTCAACTTATCCTCCTATCTTATTAAATTTAGAGCTCGTCTACAACGAGAGGAGTTCCTTACTGCCAAGCAGACCACGCTCGATACATTTTTCACTCGTTAATACACTGTATTTACTGTGTGTAATTCTGCAGGTACTGGATGTCACACATGTAACTCTATGTCACATAATATGTCACATTAACGTGACTAATGTCTCGTGCATAATGTACTTAATGCATAAACTTTCGGCGGTCCTGTTGAGATGCATTATGAGGTAGTCTACTGTAGCACTTACCCCCACACCTAGTGCGAAGATCATGACAAGCGACCACCCACACCTTGCACACGCACGAAGGCACTAAGCCGTTTTACCTTTGAATCTTCCGCATCGACATTGAATGGTCCAGGACGGATGCTCTGAGGGATGTGTGTGACGTTAGCGAGAAGTCCACAGTTGAATTTGCACAAGTCGTGTCGTCAGACAGTGCCAGTGCAGATTATATAATCCATCTTAGTAACTGCACCCTCAACACTTGAGCTGCCATCGCTGTCGCCTCCTTTGCCCTCTCGTTCAAACTTTAAACATATCGATGCCAACTACTGGCTTTGCCAACAATCCCAGTGGTATCAATGGTTATGGGGTGAAAAATTGTTTGTTTTCCCATCTGTTCCAGTGGCCTCATTGATCATAATTGTGCTCATCACCGCCAGATCCATCAGATGAAAAGCTTCAGAGTGCACTATTGCAATACTCTAAAGAACGCCTCACGGTTGCAGAACGTTTGACAAGGCTGCATGTCGAGTTCAGATTGGTCATCGGGTTGGTTGCTATGACTTGCAGTGCACTGCTCTACTCACGACTGATACGTGCCAGGAAATCACGATTACATGAGTTGAACATGCAGTTCAATATTCCCAGTCCTCGTAAACCACCGCCGGAGGATATTGCAACCCAGGCTGTTCTCGAGAAGGTTGCTGAGGATGTTAACCAGGAAAATGGTGTCAATGCAATTACTTCGTGTTTGAGTATTGAAGGGATGCCGCTGCCACGGTTTGTGTTTTTTAAATAATCTCAACACTACTGCTGACGTGTAAATGGTTTAGTGACTTTGTGCGCTTGGTATTGGCACGCCATGCACCCAATGGCTTAAATGCACGTTTTCTGGGAGCGAAACGAGTTCCTCGTTCTGCACTGGTTGCCATCGGTCCCAATCACCAGCACCATGCTGATGGTTTCGAGAAACTCAACGCCCAAGCACTCCAGATGGGTGGCGTTGGTCTCAACCTCTACGGGATCAAGGATCAATGGAGTAGCTTCCTCCTCCATTTAGTTGTTGTTCCAAACAACCGTTTAGCGGCCACTATCGGACATGTATACCTTGACTACGTGGAAAAGTATCAAGGTAAGTCTATTCAATATTTCGTTACATTGCAGTTCTCATTAACCCATGACAGCAATACCAGCCACATTTGTCACGGACAAAGGGACGGAGACTGGGTTGATGTTTGGTAATCAGGAGGCATTACGGTACATTTTGTAGTAACATCCACCACAATTTCCGCTCATTTCTGAAAATGCCAGTGCTGTTTTTGCTCCGGACATTGATGTCCACGAATATCCATCCTTTCTATTTTTGAGAAGTGTCCATAACATGCCTATCGAAGGCCTATGGCACTGGTTCACTAAGACACATGGTGTCAACCTGAAACTTCTTGTTCAAAGTGGGAAGGAGGATGGGATATACCACATAAACAAGGACCTCCACAAGTGGGTCGCATTTTATTAATTCTTTTGCTGTGCTTCTAATACGTAGAGTCAATAGGCAGCTCTTCTATTGGCTTTGGCCGCAGATCTTGCAAGACCAGCTTGACAAATTTGTTGATTATTGGAATAATCATCGCATCTGCTATCAGAAAAATATACCAAATCCTTCTGGAACTACTCCACGACATGTGTTCATGGTCCCTCAGGCTTGTGGTGGTCGGGATTGTAAGATTGCCGTCACACAGGATGTACTTGATGCACTGCATGCAGCAATGCCCGTGTCTCGGAAGGAATTGATGCGATGGGTAAGCGATGAATTTGCTAATAAGGCTGGCATCATCTATGAGGAAATCGGGTGTCCTGACCTTACGCCAAAGACTGGCTGGGCTGTCTTTAGCCAAATGG
>Ga0307518_10003296_pt1 | contig 11656 bp, 17 predicted proteins | sample 25_EM_MG_FD_203889 | JGI IMG/M metagenome (GOLD analysis project Ga0307518, IMG submission 203889) | Populus trichocarpa ectomycorrhiza microbial communities from riparian zone in the Pacific Northwest, United States - 25_EM | ecosystem: Host-associated > Plants > Roots > Unclassified | place... | reverse complement strand
CTCCTACACAACATGAGTCCTAACTCCTAAGTCCTTCATATTTACTCAACTCTAACTCTTGTCTCTCTGTCTCCTCCACTTCACTCTCTCTCTCTCTCTCTATCCTATTTTTTTTTTTTTTGTAACATTACAAAAAGTGATTTGGTTCTAATAATCTTCTTAATTGCTTCCGTTTCTCTCTCTAATCCAAAACGTTTCAATTTGAATTTCTTTTTCTTATTTCGCCCAGAGAAAGCAAAAAGGGGGCAAATAAATCAAGAATCTCTCTCTTTATAGAAATACAGAAACGGAGAGAGGGAGAAGTAGCGTGTGATATGAACAACGGAATGGGAAGGCAGAGATCTCATCATCAAAGACAGTACTCATCTTCTGATAACAACAGCAACAGCAACGGCAACGGCAACGGAATTTTTCTGGAAAATGGGAGATGGCTTCAATCTGCTGGTCTTCAGCACCTTCAAAATAACAACTCTTCCTCCTCCTCTTCCTCTTCTTTAATTCCTCCTCTTCAGGTTTTATTCTTTTCCCCTGATCTTTTAATTTCTTCTTCTTCTTCTTCTTCTTTTTATACTTTTCCCATTTTGCTTTGAGTCTACTCTCTTTGTTTGCTTCCTCATAAAACAACGGCGCTAGTACAAATTTTGAATCTTGGAGTGTTTCGTGAAATGTTATTGGTTTCTTAAGGATTTTCTTTTTTCTTTTTCTATATATATATATTTACTTTAGATCGGGAGTTGACTATAATGGGTGTTCGATGGAATGGAAAATACAGATCTGGTCCTTTTGATTCCCTTGATAATGCAAGTAAAGTAAAGAGAACATGAGTAAAACTGAACAGAACTTCTTTTTTCTTTTTATTTTTTAACAAAATGGTGATTTTCCTTTATTGGGTGCTGCTGTGTCTCAACAATGGTGGAACTGGATGCAGGACTATAATCTCTATGGTGGTGGAGGAGGAGGGCAGGCATTGAGAATGTATGGGAATGCGCAAAGCAGTTTTAGTAGGGGAAATGAGTTTTATTCGGAGCCAACAACACCTCCTGTTAGTTCAAGAGCTTCGAGCCAGAGGAAGAATGGGGAGGACTCACCAAATGAGTTCAGTCCTGGGCTCTTAGATCTGCATTCTTTTGACACCGAGTTGCTTCCCGAGGTGGGTAACCTGTCATTTTCTAGTGATTCAGTAATGCGGTTTTGGATGTTTGAGTGAGTGTACGTTAATGGGGCATCCAACAATTGCATCTATCCATCTTCCAATCAATTAAACTTCTACTTTTTCCATTTTTTTTTCTTTTTTACCAATATGGAATGAATTTGAGCTTGAATATTTGCACTAGTATTGAACTCTTCTGTTTCAAGAATCGATGTTCTAGCTACTTTCAAATTTATAAGTGCTTCTAAACGATATTCTGATTTTTGGGCTCGGTGGCTAATGAAGAACATCTTGTCTTGCATCTAATAAAAGATTTTTAAATCCCAAGCCCTTATGACTCTTTTGTGCATATTTGGATTTGGAAAACATTTCTTGAAAAATAGAGAAGAGCTTTACGTTTTTGAAACCAGTTCCATTCATAACCAAACACTTGCATTACATGGATTTTGTGATTTTCCAAAAATTGAAAATACAATTAAAGAATGAAAAGGTGAATCTTCTTTATTTTGTTGACATGCGCACAAACTTTTCAAAAGAAGTTGAAGGTAGTATACATGTCGTTGCATCAAGAAACAATGATAATATAGTGCCGGCTCTTTAGCACTCCATTACATTCACACAATACGCTTTGCTCCTTAGTCTTGAATAAATGATTTGGGATTTCACAATGCAGTTTGGTGCTATGACTTTTTGTCCATTTTTATGCTAAGCTTTCTGTATTTCATGGTTAGTTGCAAGTTCCAGGCTTGTATGATGGTTCTTCTCTTTTTCATCCTGTTCGAGGAAGAAGCTTTGATGATTCTTACCCTTACATTTCAAACAATAAACAAACTGGCAGAGCTCCTGGCTTGCCTGATAACAACCTCCTGAAAAGCTTTGTTGCAGACAAAGAGAAGACAAGTTCTGTTGCAAAGATCAAAGTAGTGGTATGTTTCTTTTTTTGTGTTGTTTCGTTTACCTGTATTTGTTGACATCTCCCCTCTGTCTTAAATACAATGCTTACCAGGTTAGCCATTGTTGGCAGCTTTGTGAACCTTGATAATTCTCTCCGCATTTCATTTATAGATGAACTTGATTTACTGGCAATGTTAATAATGTTTCTTCTTAATGCAGCATCTGACTTACTTGTAAGAATGTCTTTAAACAATAATATTGTTATGACAAGTGATGTTTTCTAATGCAGGTGCGCAAGAGACCATTGAATAAAAAGGAACTGGCAAAAAATGAAGAAGATATTATAGACACACACTCCAATTCTCTGACAGTTCACGAGACTAAACTTAAGGTAACTGTTATAACACTTTTGAAGAAGTCAGATAAATAATTACGTCAAATCACTGACAGCTGATCAAGGATCTTTGTCTCCCAATTGGTCCTTGACAATATAAAATGAATTAACACAGGATGAAGTTCATCAAACAAAATAGTTGGGTCAAATTCATCAATGAAGACATTTAGGAGTAGATATTAGATACATAAAACAACAAGAAAAGAGGTTCAAATGCAATCTTAATGGCCACAGTTCTCCTAATGATTATTTTAGCCTTATTTATAAGAACCTTGATTTGTCCATTTTTTGTTCAATTTGATGCTTTGCTCTCCCCTGTTGTTTATTGATATTTCAATTAATAATTCTATGATTTGTAGAGTTTTTTCCTATGATAAGTGTCTTGGTAGTAATTCTGGATATCAATATTCAACAGGTTGACCTAACAGAATACGTTGAGAAGCATGAATTTGTCTTTGATGCAGTGCTCAATGAGGAGGTCTCGAATGATGAAGTGAGGAAAATTCTCTTCATAATGAACTAATGAATTTCATAATAATGCTAGTGTTCTCATAGCTTATGCGGGATTTACTTAATCTCTTTAGGTTTATCATGAGACAGTGGAGCCCATAGTTCCAATAATTTTTCAACGGACCAAAGCAACTTGCTTTGCATATGGGCAAACAGGTGAATTGATGTCTCTGAAATATAAGATGGATGCTTTTACACGCTTGCTTTTGGACACATCTTTTTTTTGTTGTTGTTGAATCTAGCGAATTCTAATATAATAATTCTTTGTTGTTGTGTTCTTTTTCTACATTTTTATAACTTTTCTTGGCAAGTTTATTCCATAATCCTGTGATTTTGTACTGAGGATTAATGTTTTTTGTATTTGCTCTTGAATTACCTAACTTTGATATGTTTTGTGCCTTCTCTTTATCACAATGCTTGATGACTTGATGGATAAACAATTTGGACTTTATCATTATGTATTTTCTTTTGTTGCTTTATGCATTTTTCATTTTGTATGGCCTGCTCACATCACAGTGATTTGCTCTAAAATTATTAAAATCAAAATTCACAAATTTTGTTTGCACCTGCTAGTTTATAACGTCTTCCACCCATGTTGGTGAGAACCCCATATCATTTAACACAACTACATTGTTTCTGTAAAACCAGCTTACCTGTTTTTTTTTCCCTTCATTCAGGGAGCGGAAAAACCTATACTATGAAGCCTTTGCCCCTTAAAGCATCTCGAGATATCTTGAGGTTGATGCATCATACTTACAGGAACCAAGGGTTTCAGCTATTTGTGAGCTTCTTTGAAATTTACGGAGGAAAACTATATGATCTTCTAAGTGACCGGAAGTTAGTTGACCTGCCCTTTCCTTTTCTTTTACATACTTTTCACTTTCTGAATTTGCTTAAATTTGAGACGTCTCTTTGTGCAGAAAACTTTGCATGAGAGAGGATGGTAAGCAGCAGGTTTGTATTGTGGGTTTGCAAGAGTATAAAGTATCAGATGTAGAGACCATTAAGGACCTCATTGAGAAGGGAAGTGCCACAAGAAGTACTGGCACAACTGGTGCAAATGAAGAATCCTCCCGTTCACATGCCATACTACAGCTTGCTATCAAGAGATCAGTTGATGGCAATGAGTCAAAGCCTCCACGCCCCGTTGGCAAGCTCTCCTTCATAGATCTTGCAGGAAGTGAGCGTGGTGCAGATACCACAGATAATGATAAACAAACAAGGTATGTCCACTCCCTTATCTTTGTGGTATTTTTTTGCCACTGTTGACCATACAAGTTGGGCAATTTAAGGTTTCTGTTTCATATTATGATAGTGAGGAACACTCAGGAATATAATGCATATGGAGCTCAGTGTACCATTCAGAAATAGTGTTTGGCATGAGATATTTTTCCATGTGCAGCCTTGCATTATCTTAGGGAAGTAGAAATTGATATTTTCACTGATCATACTGGATTGAACAGCCGGCCAATAAAAAAGGGATTGTTTAATCAATTGCTTGATAATAAAATTATCCTTAGGGAATAGAGTTACAAGGCAATAAGAAATGTAGATATTTCAATGTTTTCTATTGTGTTTTATTTATGTAATCTGTCCCTTTCACCACTTAATGACTTGTCAAGTTGATTTCTATTTCATAGTGTTTTCATCTCTAGTGTTCAGTTCATGGTTTACTGACCTTTCTTTATATGCTTTACTGACCTTTCTTTAATTTGGGTGGGTGGGTTTGTTTAATTTGGTTGTTTCATATATATGATGCAGGATGGAAGGTGCAGAGATTAACAAGAGTTTACTTGCATTAAAGGAGTGCATAAGGGCACTTGACAATGACAAGAGTCATATTCCTTTCAGAGGCAGTAAATTAACTGAGGTTCTAAGGGATTCTTTTGTTGGCAATTCACGCACTGTTATGATATCATGCATTTCACCAAGCTCAGGATCATGTGAGCACACTCTTAACACCTTGAGATACGCTGACAGGTACATGAAAATGATTTCAGTTGCAAAATGTTTATGGTATGATTTAATCTGTTGCGAATCTTTCATACTGAATTTGCTAAGTTTTGACTCCAGGGTGAAGAGCCTTTCAAAAGGGAACGCTTCTAAGAAGGATGTATTATCTTCAACTTTAAACCTAAAGGAATCAACTACTGTTCCCTTGTCCTCAGTTTTACCTGTTGCATCCACATTTGAGGACGATGCAAATGATGCATGGCCAGAACAAGATGAAAGAGATGATTTTGATGCATCAGAAGAAGATTCTTATGAACAGGAGAAACCAATATGGAAGGAGAATGGGAAGCTAGAGCCATACAATCTTTCCATTTCAGAGGATAAAATACAGAAACCCAATGGTCAGACAAAATGGAGGGATATGCCAAAATCTAATCTCAAGAACTCCCATTCAGATAATGATTTGAATGTGTTGCTACAGGTGATTTAGAAAAGAATAATTACTTTATGCATAAATTCTTTGAATGTGCTGAAACTGAAATTTGTTAACATTATTTTCTGTTGCATGTTCTCAGGAAGAGGAGGATCTTGTAAATGCTCATAGAAAACAAGTGGAAGAGACTATGAACATCGTGAGAGAGGTCTGTGATCTGGCCAGAGCATTCTTCATTCATTTTTTATTAGTATTGGTTTTGAAGGAAAAAAAATGTCCAAGGGCTTGTTACGAGTGAATATAAATGTTATTTTCAATCTCGCAGGAGATGAACCTGTTGGTTGAAGCAGACCAACCAGGAAATCAGCTCGATGATTACGTTGCTAAACTGAATGCCATTCTTTCTCAGAAGGCTGCAGGTATACTGCAGTTACAGAATCGTCTGGCACACTTCCAGAAGCGTTTGAAGGAGCATAATGTTTTAGTATCTTCTTCTGGCAACTAGATTCATGTGGAAGTGCATGCAGTTATTACCAATGGATGCTTCTTTTATTAGCTATTGCAATATTACTGGCCTGGTTGTGGATTTGGTTACACAGTGCTCGAAATCTGGCACCTCATGCAGCAGTTTGTTGGATGATTCACTGGCCATTATGCTCTATGGTATTCGTTATGAGGTTTTAGGGGTTGGAGATTGAGAGATCAAAAGGATACCGTTAATCCTTCACATGATACTGTCTACAATTTTTCGTCCTCATTCTCTCCAACAAGTTATAAGTAAGCTATAGGGTTTACATGCCCATCTGGCATGCTTTTGTAAAGCTATGGAGCAGTGTAATTAGATTCATTAATTAAATTAAATACTTCCTGCCTTCTATTCATTAATGTAAAATTGCTTCTCACTCTTGTTTGCTACTATACCAAGTTATGTTTGAGTGTTTTGGAATTACAGCAACTTTTTTTTTTTTTTTATATATGTTTTACTTGATAAAACATTAAATTAATGTTTTTTTTAGTGTTTTTTATTTATTTATTTATAATTTTGATGTACTGATGAAAAGAAAAAAAGCAATCTAAACCTTAATATAAAAGTCCTAACCAATCCAAGGGCATTCTTTGCCCATCGCAAATTCCTACTCAAACAGTCTTAACTAACTCTCAGGCAAAAAAGGTCATTATAGTCATATCGGACTCCCTTTCCCGCCACTTCCCATCCTTTTCTGTTAAAAGAATTCGGCAACCCACTCTTCACTTCTGCTCTCAAAAACGAAGAAAAACCACAGAGAAGAGAGGTAAGAAAGAGAGAGAGACTGAAGGAAAGAGCTAGAGAAGATGTTGACATCGATCTTTGGAATAGGAAACATGAGGAAACTGAGCCTTCTTGTATTAATTCTTTGCATTTTGATCTCTGTCAAGAACCAAAATGCTGAGATCAAGAAGAGCTCGTCATCATCAAAAACTGCAGTGAAATGGCCATATTCATCTTGGGATTCCTTTCCTTCCGTATTCTTGTCTCCTTTGACATCTATGGAAGACGATGATGGAGAAGTATCATGGCATTCAAACCGGTCTCTTGAGTATGATTTCTATCGTGATTCGTGCCCAGAGGCAGAAAGAATCATTCGCAGGGTGGTTCACGAGCTATATGAAGTCAACTCCAGTGTAGCTCCTGCTCTTCTAAGGCTCGTGTTTCATGATTGTTTTATTGAGGTAGATGATTTCAATCTTTCTTTTTGTTGATTCCTAGGGGGTTAGTCACTGCTTAATTATTCATCATTTAGTACGACGAAGGTTTTAATTTTTCAGCTTTGGTTGGCAATTCTTTCATGGTATCTTTTGCTTACAAATCTTGATCGAAGACTATTTTGATGTTAAGTTCTTTCTTGTGGATTTTTGTTTCGGAAGCTTTCAGATTGGAAGTGATTCTGTTTAAGTAAAATTTCGTCTATGTTTCAGTGATCTTCGTTTTTATTACAAGTAGACCTGAGTTCTTTTGTGAATCTTTTCAGGGGTGTGATGCATCTATTTTGTTGGATGCTGCTACAGGCATTGATTCCGAGAAAGACTCTCCTCCCAATAAAAACTTGAAGGGATTTGATATAATTGACAAAATCAAATCAGAGATTGAAATGGTGTGCCCAGGAGTTGTTTCTTGTGCTGATATCGTTGCTTTAGCAGGCAGAGAAGGTGTTGTTCAGGTATAAACATCATTCTGTTTCCTATTTCTCCTTCACTGCTTTCATAATCTTACTATTGAATTTTTGAATTTCAGGCTGGTGGTCCATTCTATCCACTGTATACTGGCAGGAGGGATGCTATGCATTCTTTCCGAGATGTGGCAACGTCTGAGCTTCCTTCACCCAATGCTGATCTATCTGAAACCCTAGCATCTTTCGCATCTAGGGGTTTTGATTTAAGAGAAACTGTCAGTCTCCTGGGTACTAATCTTTCCTTACCATACAAAGGAACACAGAAATCTTTTTATAAATCTCTGTTCCTATATTGCTCTTATCAGAATCTATGCTTTCCTCTTCTCTCCTGCTATCAGCTGATGTTTTTCTTATTTCTATGCTTTAATTTTAACATCTGTGAATAAAATGACATTAATTCAACTGATGCTTCTGCAAAAGCAGGGCTCAGTTGAGGTGATTTTTCATGCTTTAGTAGAAAACTGGAAGAAAGGCTAGGGCTAAACATTTCAGAAGTATAACTGTGCTGTTCCATCAATCTTCCCTATTTATTGGAATGCTTTTTTTGAAATTAATACATGCGAAATCAAAGCCTCCCTCTAAGAACTGGTTGTGGTTTGTGTTTCTATGAATAGCTTTCCGCCTACTTTTCTGCTGGTGGTGCCGGTAATTTATCATCTCCAACTTCTGCTCCTTGAATAGTTTGGTTATTTCTCACTCTCGCATTCTTGCTGCAAAAATACAACAGCTTAAGATTTGAATGCTTCTAACTGCAACATTGCCCTGCTTGTAGGTGGTCACAGCATAGGAGTAATCCACTGCAAATTCTTCCAAAACCGTCTCTACAACTTCGGGAGGACTAATAAGCCCGATCCTTCTCTGGATACAGGGTTTCTTAACCTACTGAGATCTAGATGCAATGACAGTAACTCATCGATGGCAGCATCGCCTTCGCCTTCGCCTTCCTTTAAAGCCACACCACCAGCACCGTCGACTTCCTGTGATGGCACCAACTCACCAGCACCGTCGACTTCCTGCGATGGCACCAAGTCACCAGCACCGTCGACTTCCTTTGATGGCACCAAGTCACCAGCACCAGCACCGTCGACTTCCTTTGATGGCACCATGTCACCATCAACAGCACCTTCGCTTTCCTGTAGTGGATCACCATCTTCATCGTCCAGGGCAGCAGAAATGAGGGGCTCCCCATCATTATTGTCAGCACCATCACCTTCCTTGAAAGGTTCAATTTCTTCCCCACCGTCATCATCAACACCTTCATCAGCTTCCTTCGAAGATTCACTGCTTTCCTCACTGGAGGAGCCAGGAATGAATATGGCCTATGAGGGCCCAGGAGTAGATTTTGGCACGTTGTACTACCGCAGTCTTTTGCAAGGTAAAGGAATCCTTTATTCCGATCAGCAGCTAATGGCTGGGATAGATACTGGTATTTGGGTACGAGCATATGCTTCAGACATCTCCTTGTTCCCACGAGACTTTGCCCTAGCAATGATGAAGCTCTCGAATCTCAGATTCTTGACAGGATCAAAAGGCCAGGTCCGGCTCCATTGTTCAAAGGTGGCATGAGAGAATAGTAAGATGTGAAGGAGACGGTACAGGTTGTCCTACTTTATGCTGTTTTTTCTTTGGCTTTAGCGCTCTTTTGAATTCGGCCTCTGAAGTAGCTTCAAATGTTCAAAAAACCTGGATAGATTTGTGCTGTTACCTTTTAAATTCAGTACCCAAATTATGAGCAACCTGCTGTTCTTTACTTGTCGAACAAATGCTGCAAATGGAAGTGATTCTTTTCTAGATAACTGATGGTTTAATACATTAATAGACTCAAAAGGCCTTCAATTTCGGCCATTATAGCCACATGGCGTGTGATATCCTATTTGATTAAACCTAAGCCTTTTACGCGGAGATAAAAGTGAAGGTGTCTGTCAGGACCATAAAAAAACACCTATGATGCTTGAAGAAGAATATGTTAAAAACATTCATGGCTAGATATTTAAATTAACAATGCACAGCCCTAAGTATCTGAAACATGTTTGGTGTCCTTGAGTAAAAAGACAGGCTCAAGCATGGCAATCCAGGTAAACAACATTCTACAGAGATGAATATCAAAAATCGTTGTGTAAATTAGACACACTCAGAAGAATACAGAACAGGAAAATTAATATGGAAAATAATCCATATGCAAAAGAAACAACCCACGAACATTGGAATCTATAACCTAATTGATCCGAATCTTCGCTATGAACTGTTGGTGCTGGCAGAGGCCTTTGGAACAGAAAATTCTGTATACATGTTGGTGAAAAACTTGTCGACAATGTCAAGGTACACAGGGCTTTTGAGACGAGAATAGTAGTGGAGTGCCTCTTCTACATCCAAAACATGTTCTACATCAGTCACGTCCATTATTTCCAATTCCTTCATCTTCTGTGCTAATACACAACCGCTTTCATTCATGTTCTTTGAGCTTTTTTCTTCCGCTTTTTGTACTTGGGAAATCTTCTTACTCTTCTCTTCCTTTCCTCCTTCATTCTTCCTCGACGGACTGTTTGCAAGCTTCATCTCACTTTCATCACTCACATCTTCATCTCTCATTGGCTCTTTTGACCCCATGAAACTATTGCTCTTTCCTTTCATTGCCTTTTCCAGATCACACTCCCATTCCTTGCAAAAATCAGCATAGTACTGATCTATCCGGTAATTCTTCACGTTGCTGCTGCCGCGTGAGAAGGGCTTGAAAGAAGTAGGCTTGGTCAGCTTTTGGTAGCCACCAAAGAAGATGGACTTGAGGTTTTGGAGAGCATTGTGAAAGAACTTCTTGGTCTTATGAATGGATTCTCTTAGCTGCATTTGCTGTTTTAGTATTGTATTGTAGAGAGAAAAGACTCGTTTAGCTCTTGGTGGCTCTGACTGAAAGAACAGACACAGCTCTATTCTATTTGGCTTCTTTTCTTCTCTGAATGTCGTTTCACATGTACAGATAGGAAAGATAAAGACAGCTGAAGGTTCTCAAGGTTACCAAGAGATAAAAGCTATGGGGTTAAAGGCAAGGTTTCACTCAGTGCCTTTTTCTTTTTATCCTCACCCTTCCATCTCTCTCTTCAAGAAGGGAGACACTGAACCATTGGATCTTAAGATGATAGATCAGAAGGCCATTTTGAAGCATTAGGGCTTACTAATCAGTAGTAGATAGTTGGTGTGAACAGAAATCCAAATTATGCCTTTACCATAAACAAAAAGATGTCTGTGCTCCTTAAGCAGCAAAAGCTGTTTAATAAATAAAGAGCAAGAGAATAGAAGACTAAGGAATCCTTCACAGTGATCATGAATGCTGCTTTATATAATTTGACTCCTTGTAGTCTAAAGTGCAGCTGTATTGATTAAGATGCAAAGCTAAAGGTAGTGGGTTGGTGTAAAAGGTTTATTCCTATAATCCATGCATTCAAGTACCAAATAATAGCAGCTAGCCCTTTTTTGTTTTTTTGAATTTTGGACTCCTTGCTGCTCCCTCCTTCAGAAAGCCTGTGGTGCACATCTGAAAAGGGATATCTTATCCTCTGCCCCCAAATTCTTACCATGCCTCAGATCAGAAATCAGCCTTGACATTATTTGAAATTTGAGATTGTTTGAATTTCAATTTGGATATGGATTTATAGCTTATGCAGATGTTTTATTGGTTACCATTTGAGGCTGGATTTTAGATGTGAAAATATATGAAGTGTTTTTTTTTTATTAATATGGGTGTCCGAGTCAGTTTACATGTATCTCGACTAATTTCATAGACTCTAAAGTTAACAACCATGTAAGTCTTTAGTGACTCTGAAAAGACTCAAACTTGTAATTATTAAAAAATAAATCTAAAATCTCAGCGAGATTATGAAATAATTTTTTTTTTGACATAGAAAGAGATGATATTCTCGTGATGCAATTAACCCCCATGCTATGGAACAATCTCTCATTGCATTTATATGCAAGAGATGCGTGGACCCGAATGTGTTGTGACATTGGTGCCTAAGGGCCAACACCCAGTTAATATCAAGACAAGGTGCATTTACATTTTTGTGCCAGAGGAGTCATTTTCTCACAGCTGCCAAAGTTAAAATGATAGTTAGGAAAAA
>Ga0307518_10003295_pt1 | contig 11659 bp, 15 predicted proteins | sample 25_EM_MG_FD_203889 | JGI IMG/M metagenome (GOLD analysis project Ga0307518, IMG submission 203889) | Populus trichocarpa ectomycorrhiza microbial communities from riparian zone in the Pacific Northwest, United States - 25_EM | ecosystem: Host-associated > Plants > Roots > Unclassified | place... | reverse complement strand
GACTTGGAACTTGGCACATGCACGACTCCCTCTACTTCGTGTTCCCCTCCTGCGGTTTTTCCTATAAAATCTGACAATAAGTTGTCACGGGTTAGATGGAAGCCGACGGTGCACGTACCAGCCCAGCAGCCCAGCATTCTGCGTCAAACGCAGCTCGTTCCTCTCAACCCCTTCGAGTTCCAGACAGGTTTCTTGCATCCCAGCCACATGAGGAGTCCTCAGGTTCATCCTCCTTCCTTTCTGCTTCGCAGGAGCCTCCTCGGCTGCCCGGCTCGGATGTGATGGATCCTCAAGCAGACAACAGCAGACGACGCGTTCATTCATTAGCATCGGAATCCGTAGGTCAGGAATATAAGACCACCAAGAAATCTGCTGAGCTTTATGGATCCCGCCGGAGGTCGAAACGTCCTAGGCAAAGTCCCCGGTGGTCTGAGTCGAGAATAGAACCACTCGTACACGACTTCCACCCAAATGCCTTCTCAGATGAACTTGACTTGTGTACGTCGACTCGTGCCCTCATCCAATACTGATGAATCCTGACTTTGGCATTTACAGCTCAGGAAGGCGAGTGCATCCACCTAACTTTGACCAAGCACCCTGAATAACCCTGTTCACCAGATCCCAAGATCTTGCAAGATGTACAGAGAGCCTTGCAATTTCAGTCGCAGCGAAGAGACCGCAGGCCCAACCATCCTCGTCCTTTGGATGGTGATGCTCCACACTCAAACAACGTTGATTCTGTCTTGCGACCTGGATCCAGCTCGAAACCGCCCCCATTAGTGTTGTCGATTTCTGATCACCCACAGGTTCTTCCGTTATCATCGGACGTAGACTTCAGCCCCTATACTCGATCAGTTCCTCCTCACCCTGTCCCTCTCTCCTCAAATGGAGGGGCCACCCTTGACTGGGCCGGTTCACAGTCAGAAGATGAAAAGCCAGATCGGCTGTGGCCACTACACAGAGGGAAGCGCAAGGGAAAAGAGAAGGCGCAGCCTTCAAGTCGAGTGATAGTCGAAAAGCAAGAAACGCTCTTTATTGGTTTGTCCTGGAAACGTCTTGTCTGGTACAAACATCTGAAGCGGAAACGCAGACAGGATCACCAGGATCAAAGCGGAAGCCTCAGCAACTACAACCCGCAAGGTATCTATTGTCAAAGAGCAACTTGGTCGACAGTACAACGTCGTATTTGGCTCGGTTGTCAACGGAGATCCCATCAACCTATGTCAAGTAGTCCGCTGGTATTCCAACTCTACATCTGATACACGGAATTGGCTGGATAGTGCAGAGCCACTGATGTGGCTAAAACATCTATCGGATCATCGGAGAAAGGACCGTTCGAAGTGGCACATATCGGCTCTCCTTATGGAAGAATATATGAGGTCCAAGAAAAGCACAGGGCACCCTCCCCATTCTCCCGATTCTGAAAGGCATCCCGTCCCATTCGCGCTTTCGCCGAATACATCCCCCAGGACCTCTGCGAGTAAGGTTCGGTTATCGGACGGTCATGTATCATTTGGTCCGCTTGTTAACTACTCACACGACTCTCGGGATGACTCTGAAATTCGTGGAGAAGTCAAAGTCAAAGGCTGGCGACAGTCCCTCCCTGGATTCTTCGAAACTGCAAGTTCTCATGTCTCCTTTCCTTATAATACTGCCGCCTCTCTTGGTGGTCTTTCCCCCACTAGTAGCCGTCTCAATTTTCCCATAGTCCGCCGTTTGCGACGACGAGCTGATGAAAGTGACGAAGGATCTCATTCTATTCTTGGCTCACAATCTGAGGACCAGAACGATTCTGGGACGGATGCTCGGCGAAAAGCAAGGCAACGGCGTGATAAGGCTATGGATTCCGATCTTCAGCCTGCAAGACGGCCAACACCGGAAGTCAACAACCCAACTGAATCCTCTGACCTACAGCTACCCGCAGCTCCAGGACCGGCATCTGCAGTAACTCTGCAGGATCCTGCGGTTGAACCTCAAACCCAACCGCCCCAAGAGGATTCTAACGAGTCTGGCTCGAAGCCATCTTCCGAAGTCCCCGTCTGGCGTTCGTATCGTAGTACCTCTCTACCTCTAGGTAATCCCATATCGTCGAAGACTCACTTGGATTATGAAAAAAGCAATCTTGAGGCGGAGTATGACCTTAGATCGAGGTGAGAGATTCAGTGATCTCCTTGGATGTCATCGATAACGAAGGCTTTCAGGATGCTCGAGGAACTGAGAGCCCACAACCATAGGCTCCGTCATCGAATGCAACGAATAGCAGCAGACGTCAGGGATTACGAGATATTGTGCTCAAATACAATGCCAACGCTTGGAATCCCGTATCGCAGCCTTCCTCCAGAGCTTCTTGACGCCATTGGCCACGACCCCTCCGCTGTGACTGGTGGTACCCGTAGATATCACGGTTGGCAGGCAGTTGAAGATATACACGGCCGCATTGCACGTCAACGTCAGATTATCGGTCAGTTCTTGTCCCTAGCTGGGGAAGACAGCTTCTCTACCCCAGATGTCCTGGACAAGCCCATCATGTCCCTGATGGAAAAGCTTGAAGCACTTGAGAAAGCGCAACATCCGTTGAGGGAGAAAGCTGATGAGGTTGGCAAGATACTCGCAGAGGTCAAGTCAGTCCATGGAGCCGTCAAACAAGAATACAATGAAGCTCTCTCGCAAACTTCCGTTGTATATCCAGAGGTTAGTAAACATGCCCCCTATGGTATGCGTGATCATTCATCTTCGGTCATAGTTATCGCAAATCGTTGCGCTGGTGGAAAAACACCAAGATCACTATCAACAAATCTGGGAATTTGGTATGGATGCGTTGACATTTATTCTCGATACCATTACACCTTTCTGGAGAAACTACGGCAAAACTATAGGTGAAGATATCCAAGATTTCCTTATCATCCCCTGGTACCGAAATGAATTTACCGGTGAAACCAAACGCCTCCCTGTGGAATCTCTTCCCCGTCGACCCGTATATCACTGGTTCGCACTCCTAGGACTCTCCGCTGTGACCATCCTTGTTACTTTCCTCCAGACTCGTGCAGCTATCACCTCCACGTGGCATTATCGGCTACTTTGGATCGACAACCAGGGGTTGCGTTGGACAATCCTACCGTTCTTTTGGGCAGCAATTGTCATCCAGTGGTTTGCTGTTATCGTCGAACTCTGTGTCATCTTCTTGCAGGTCGCCGTTGTTGCGTGGTGGCTTGGCTGGTTTGTCGGGTTGTGCACTTAATTTACAGCCTTGCGCCCTCATCATCATCGTATATCTAACTCGCAGCATACTCGTATATTTACATAACTACATACGGTGCACATCATTTTTATTTATACACTTGGATTATCAATCGCATCTTCATTATTACCGTTGGCTGCTGGGGGGATTTTAGCAGCAGTTCCAGGGTCTGAGGTAGACGGTGGTATGTCTTGTTTTAATTCTCCTTTACTTTGCCCATCTTCAGTGGTGGGATGCACCACCGGAGAAGGATCGCAAGCACGGCCATCATTGACGCATGGTCGACAGTACCCTGTCAACTGTTGTGTTCAAAAGAAATACAGCATGGAAGCTGGTGTACTTACTTCCCCCCTTGGTCAGTGGCACGTCGGTTTGACCACAAGAAAAACAGGCCATTTTAGGAGGCATTGCTTGGTTCTTATTCTGGGTATGTCGCTTGCGTTTCGTGGCAGTACTAGTTGGGTCATCCCCGTCCGCCAAGCTCTTGCGAGATGGTTTCCGTTTATTTTTATTTTCACCCGCAGGCTTGATGGGTTTCATCGAGAACGATGGTACCGCTGCCTGGTCGGCAGTAAGCATGAGCCTTCGTGCTCCGTGCTTCGGCAAAGATACTCACGTTCTGGATCTGTGAGAGTTCCGCACCTTCGGAGAGTCGGTGTGCCAAGAACTTCCTGTCGGGCGGTTTCTGCAGTGTTAAAAATCCAGAAATAAGTACGGCTAGTAAGAAACATAGGAAACGGTATACAATTTCACTAAGGATTTTGCAATACTCTTCCGCCTGAGATCCAATCCAGCGTGAGATTGTATCCCAGACAGCTGTGCTCGCCGATTTGAATCGGAATGTAACAATCCGCTTTGCGACACTCTGAGTTTCTGAAGTAGCTTCACTCCCAGTGGCACCTGGTTGTGCACTTGCGGATGTGAACGGAAGGACAGCAGTAAGTAAGACGTCGCCAAACGCGCCTGAGAATCCCGGCATTGAAATGAATTCACATTTGGCGGGCCCACGAGGGAACGTCCAACGATCTGTGGGGACTTCCTTGAATTCGAGCACCAGATCAAACTCTCTAGGTGGTTGTAATTGGTATTGTGGCGCTGCTGGCGCAGTGGAGGTACTAGGATCGGGTTGTGCTTTTGGTTGCGCAAAGTTTGTTGACGGCTGTGCAATGTTGGCTTCCGTAGCTGGGGAGCCTGCGAGTGACTGTATGAGCAAGCCAAGCGTTTTCAGTTGATCTGGGGATGCTTTTCCAGCGACGGCCAGTTGTAGGAGATTTGCAAGCGTTGGATTCGAGGAAGCGGCTTGATTGACCTGTGTAACCAAGTTTTGCGTGACGTGGAGTGTAGATGGTAGAGATGCCAGTAAAGGTGTTGAGCTTCCCGATATCGATGCAGGTGAAGCGGTCGTGGCCACGTCATTCGCCTGAACAGAAGACGTAGATGGTTTAGATTGAGCGCTCAACTGCCACGAGCCTGACGGTGCCGACTGATACACAAACGTGGTCGAAGATGGGACCTGTACATGTACTGGATGATAGTGAACTTCGAATACAGTAGTATCCGGAAATAAATGGGGGCCGATTTCCAGAGTACATCTTCCTCGGTTGTACAGTGTGTGAGGCGGGGGTACGACCTCGGGTTGCTTCCCTCCTCTTGAGCGAGTCGAAAACTTTGGAAACGATGACCGGAGCCACCTTTCCCTTGCTGCAATTCCCTGTGATAAGCATTCGTTATGGAAGACAAGGAACAGTCTGACATTGTTTCAAGGACTGTAATATTACAAAACTGGGTAAACCTGAGGAGACACACGACAGAGGATAGACGCGATGCGCACCTCTCCGCGACTCCCTTTAGCTCGACGCCTTCCTGCAGGCTATTCCCTGTCTCCCAGTCCGGTGTATCCCCAACTGGGAGGTCCAAGACTTGAGTGGGTCGATTCATGAGGTTTGTGTGGCTTTGTTGTGCAAGGCGAGACATATTGATAAAGGCCGCACTCAGGAGACTTGAATAGATCTACCACTAAAAATGAGTACACGCGTTCGTAAGTCAACTATCTGCCTAAGAGTATAGTGATCTCATCTTCCGTAGAAAAGGGCAATACTATTTTCCGACCAGTTGCAAAAGCCAGGGCTCGGACAACTGAGACCTCTGATAGACAACCTTCCGTGTCACAGGATGCACTACAGCACTCGAGTTCCTCCTTACCTGATACGTGTACCATTCTACCAGCAATTCCCTCTATCACGGTTCCGCCGACTGTGGTTCCCGTCAGATTTCCTTTTAGTGACACCGTTGACTCATCGACGCGGTTGGCAGTACCTGTGGGCATTCCGATTGCTTCTGTTCCGTCCAGAGCACCTATCCAAACTCAAATAACCCAATCTTATCATCCTCATGCGCTGGAAAATGGTACAACTATCCCAGCAATCGAACCCGAGGCTTTAACTCAGGCAACCTCAAGATTGACAAGATCTGGTTCATCTCCTCCCGCATCCAAAAAGGCTCGGAAGTCGCGACGACCCGCCACCCCAGCTTTCGATGCAGATGCAGATCCCGGAGAAGAGCTTGATCCAACATCAGTCACAATGGCAACGTTATGCGAAGACACGGGTCATGGTCGTGTCAGTAGTAAAGCATCTCAGATTCTGCAGAACCACCTGGCCTGGAAAAGGACCAATCGTGAGAAGCGGACGAGAATGCGAATGCTTATGGAGGCGAAGAAGTACGGTCGCGGCGAGGATGCCGACACAACGCAAGAGAGCAGAGCTCAAGAAGCTCCCTCTGAACCAGATAGCACAAGGAGCATAACTCCTGGCTCACGCACAGATACTTCCTCGGCCCCTCCAGAAGCCACCGGAAATGGGTTTGATTATTCGCAGAGTATCTCCACGAGCAGATATAATGTTCAAGTTCGCATTGGTCCTAACGGGGAGACAATCATTGACGAAGAGTCTCTATTCGTTGACCGTAATGCGGAAGAAGAAACAGCGAACTACACTCATGTGGAGGAATCCGATGTCACCAAGTTTATAAACTCAGGAAGTTATGGCAGGCGTTTCCGGGGTTCGCGCTGGAGTACAGAAGAGACGGAACTGTTCTACGACGTAAGCATGCTGGCAATGATTGGCCACTGATTCTGAAATGGCATGCAGGCACTATCTCAGTTCGGGGAAAACTATGAACTCATTTCCTATGTTCTTCCTGGGAGGGATCGTAAGGCATGTAAAAACAAGTTCAAGGCAGAAGACAAGAAGAACCCGAGTAGGATAAACTTTTGCCTCAAAAACCGCCGACCTTATGGTGTGACCTGTTCCTTCTCAAAGAGATACAGTATTGACCTACCCTTCATAGATATTCCAACGCTGTCTCGCATGACGGGTAAAGACTTCAGTGGGCCCACTCCTGAGATCCGTCCGCCCGCACAACTGTCCCTGACAAATCAACCAAAACATACTGACCAGGAGCAGCATTCGAGTATTTCAAGAGACGAGAGCAGGGTGGCTGCTGTAGAAAATGGTGATGAGGAGGTGCTTGGGGAGATATCGACATTTAATGGATGATGATTTACTGTCAGCTATTTGGATTGATGTTGCAATTAGCAACGGTGGACATGGTATTCGAGCCGGGATAGCTCAGCTGGGAGAGCAACAGACTGAAGCTTGTTTGGTTCGATTTCTGGAGGTCCCGTGTTCAATCCACGGTCCTGGCATTTATTTTTCACCATGCGACTTGTTTTACTTTGCCAATCCATAATTCCATTTACTAGACGGTCGTTTATTCCACGGGCCAGCTGAGTTTCCCGAGCGGGGAAACTTGGAAGAAGATGAGGATGAGGAAAGACGAGTCGGAAGTCAGGGAAGCCCCCATACTGGTCAATCAGAAAAAACGCAAAGTCGCATTTCTACCCCAGTTTAGCTAAGTGTGAGCGGACACCCACGTGCCTCGCTGGTGGGTATTGCTGTGGGCCCAATAGCGAAAGAAGCATCTGACAACGCGTTCCACCTGTTTTATGATCCCGGTCCCTCACAGCCATGGCATATGTACATATTTCTAGGACTTAATTTCTCACTCGCCTTCCCTGTCATGCCACCCCATGTTTGCAGAAACTCTCCACGAGAACATGGAATCGTCTCGACCACGGCAAGAAAATTTGTCGACAGCCCCTTTGGACCACAGCACCAGTCATGGTGAACATAGGAATGGAGGTGTTGTCGTTAACTCACGACATCTTACTTGGTGTCCATCATCTACCGAGGAGAACATTCCACCGTTCCCGTGGTGGGGTGCTCTGGCTGCCGTAGTCCAGCGTGCTTTCCGCGCACTAGTTGTATGTGTGTCATATATTTGTTGTTCTATCTAAACCCTTATCCAGCAGATCTTGTCATCAACTTTTGGGATAAAGCAGACTCTTAGACAAACCAATGGGTGGGAAACTTTTCTGTTGCGAGCAGCTAGGTATAGCAGTAGTCTCGACAACGAGATAGACCACGACTGCATTTTGGCCATTAATACCGGTAATTCCACTATATACCAAGGAGTTCTGTCATCGGGAACAAGAGTAGCCATAAAGACTATCAGATGGGCTGGGGCTGATCCAGTTATGGTCAAGGTCAAACGTCTTGATCGCAGACTTTCGCCTTGACTAACTCCTTATCCAGCAAACTCTTCGTGAGGTCCACGTCTGGTCAAAACTCAGCCATGACAATGTCGTTCCGCTGTTGGGCATTACTACCATCCCCAACCAAATGGTGTCTATAGTGACCCCGTGGATGTCACAGGGGAATGCACATGAGTATGTGCAAGACACGAGTGTTGATCCGCGTCCTCTGGTAGGTAAAGTTCCATAGGACAAATGGATCATGCATTTATACTATTGTTGTCTAGATCTTGGACATTGTACATGGGCTATTCTATCTCCACAACCATGTTTCAGGCCCCATAATCCACGGAGATCTGAAAGGGGCAAGTTCGCTTTCCCGCTTGCACTCCACTTTATTGATCTATTTATCAGATGAACGTGCTGATTTCTGCGAAGGGTCGAGCGCTTCTGACTGATTTCGGCCACTCCCGCTTGACCAACTCTTCGTTTAGCATGACCGCGGATCCCCCTTTGGGGGGTACATTGAATTGGCTGGCTCCAGAAAATGTGGACACTGGTGAATGCAATTCTCCAGGGGATATCTGGGCTTTTGGGATGACCGCTTTGGTATGTTTTCAATATTTTACGATATGTAGATTTAATAGCTTCTCATTCAGGAACTATTTTCCCGGACAAATCCCTTTCATGACGTACGAGGTATATCGGCTGTTCTGAAGCGGGTCGTGCTCGGGCCACTACCTAAACGTCCGGATGATGCATGCGCATGTTCGCGCATGACCGACGCATGGTGGAACATGTGCAATTTATGTTGGGAGCGCGATCCCTTGCTACGCCCTAAGATCTCGGAGTTAATGGTCATGATTGAGCAATTGGTTTCCAGTAACGTGTAAAATTTTGTATTGAAATACCAATGTACTTTTTCCGAGTGCAATTCGACCATCGTTAGCATTCAACGAGAATACTTAAAGTCAGGCTCCTAGTAGGACTATGTTGGTGGGCAAGATGCACGTGATCGACGCGACGCGATAGAGGACAAAACAAACGCAAACAGCTTGGTTTTGACCCGAAATGCAATAAACGAACGTCATGGAGCTTCGGGAGCTCGCGTTCATCCTGGTTCCTTGTCTCCTTACTACTAATTGCATCGGACATGACAGTCACACTCGAGCTAGACGCACCTGTGGCAGAATCAAGCACTCGGAGGGCTCTCATTGATATATCCCTATCCGTTGCAAAGTGCAAGAAAATTGTAGTTGTCACTGGGGCTGGCATTTCCTGTTCGTGTGGCATACCAGTGAGTGGCTAGAGATCCTGTTGACCGAAGTTCATTATTGACACCTTAACAGGACTTCCGTTCCTCAGACGGACTATACGCTCTCGTGAAGCAGCAGTACCCCGACGTGGTCATGAAGGGAAGGGATCTCTTTGACGCGTCGCTGTTTCGCGACCAGATGTCCACCTCCGTGTTCTACACGTTTATCTCTCAATTAAAGCGATCTATTGACTCTGCTATGCCTGCACCCACACATCGTTTTATCAAAACCTTGGATAGCAAACGAAAGCTGCTCCGTTCCTATACACAAAACATCGACGGTCTCGAGGAGAGGGTTGGCCTTTACGGCAGCTCGAGTCAAGAAGCCCGCACAACCCTTAAAGGGAAAGCAAAGCTAAAAGCTGATGAAGTGAGAAACGTCCAGCTCCATGGGGATATCCACCGCGTTCGCTGTACTCTGTGTGCCATTGACATCCCGTGCACCGACGAGTATCTTAGCATGTTCGAAATGGGGGCGGCCCCCGATTGTCCAGAATGTAAACTACGCTGTAAGCTTTTTACGCTTTCCGTTGGTCCTACGTGTTTCTGAGTATCCTCATCCGCAGCTGAGGCGCGTGTCGCTAGGTCGGCTCGTGCTCTGAAGATCGGCACTCTTCGACCCGCTATTGTCTTGTATGACGAAACGCATCCACTTGGAGACGACATTGGCACGATTCAGTCGCAGGACATTGCTCGCAAGCCCGATATGCTCATTATCATGGGCACTTCCCTCAAGGTTCACGGGCTGAAGAAGCTTGTGAAGGAGTTCGCGAAAGTCGTACATGCTTCTGCCACAACCGCTGCAAGTGGGTCCCCGAAAAGAGTCAATAAGTGGCAAGGAAAGGTTGTCTTTGTTAACAACACGGCGCCTGGGAGCGAGTGGTCAGATGTCATTGATTACCACATCATGGGGGAGACGGATACATGGGTAGAGAAGGTGATAGAGGACTGGAAGAAGATGCGACCTTCAGATTGGGAAATACAACAAACGTTGGATGCCCAAGGGAACTTCACATGCATGAAAGACCCTGACCTGGCATCCACGAAAGGCAAGGGTGAGTATCTTGCCAATCGTCGTGACTGATTCGTTTTATTGACACATCACCGCAGCCAAATCCAAGAAGCCCAGTGTGGAGAATGTTCGCCCCAAGCAAGGCACCACTCCATTTCCGTCTGTCATTCTGAAGCCTCCTTCAAGCGCACCGTCGTCACCTTCAAAGCGACGACAATCCACCTCGTATTGTGACCTGGAGTCTAGTCCAAGGAAGAGGCGAAATTTGTCTCGGGTAGGTGAGCAGGTGGACAGGCGCCTGCTTTTCGTTGACACAACGAACTCCACTTCCCAAGTGGACGATGGTTTGGCCATGGGTGTGATTGAGCCGCAGAAGCAACCTGGACGTCGACCAAGGACGCGGACTTTGTCAACACCGGTCGGTGTTAAAAGTGTTAGATCTAGCAGTGCTTCGTCGCATCGGAAACCATGGGTAGAGATTAAAGTGAAGAAGTCATAAGTTCCCACTGTACATTGCTAGTTATTTAGCCTATCCATCTTTATGTATTTATGGTTTCGTTCAGGTGGAACTGCGTTAGATTATGTGGGGATATTCGTACAGGTAAGGTGACATTGGAAACAGGTAGTCTACTCGCTAATCAATTCGGAGACACTCCAGTCCTCAAAGGAACCGTCCGGCAAATATCGACGGATGATGAGTGGTATTTTTCGTTGTGAAAGTTCCTTGATGGCAATTTGTAACGCATCTGTCTCTCCGTCCAGAGGGACGAGAACTGGAGCGTTCATGCTTTGCAGATGTGTTGAATGGGCAATAGAGCATATATTGAGGATCAACTCACCTGATCTGAAGGGCGCGTGTGCCCAATATTCGCGCACGCTCGTATTTTGTGAGGTATGGTGTTGTGACGCGGACCTTATTTGGTTGTCTCTCGCCGTGTAAACCAACAGCGGAAGAAGACTGTTGATGTTGTGACTGTTCTTCACCATTTCCCATTTCTTGGTCATGATCTGCACCGTTGACTCCGTTCGGTTGGGTGACTTCGCCAGTGCCTTCTTCACCTTGTTCATCGGGGTTTTCTCCATCCCGCTGTTCCCCTGCCAGAACATCATACTCCTCATCCTGTATCAAAGATGAGTGCCAAGAAGGCAGTCATTTTCAGTAGGAGTGGGACACACAAATGCACCATCACCGAAGCTAGGAAAACGGATAAGGGCATTTACCAGAAAGCATTGAGTGGAAGGACAAACGTAGGACCTCCGTAATCATACTCATCCCCGCCGCCGCCGCCGCCGCCGCCTCCTCCGTCATAGCCATCATCGGACATGGTGGCAAGCTATGAATTTGACGAGGAACGCCAAGTCCTCTAGAAGCCTCGAGCAAGGTGGTGATTCACAGCGAGGGTGTTCATATTATGTAAGCGACGACTTCGTGGCGACTATCGCAACCCGCGGTTTGAAGTGGCTTCCACTACTCTTCTATCTAGGAAAATTCCCTCGCTA
>Ga0307518_10003292_pt1 | contig 11664 bp, 10 predicted proteins | sample 25_EM_MG_FD_203889 | JGI IMG/M metagenome (GOLD analysis project Ga0307518, IMG submission 203889) | Populus trichocarpa ectomycorrhiza microbial communities from riparian zone in the Pacific Northwest, United States - 25_EM | ecosystem: Host-associated > Plants > Roots > Unclassified | place... | reverse complement strand
CGGCGCGGGCCGGTACGTGGCGATGGGTGACTCCTACACGGCCTCGCCGGGCACCGGGCGGCCGGTGGGCGCGCCGGCGGGCTGCGATCGCTCGGACAACAACTACCCGAGCCTGCTCGCCGCGAAGCTGCGTCCGGCCGAGTTCGTCGACGTCAGCTGCGGCGGCGCCACGACCGAGCATCTCACCGGCGAGCAGAAGACCCGTGACGGCACGAACGCTCCCCAGCTCGACGCCGTCGACGGCGACACGACACTGGTGACCGTCGGGATCGGCGGCAACGACGTGGGCTTCGTCGGCTTCGCGAGCCAGTGTGCGACGCAGGTGCAGACCGCTTCGCCGTGCAAGACCCAGCTGACCGCGGGCGGACGCGACCATCTCGCCGAACGGATCACCGCCGCGGCGGACCGGCTCGGCGGGATCCTGGACCAGGTCCGTGCGAAGGCCCCTTCGGCGCGCGTCGTGGTCGTGGGGTACCCGACGGTGCTTCCGGACGACGACGGCGGCTGCTGGCCCGTCCTGCCGGTCGGTGCGGGGGACGTGGCCTACTTCCGCGAATCACTGAAACGGCTCAACACGGCGTTGCAGGACACGGCGAAGGCGCACGAAGCGGGCTTCGCCGACATGTCGACCGCGAGCAAGGGGCGGGACATGTGCAGCGCCGCGAACCGGCGATGGGTCGAAGGCCCCGCGCCGTCGGTGCCCGCGGCGCCCCTGCACCCGAACGCCCGGGGTGCGCAGGGGATGGCGGAGGTCCTGGAGAAGCTGCTCAAGCTCGCGTAGAGCAAGGGACCTTTGCTACCACTTACTTAGGCATGCTAAGCGAGTGGGAGCAAAGGTCCCTTGCTCCCCACGACGTCAGGTGCGGACGACCGCCTGTGCCTTGCCCAGGACGGCCTTGCCCTCGAACTTGGCGGTGATGTCGACGCGGGCGGTGCCGTCGTCGTTGACCACGGCGACCTTCCCGGTGAACTCGATCGTCGCCGCGCCCTGGTTCGGCACGACCACGGGGCGCGTGAAGCGCGCGAAGTAGTCGACGAGGCGGCCGGGGTCGCCGAGCCAGTCGGTGACGAGCCGCGCGCCGAGCGCCATGGTCAGCATCCCGTGCGCGATGACGTCGGGAAGGCCGACCTCCTTGGCGAAGGCCTCGTTCCAGTGGATGGGGTTGAAGTCGAGCGACGCGCCGGCATAGCGCACCAGCTGGTCACGGGTGACGTCGATGGTCAGCGGCGTCAGTTCTTCCCCGACGGTGAACGTGCTCACGCGTCCTCCCCTCGGACCACGAGCTGGGCGTTCGTGGTGGCGATCAGGCCGCCGTCGGCGCCGGAGATCTCGGCGCGCAGGTTGATGAAGTCGTTCCCGGCGCGGGCCATGATGTTGTCGATATGCGTGGTGAGCGACAGGACGTCGCCCGCGTGCACGGGCCGCGTGTAGGTGAACCGCTGATCGCCGTGGACCATCCGCGAATAGTCGAGACCCAGCTCGGGGTCCGAGACGATCGCGTTGATCGAGGCGAGGTTGATGATCGTCAGGAACGTCGGCGGCGCGATGACGTCGGGGTAGCCGGCCGCCTTCGCCGCTTCGGGGTCGCGGTAGAGCGGGTTCGTGTCGCCGAGCGCGTCGGCGAACTCCCGGATCTTCTCGCGACTCACTTCATAGGTACTGGTCGGCGGGTACACCCGCCCGGTGAACGACTGGTCCAAGGCCACCCGAGCAGGCTACCGAACCCGAAAAATACCCGAAGCCGCCCTGGTGACCAGGGCGGCTTCGGGTAAGACAGGTAGAACCGCTAGACGCTCAGCGGGTCTCTTTGTGAGTCCGGTGCGTACCGCAGTTCGGGCAGAACTTCTTCATCTCCAGGCGATCCGGGTTGTTGCGCCGGTTCTTCTTGGTGATGTAGTTGCGGTGCTTGCACTCCTCACACGCGAGCGTGATCTTCGGTCGCACGTCAGTGGCAGCCACAGCATTTCCTTCTCTACTAGGCCTGGGATACCCAGGATTACCGCGTAGCGGTGGCCGGACTTGAACCGGCGACACAGCGATTATGAGCCGCTTGCTCTGCCAGCTGAGCTACACCGCCTTACATGAACCTGGCCGCGACACGCTTGCGTGACGCGGCTGAGGTTCTGAGCCCCTTTACGGAATCGAACCGTAGACCTTTTCCTTACCATGGAAACGCTCTGCCGACTGAGCTAAAGGGGCCTTGCCTCTCGCGAGGACTTGGAAAGATTAGCAGACTGGTTCAGGGGTCTTAACCGGGGGGCCGAGTACCACGAAACCTCAGGTCAGCAGGGTCAAGACGGTCTCGGAGTGGCGTCCGGGCGAACGTGCCGTGCGGGCCTGCAGCCACGCCTCGAGGCGGTCCTCCGGCAGCGGCCGCGAGATGAGGTAGCCCTGCGCGACGTCACAGCCCATCGCTTCGAGCTGATCCCGCGCGACGTCCTCCTCGACGCCCTCCGCCACGACCGTGAGGCCGAGCGAGTGGCCCAGCTCGACGATGGAGCGCACGACGGCGAGGTCGCCGAGGTCGGTGCCCATGCCGAGGACGAAGCTCTTGTCGATCTTGACCTGGTCGACCGGGAGCTGCCGCAGGTACGCCAGCGACGAGTAGCCGGTGCCGAAGTCGTCGACGGCGAGCACGATGCCCAGCGAGTGCAGCTCCCGCAGGATCGGCAGCGCCTTCTGCGGGTCGGACATCACACCGGACTCGGTCAGCTCGAAGGTGAGCAGCTCGGGCGGGATGCCGAAGCGGTCGAGCTCGCGCGCGACCTTCGTCGGGAAGTCCTCGTCGGCCAGGTTCCGCACGGACAGGTTCACCGCGGCGGAGATGCGCAGGCCTTCGTCGAGCCACTTGCGCACGCGCTTCAACGACTCTTCGAGCACGAACGACGTCAGGACGCCGATGAGGCCGGCGGCTTCGATCGCCGGGACGAACTCGTCCGGGCCGAGCCTGCCGAACTCCGGGTGCACCCAGCGCACGAGCGCCTCGACACCCTGGATCTGCCGGTTCGGCAAGGTGATCTTCGGCTGGTAGTGGACGCTCAGCTGGCCTTCTTCGAGCGACTGCCGGAACTGCGTGACCATCTGGAACCGGCGCATGAAGATCTGGCCCATGCTGGCCATGTAGCCGCGGACCTCTTCGCCGCCCTTGGTCGCGCGGACGGCGACGTCGGCGCGCTGCAGGAGCCCGTCGACGTCGACCTGCTCGTCGTCTTCCGCCGACGAAGTGGCGTAGCCGATCATCGCGTTGGCTTCGACGGAGAGCCGGTCCACCGGGTACGGGGCGACGAGTTCCGCGCGGAGCAGTTCCGCGGCGGCCTGGGCACGTTCCGGCGCGCAGCCGACGAGGAGCGCCGCGAACGACGCGCCTTCGAGCCTGGCGAGCGGGACGTCGGGGCCGAGCGCGTCTCGGATCCTGCGACCCGCGGCGATGACCATCCGGTCCGCCCAGACGTAGCCGAGGGCGTCACTGACGGTGGAGAAGACGTCGAGATCGACGCGCAGCACCACGGCGTCGACCTGTTCCCGCAACGGTTCCTTGGCGACCTGGCGGAAGCCCGGCCGGTTGAGCAGGCCGGTCAGCGGGTCGTGGTACGCGTCGTGGCGCAGGGTCGCGAGCAGACGCCGGTTGTCCAGCGAGGTCGCGAGGTGGCTGGCCATCGTGCCGAGCAGCTGGACGTCGTACTTGCCGAACCCACGCCAACGGCTGAGCCTGTCGTGCGCTTCGACGACGCCGAGGAGCTGGTTCGCGCTGCGCAGCGGGACGACCAGCGCCTCCTGCGCGCCGCGGTCGAGCAGTGCGGAGCGGACGTCCGGATTGGCTTCGGTGATCCGGAAGTGGCGGACGTGCGCGCCGGGCAGGCGCAGCAGCGGGTCGTCGGCGGCCGGGTCGACCGGCGGGAGTTCGTCGCCCGCGACGACCATCCGCATGGTGTCCTTCGGCTCCAGTCGAAGCCTCAGCACGACACGGCCGGCGGCGAGCTGATCCTTGATGCGTTCGGCGATGGTCGCCCACTCGCGGACATCCACGCCGCCGACGAGTTCGTCCGTACGGCCGGCGGGCCGTGCGGCGGCCTGCTGACCGGAGCGCGCGACCATCAGGCTGACGTCGGACAACGCTTCCATGTCGCGTTGCTCGCGCAGCAGATCCGAGTACGCCCAGTACAACGCGGTGAGCCCGAGGAAGACGGCCAGCACGAGCGGCCAGGCCTTCGGCGTCCCGGAAATGACCAAATAACCGGAAAGACCGACCGAAGCGTTGACGAAACCGACGACGAGGATGCGGCCGGTCAGCCGGATCGCGGTGCTGACCCGCATGCGGCGGCGCAGCACGCGGACGGCGGCGAGCGCGAGCAGCGTGCTGACCAGCGGCGCGGTCAAAGTCCCGGCCAGCGCGGCGATCCAGGTCATGTCGTGGGCGCCGGAGGCCTGTTTCACCAGTCCCGCCACGGCGAACGCGCCGGTGATCTCCAGCAGGAAGGCACCGGCGTTGTAGAGCACACGGCCCGCGACCTTGCGGGCCAGCAAGGTCCCGATCCCCGCCGCGAGATGCGCGGCGAGCACGACTTCGAAGGGAGCGACGAAGAATCCGATGACCAGCGGGATCTCGGTGAACGAGATCGTCCACGAGATACCGCTGCGGACGTCGACGTTGATGCCGAGCTGTTCGGCGAGCAGGAACGCGAGGGCGAGGATCGGCCCGATCCACAGCAGATCGTCCGAGGCCTCGAAGTCCAGCCAAAGGCTGACCGCGGCCGCGGCGGCGATGCCCATGGTGAGTACCGCGAAGGTGTAAACGCGGAACCGTCGCTCGTCGGTACGAGCTTCCGTAACGGCGCCTCCCTTGCCCGCGGCCGCCTGTGCGGCGCTCCCGGGCCTGCCGTTCGTGTCCGGCATCCGACCTTCCTTCCCGGCTGCCCAACCGGTCTTGTCCTACCGCGACCTCGGGGACGAGGGCAATACAGTACCCCGGAGGGCGTACCCAAGTCCCATTCGAGACAGTATGAGATCACCCCAGGGTTAACAATGGGCGCGTCGCGCTGACCTGCGTGGACCAAGGGGTGAAATGGGAGCGTTATTCGCGTTCCTTCCGACTACCGGAAGTCACCTGGCGCCACGCTCCGGCCGATCTCGTGAAGTTCCCGGCGGACCCGTCAGTAGGGGCTTGAATAGCCCTATGAATAGCCACGCCATCGCCGCCGGGCACGCCGAGCGGCTCGCCACCGTGGACGCCCTGCTCCCTGAAATGCCTGCACTGGAGCCTGTCGAGGGCTCGTTGTCACTCTCCGCGACAGCAGGCGACTCCGCCGCCGCCGGATTGTCGGTACGGACCGAGGCGGGTCCCGATTCTGTTGACTCTCCGTGGCGGGCCCTCGTCGAGCATCGGCTCGAAGCCCGCCTCACCGGTCCCCACCCGGAAGCCGCCCTCGACGCATTACTCACCCGATGGGATGAACATCTGAAGACCGTGGCCCCACCTGGGGATGTCGAGACGGCGGCGACCGTGGTGCGGCCCAGCCGGGACTCCCCCGGCTCGGCCGAATTGCTGCGCCGCGGCTTCGCGCCGGTGCTGGTGATCGCGGTCCGCCCGGCCGACCGGCTCGCCGTGACCGGGCCGCCCGCCACTCCCGGTGTGCACATCCGGCCCGCCGAAGCGGACGATCTCGAAACCGCCGTCGGACTCGAACTGGAATTGCAGCGTTATGACGCGCAGTTCGGTTCTGTCACTTTGCGCGAAGGCGCGGAGGAAACGATCACGGCGGACCTGTCGAAACAGTTGGGCCGGGAAAATCCGACGTTGTGGATCGCCGAGCTGTACGGCCGTCCGCTGGGCATGGTGCGGGTGCAGTTCCCCGGCGACACGGCGTGGATCCGCGGCCGGGTCGCGGCCGAGAAGGTCGGCTACCTGTCGTCGCTGGCGGTGGCGGAACAGGCGCGGTCGAGCGGGGTGGGGTCGGCGCTCGCCGCGCACGCGCACCAGGTCTTCGACGAATGCGGCACCGACGCCGTGCTCCTGCACCACGCGCTGGCCAATCCGCGCTCGACGCCGTTCTGGTACGCGCAGGGCTATCGGCCGCTCTGGACGTACTGGCAGCGGCGCCCCGCGGTGCCTTGATCCGGATAGGCTCGTTTCGTGAAGAGGGACGATGACGCGGCCCCGGTGGCGCCGACCGGGGTCGACACCGAAAAGCCGTCCGCGGCGAGGATCTACGACTGGTTCCTCGGTGGGACCCACAACTGGGCGGTCGACCGCGAGTTCGCCCGCGCGCTGGAAAAGCAGTGGCGCTGGGTCAAACCGGGCGCGCGGCACAACCGCGAGTTCATGAACCGGGTCGTGCGCGCGGCGCTGGACGCGGGGATCCGGCAGTTCATCGATCTCGGGTCCGGTGTCCCGACAGCCGGGAACGTGCACGAGATCGTGCAGGAGGAACTGGAGCCGGGCGATACGGCGAAGGTCGTGTACGTCGACTACGAGCCGGTGGCGGTGGCGCACGCGGAGCTGATCCTCGAGCGCCACGAGGCGACCGACTGGACGGGGATCGTCCAGGCGGACATGCGGCGGCCGAAGGACATCCTGCGGCATCCGGAGACGCTGCGGCTGATCGATTTCGACCAGCCGGTGTGCCTGATGATGATGGCCGTCCTGCATTTCGCCGGGCCGCACGACGATCCGCCCGCGCTGGTCGCGACGTACCGGAACGCGCTCGCGCCGGGCAGTTGGCTGGGGTTGTCACATATGAGCTTCGGCGGCCAGACCGGCGAGGACGCCGACGGGCTGCACTGGATGGTCGAGCAGTACCGGAAGACGAGCAACCCGGTGTGGATGCGGGACCGCGAAGAGATCGAACCGCTCTTCGGGGACTGGCCGTTGCTGGAGCCCGGCGTCGTCCACCTGCCCGACTGGCGGCCCGTGCGGGAGCTGCGGCGGGACGAGGAAGGCGCCCGCCCGTTCGCCTGGTGCGGTGTCTCGGTCCACCCCTGACGTCCGACCTCTCGCCGGTTCGCGTCGCCTTTAGCGGGCTAAAGGCGACGCGAACCGAGCAGAGGTCGGATGGGTGAGTGATCGCTGACGGCGAACGCGGAAAGGAAACAAACGGGTCGATCGGAGAGTTGAGCTAGGCAGACTCAACTAACCGAGGAGTGCACAGATGACCGACAACCGCCTCCTGCCCGTCCTCCCGCTCGATGACGACGTCGTGCTGCCGGGCATGATCGTCCCGCTCGACCTCGCCGACACGGAGACGCGCGCCGCGGTGGAGTCCGCCCAGGCCAACACGCCTGCCCAGGCTTCCTTCCCGGGGATCCGGTCCAGCGCCGCCACCAAGGCCGAGGTGCTGATCGTCCCCCGCGTCCACGGCGAGTACGCCGAGCTCGGCACCATCGCGACCGTCGAGCGCATCGGGCGGGTGCCCGGCGGCAAGACCGCGGTGCTGTTGCGCGGCACCCGCCGCGCCGTCGTCGGCCGCATCGCCGACGGCCCCGGCGCCGCCCGCTGGGTCCACGCCGAGGTCGCCACCGAGACCACCGACGACGACTCCGCGAAGCTCGCGTCCGAGTACAAGAGCGTCGTCCTCGCGATCCTCCAGCAGCGTGGCGGCTGGCAGATGATCGACGCGGTCCAGGAGGTCGAGGACCCGTCCGCGCTCGCCGACCTCGCGGGCAACTCGTCGTACCTGAACACCGAGCAGAAGCTCGAACTGCTCACCGCGCTCGACGTTTCGGCGCGGCTCGAAAAGGCCCTCGAATGGAGCCGCGAGCAGCTGGCCGAGCTCGAGGTCACCGACACCATCCGCAAGGACGTCCAGGAGGGCATGGAGAAGCAGCAGAAGGAGTTCCTGCTGCGCCGCCAGCTCGAAGCGATCCGCAAGGAACTGGGCGAGCTCGACGGCACGGCCAACGACGACGACTACCGCGCCCGCGTCGAGGCCGCCGAGCTGCCGGACGCGGTCAAGAAGGCCGCACTGTCCGAAGTGGACAAACTGGAGCGCACCTCCGACCAGTCCCCCGAGGGCGGCTGGATCCGCACATGGCTGGACACCGTCCTCGAACTGCCGTGGAACGAGCGCACCACCGACGTCCACGACATCGCCGCCGCGCGCGACATCCTCGACGCCGACCACGCCGGTCTCGACGACGTGAAGGAACGCATCATCGAGTACCTGGCCGTGCGCAAGCGCCGCGCGGAGTCGGGTCTGGGCCCGGTAGGCGGACGTCGTTCGGGTGCCGTGCTGGCGCTCGCCGGTCCTCCCGGGGTCGGCAAGACGTCGCTCGGCGAGTCGGTGGCGAAGGCGATGGGCCGCAAGTTCGTCCGGGTCGCGCTCGGCGGCATCCGTGACGAGGCCGAGATCCGCGGTCACCGCCGCACGTACGTCGGCGCGCTGCCCGGCCGGATCGTCCGCGCCATCAAGGAAGCGGGTTCGATGAACCCGGTCGTGCTGCTCGACGAGATCGACAAGGTCGGCGCCGACTACCGGGGCGACCCGACGGCCGCGCTGCTGGAGGTGCTGGACCCGGAGCAGAACCACACGTTCCGCGACCACTACCTCGAGGTCGAGCTGGACCTGTCCGACGTCGTGTTCCTCGCGACGGCGAACGCGCTCGAGACCATCCCCGGCCCGCTGCTGGACCGGATGGAGCTGGTCACCCTCGACGGCTACACCGAGCACGAGAAGGTCACCATCGCCCGCGACCACCTGCTCCCCCGTGAGCTGGAGCGCGCCGGTCTCGGCAAGGACGACGTCACGCTGACCGACGGGGCGTTCAGCCGCATCGCCGCCGAGTACACGCGGGAGGCCGGGGTGCGCAACGCGAACCGGACCATCGCGAAGGTGCTGCGAAAGGTGGCGACCAAGGTCGCGCTGGACGAGGTCGCGTTGCCGCTGACGATCGACGCCGACGGGCTGGAGACCTACCTCGGCCGCCCGCGGCACCTGCCGGAGTCCTCGCTGCCCGCGTCGACCCAGCGCACTTCGACCCCGGGCGTGGCGACCGGGCTGGCGGTGACCGGTGCCGGCGGTGACGTCCTCTACATCGAGGCGTCGCTGGCGGATCCGGAGTCCGGCTCCACCGGGCTGCAGCTGACCGGCCAGCTGGGCGAAGTGATGAAGGAGTCGGTGCAGATCGCGTTGTCGTACCTGCGTTCGCGCGGCGCGGAGCTGGAACTCCCGGTCGGCGACCTGAAGGATCGCGGCATCCACGTGCACGTCCCCGCGGGCGCGGTGCCCAAGGACGGGCCGAGCGCGGGCATCACGATGACGACCGCGCTGGCGTCCCTGCTTTCGGGCCGGGTCGTGAAGTCGGACGTCGCGATGACCGGTGAGGTGTCGCTGACCGGGCGCGTGCTGCCGATCGGCGGGGTCAAGCAGAAGCTGCTGGCCGCGCACCGGGCCGGGATGAAGACGGTGATCATCCCGCAGCGCAACGAGCCCGATCTGGACGACGTCCCGGCGGAAGTGCTGGCACAGCTGGACGTCCACGCCGTGGCGAACGTCCGCGACGTGCTGGACATCGCGCTGGCCCCGGCGACGGCTCCGGTCGCCCAAGCGGCGTAACGGCGCGAGGCCGAAGCCCCGGATCCCCTCGTGGGTCCGGGGCTTTCGGCTTTCCGAGATCCGGACGAACCCGGACATTGACTCGCCTTAAACTCCCTATCACGTTTTGATAACGTACATTGCGTGCCACCCAGCCGGGGTGCGTGATCCTTGAGAGGGCAAGGTCATGAGTCAAGGAATTCTTTCCCCGTTGCGGCCGAGGCGCAGGTGCGTTTCGGCCGGTCAGATCGTCTGTCTCAGCATTCTCACCGGATTCACCGCCGCACTGACCTTCGCCGGCACCAGCGCCACTGTCGCCGCCGGGATCGCCATCGCCCTGTTCGGCGCCGTTCTCCGCCGCCCCGCGCCCGCCAAGGCACTCCGATGAACACGGAAACGGAGTTCATGGCGCGGCTGCGCGAACTCCGCGACCGAAGCGGCCTCAGCATCCGCGCGCTGGCTGCCGCGACCGGCTGGTCCCGAAGCACCTTGGCCGACCTGTTGGCCCGGAACACCTTGCCCGGCAACGAAAACCAGATGCGGGTCCTGTTGCTCGCCCTGCTGCGGACGGTCCCGGACGAGCTCGGGGTCGACGAGTACCTCGCCGAGTGGCGTCACCTGATCGGACGTCGCCACCACCGCAATGGCGGATGTGCACCGCTCGACCGGATACTCGTCGCGCTGGAAATCGCCGCGCAGCGTGGCGGCGCCGAAGCGCCCGGCCTTCGCAAAGCGAAAGAAATAGTGCTGCACGAAGGTTCCCTACGAAAGTTCCCTCCTCGCGGTGAATACGCCGCGAATTCACCTGGATGTCCCGTTCCGCCCGTACTCTCCGAGCCGCTCCATCCCGCACCACCACATCAGCGGATGTCTCGGAGGCACGAGTGAAGCGACGGAATTTCCTGCGCGCGGCCGTGGTCGGCGCCGGTGTCACGGCGTTCGGAAACAGGCTCTCGGGAGCGGCTCTCGCCGCGCCCGCCCAGAACGGACCCAGCCCGTACGGCGCGCTCCAGGCGGCCGACGCGAACGGGATCCAGCTGCCGGCGGGATTCACGAGCCGCGTCATCGCCAGGTCTGGCCAGAAGGTCGGGAGCACCGGGTACACCTGGCACAGCGCCCCGGACGGTGGCGCGGTGTTCGCCGACGGCAGTGGCTGGATCTACGTGTCGAACTCGGAGATCACCCCCGGTGGCGGCGCGAGCGCGGTCAAATTCGACGCGAGCGGGAACATCACCGGCGCCCACCGCATCCTGGCGAACACGCGCCAGAACTGCGCGGGCGGCAAAACTCCTTGGAACACCTGGCTTTCCTGTGAGGAGACCGACCTCGGTTTCGTCTACGAATGCCAGCCGAACGGCCCGGCCACGGCCGCCGTTCAGCGGCCCGCGATGGGGAAGTTCAAGCACGAGGCCGCGGCGGCCGACCCGGTGCGCAAGGTCGTCTACCTGACCGAGGACACCTCCGACGGCTGTTTCTACCGCTTCGTCCCGACGACCTGGGGCGACCTCTCCGCCGGGACGTTGCAGGTGCTCAAAGCGGGCACGGCGACCTCGGGCAGCTTCACCTGGGCGAACGTTCCCGACCCCGACGGCTCCCCCACCGCCACCCGCAACCAGGTGTCCGGCGCGAAGCGGTTCAACGGCGGCGAAGGACTGCACTACGCCAACGACACCGCGTGGTTCACCACCAAGGGCGACAACCGCGTGTGGCAGCTCAACCTGACGAACAGCACCTACGAGCTGGCCTACGACGACTCGCTGGTCAGCCCCGGCTCGGCCCCGCTGACCGGCGTGGACAACGTCACCGGGACCTCGTCGGGCGACCTGTACGTCGCCGAAGACGGCGGGAACATGGAGATCTGCATCATCACACCGAACGACATCGTGGCCCCCTTCCTGCGGATCAACGGCCAGAGCTCGTCGGAGATCTGCGGTCCCGCGTTCACCCCGGCGGGGAACCGGCTGTACTTCTCCTCGCAACGCGGCACCTCCGGTTCGTCCTCGGGCGGAATCACCTACGAGGTGACCGGCCCCTTCCGTTCCTGAAACCGGCGTGGGGGGGGGGGGCGGGGCCCGCGCCCCCCCCCCCCCCCGGCGGGGGGGGGGTGGGGGGGCCCCCCCCCCGGCGCCACCCCAA
>Ga0307518_10003291_pt1 | contig 11666 bp, 3 predicted proteins | sample 25_EM_MG_FD_203889 | JGI IMG/M metagenome (GOLD analysis project Ga0307518, IMG submission 203889) | Populus trichocarpa ectomycorrhiza microbial communities from riparian zone in the Pacific Northwest, United States - 25_EM | ecosystem: Host-associated > Plants > Roots > Unclassified | place... | reverse complement strand
TTAATATCGAAATCAAGCGATTCAAAAGCCCAAATTTATCTACGCATCCAGGACTACAACTTTGATGAGGGAGTCGAAGTGAGATAAAATCATTTTAGAGAACAGAATCTGGAAGTAATCTGGTTGATCAAAAAGGTTCAGAAACTGACAATGCCGAGAATCTTGATATGACTAAGAGTATGACCTAAGAACAAATCAATAAAATTTGTGATGGAAATAGAGTTTTTAGTGTAAAACTCGGGTCAGGATCCTTCTAGCGACAGAATTCTCTGCTTTCATGTTAGATATTCAAACAGGAATATTATGAGCTTTTGATATCGAAATCAAGCGATTCAAAAGTCCTAAATTCATTTACACTTGTAAAGCTACAACTTTCATGAAGGATAAAAAATGAGATAAATTCATTTTGAATAACAAAATTGCAACCAAACTTGGTTGAAAACTTTCTTGCGGCAGGATTCTATGTTTTCACGCTAGATTTCAAATAGAAATATCTTGAGCTTATGTTATTGAAATCAAGCAATTCAAAAGCCCAAATTCATCTACGTGTCCCAGACTACAACTTTGATGAAGGATTCAAAGTAAGATAAAATCGTTTTAGATAACAGAATCTGGCAAGGATTTGGTTGGTCAAAAAGGTTTTCTTGATCTGACAATGCTGAGCATCCAAATCTGACTGAGAGTCTGCCCTAAGAACAATGACCCCTAGGACCCAACAAAGGTGTAGGTCAATTCTTCAACATGTCATGAGTGACAGAATATAGCCAGGATGGTCAGATATCGTACAAAACCATGTCAGAATCAGAGCCTAAGTTTGAAAAAAAATTGCGACAGCGGCAGAATAAGTTTTTTTTAGTGCAAATTCTGAGGGATTTATCCAACCTTAAAAAACATGATAACGAAGGAACGAATTTAGCATTATGAAGACCCCTAGTCAGTCTAAGAAACCTGACGATTTTGGCAGCAAAGGGGGAGGATAAAAAGAGTAGAAAACAGCTCAAACAGGGGTCGAAAAAAAAATTGTTCTTTCTCCTCCGCTTTGTCAATTTTCCAGTAAACATGAGCTACACTTCTACACTAGGTTCAAAACGGGTATACCCTATCTCCAGCACATGGGGTCCAAAATTGAGTATCAATAGAGACCATCTTATGTGATTAAACAATAAGGTCAACAAGGTTGGTGAGATGTATAAATATTATTGTAGGGTCACGTAAGTACTTACAATTATTGCAAATAAATGCAAAAGGTTCCATTTTCCATGGTGCTGGTGCTGGTGCTGTGCACCTCCGTTTCTTTCACTTTCAATTGCTTTCTTCAATCCCTGATCGTTTGATTGCTTCTGTGGTGTAAACGTGATCATGCTTGTTTCCTGGAAAAAATGGTGCAAGCTCAGCCATGCCTGATCCAAACCAGATAGTGAAATTTGGATTATTATTTTATAAATTAGGATTGTACTTGGAGGGAAGAATTAATAATCCCTTTATCAACGTACATAATAATCGAAGACCAATTACCTGATCCTTTACACATTAATTAATTGGTGGGGATAGGTCAGCGAGCTGTCAATGAAAATGTAAGGAAGCAATGGAGATTTTGAAGGGGTTATGGAAATCTCCATTGACTTGTACGGAAGGAATAGTTGTTAAATATACCTTAGTTGATTCATAAAATTTGTGGCTTGAAATATTTATTCAGGTTAATTTTCAAGTAGAAGAAAAAAAAAATTATTGATGTGATTAAACTCGATTAATCAACTAAACTTTTAATAATTTGATTTATTAAAACTTGACCAGTTAAAATTATTGTTTTTAATAATAAAACAACATGCTTTAATAATAATAAAAAATCAATCACAATTAACTCGGTTATTTAGTTTTTAGTTGGTTCTCATATAAAATGATAATACCTTTTCTTATAATATGTGTAATCCTGTATAAATTATTTTTTTATATTTTATTCAATTATTTTTGTGTGTGTGGCAATTTCTATTATCGTTTGATTAAATAGAATATTAAATCTAATAAATAAAGTTATCAAACACAACTAGGCACATGATTCATATTACTAGATCAAATATTTTGATTTACATCTATCTTTTAATTTTTCAAGTTTAATTTTTAGTTATCGTTAATGATTTTTTTTTTGTCATTTATTAGCACAAATAATTCTAAATTTATTTAATTGAATGTATATATAAGTTTTTTTTTATAATAAAAAAAATTCCATTAAAAAAATATAATGAAAAAACCTGCTTATTTATTTTTTCAATTAGAAAGAATAATATCTGACCCACAACAACGCAGTTGTCCGATAGCCGCTGGTATAAAATGCATAGGGTGTTGCTTGCAGCCCTGTTTTTAGCCTCTGGGCTTTTTAGCCACTAGCCATGGAAGTGATGGGCTAATTAATATGCCCTGTAAAACATGGGCTAAGCCCAGTATTAATGAAGCCCAGCTTGTCATAGAGAAAACATTGATAATGGATTGGTCCATGGCTTTCTTTGGATTCTTTACTTTCATGACCTGTAGAGGCACAAACTTCAAATTCGATTCGTGTGATTATTAATCCTAATATTTGGCTGATAGCAATCCATTTTGGCTATTTATAGATGGAAAATAATTTATAAAAATAATCCTAATATAATCTAAGATAGTTAACACGAATCAGAACTCAGAATTTTGCCATGCTGATGAGTTGCTATTCAAGGCTGTTTCTGTCTCATATAAAGCTTTTTAATTCTGGACTTTTCTTCTCCTAATCCTTTTAGTATTTCTCCTCTTTCCTCTTTCCTCCAGTCTAGTTGCTGCTTGGAAATTGCCTCTTCTAGCTGACACACTGCGGCTGAGGTAAAAAAAAAAAAAAAACATTTATTTATAAATAATTGATTTATTGAAATCATTCTAACTTTGTCATATAGTACACGACATATAGTTGTTAATTCTGACTAATATACCTTGTATTACTTTAAAAAATAAAATAAAATGTAATAAATTTTATCTCATTCAGGATCTCAAATCTTTTTAAATTTCTCATTTAAATTTTAACCAAGTATATTAACAAAACACAAAAATAAGTAGTTAAATCACTATAGCACACTCATAAAATATAATTTTATCATTCAATATTAAATTATTTTAGAAATTATACTTTATAAGTTTTATTTTTTAATTTTATTTTTATTAGGTTATATATTGATCTCATAGATTTAGTTTTTTTTCTTCTCAATTTCAACCTTTAAATTAACAGAACCTAATTATTGTGGAAAAAGTACTGTAGATGTGATTCATTATGGATTGGAATAATAAATTTATGTTTTACCCTTTAAAAAATCACAAAGAACTAGCCTTCAGGGTAAAATGATCTTTTAATAAGATTCACTTGTCATTTTAGAATTTTTGAGGGGCATCTTGGTCTTTTCATATTTTTTGCACAATTAAAATACTTTTTGCCTTAAAAAAAAAACTTAACTATAGTCTAGAGGATTTTTTGATATTTTACTTTTTTACGTATATCGTAATGACTCTATGACCCTTAAAATCAAAATTCTCAGAGTTTTACTGCAGTGACTTATTTGTCATTTCACACAGATATTTTCGTAATGATTATTTGGTCCTAGGCGCAATGCGGTATTTTGATAAATCAAAAAAGTTGTTGACGCGTGTGTTGCACGTGTTATTTGCTCCGTGGTTTTTTGGTAGCGAGTGTGGCTGACTCTAGTGGTTGAAACCATTTCTTCATTGTGTCATTTGATTTATCGTCTCGGCTACCTATTCCTCACTAAGCGGCGTATGTGATCAATAGACCTAGGTTTGACGTCGAAAACCTTTTCGTTTTTTTTTCTTCTTTTCCCTTTTCTCCTAGAAATTCATGTCTGACCATCCAGATTTTTAGATTAGCCCTCCAAGTCTTTTTTTTCTTTTCTATAGAAGTGGTCCCTATTTGTTTTATTGTAATTAATTTTGAAAATTGAACTTTTTTCCAACTTCATCATTCTTCAATTTTTAGTCTATCAGATTTGGTTCTTATTTTTTTATTACTTTTTTTTATTTGAGATAATTTTAAATTTGATTTTTTTCAATTTCACCCTTATTTATTTATTTTCCTTTTGATCTGATGCTCATTCTTTCTATTGCTATTTTTTTCTTTGGTAAATTTTTTAGATTAATAACTTTTTTTTTTCAATTTCATTCTTAAATATTAAATTGGTTGAGAATTGAGTTTCTTAATTGAACCCCGGTCTACGATTTTACAAGTTGTGAATTTGAGATATTAACCTAAGTTTAGAATATTTGCTGAGATTGCTTGTTTTTTTCATATTATTAAATTTGAGTTGCCTTTTTTATATTATTAAATTAACTTAACTTATTATACCCAATCGACTCAATGACCCGAGTCTCAAAATGTTTTTTACTTCTTTAAAAATTCTAGTGTCACCTGAACTTTTTTATTTTTCCATTAAGAAAAATCTGGTTGAACCCGCAACATTGTGTAGACCATCGATGTAGGTTTACTCAAGTTACTTTCTCGAGTCATTTTTGTAAAATTTATTTTTTTTCACTTTTAGCCTTCAATATTTGGTTCATTATAATTGAGCTACCTAATTTTTTTTAATATGGGTTCCATGGTTTTATCATGATCACATTACCCATATCGCAAGTTATATAGGTTTGTCCAGGTTGATCTATATTTTTTAAAAAAATATATTTCATCCAATACGTAACATCAACTGACCCTCAGCAGCGTAGCTAAAAAAACTAGTTAACAAAAACTCTAAAACCCATGAGAGTTTCACCACAGCCTAAGATACAGTTTATTGTGGATTGTTATAATAAAATTACCATTTTTTCCTTGAGTGGAAAAAAGATGAAGCCTTGAGGGTGGGGGTGTCTTGGTCTTTTTCAATGGCTCATTGGTCATTAAAAGATTCTACGAGGGTGTTTTTGTCTTTTTCAATTTTTATCATAATAAAATACTATTTTACCCCCAAAGTCAAAAAAAATTAAAACTGTTGATCAAGGGCTTTCTTGACTTTTCGTAAGCTTCTTAACAATAAAAATACTTATTTGCCTCCAAGGTTAGAAAATTGTTAGGCTGCTAATTGAGGGTTTTATGAGGTTTTCAAATATCCATGTATAGTTAAAGTATGTCTTTAACCTTGGAAAAAACAAAAAATAAGTTTTGCATTAATGGGGGTTTTGTAATTTCACACGAGTATTTAATGTAATTACCACGGTCATTGGGGCATTTTGGTATTTTCACATTATTTTTGAATTTTTAAAAGAGAAAAGCTATTGGCGCATGTTGAACACGTGCCAACAAGTGTGTGCTGTCCGCGCCATTTAGGCAGCATGTGTAATGTCACCGGTGGCCAAAATCAGCCTTCCATCATCTCCTTAAATACGCTATCGTGTCCTTTTCTGTGTGGAGCGGCACTTGGCAACTGACTGTGGTCGAATTGTCGTTGGTGGTTGTTTAATTTTTTTCTTCTTCTGTTCTATCTCATGACAAGTAATGTACATCACTATCCTCTTTCTTTCTTACTTTTCAATTCCAATCCTCATTCTCTTTGTTTCTTATTTCATTCTTTTTCCATTTATAGAAGTTTTTTTCTTCTCAATTTAGTCATGCAATTAATATTTCTTGTATGTTTTTTTTCAGTCATCATTCTCTTAATTTTTTATTTCATTCTTATTTATTTTATAAAAGTTTTTTTTTCAATTTAGTTCTTTAATTGCAATTTCCTATATGTTTTGTTTTTCATTCGGTCCTTTTTTTTTTCTCCTTGACACTTTTGTTGAAGTTTTATTAGCTTTCAATTTCATCATTCAATCAATTTTTTTGTTGTTTTTTTTTTCCAGTTTGACCATCTTTCTTTTGATTTGTTTTTCTTTCTATTAAATCTATGTTTCAATTCAATTTAACTCTTCAATTGAAGATTTTTATCCCTCTAATTAATTTTTTTTTCACGCTCCATTTTTTAGATCATTGTGTAATTGATTTTTTTTGCTGGTTTCTTCTTTTAACATTCAATTTATTGGGGATTTGACTTGGTACGATCTTATCGTTCTAAAATAGTTTTTTTGTTTAATATTGGTTTTGTGATTATCTTCAAGTTTTTTATTTGAGTTTATTCCAGTCTCATGATTTAGGTTGTGAATTTTGCATGTCTTCTTTTAATATAAGTTTTTTTAGTTTTTCTATTTTTGTTTTATTTTTAAAATATTATTCTAATTCATCTATAATTGTTTTTATTCAAATAAATTTTATTTTTCAAAAAAAATATTCATTTTTCAATAATATCATTGATGTGTTCAGCCTTGCGTAATATTTTTATGGTTTGGTTTTATTTAGTCAATTTTATTTGTATTTATTTTTTAAGTCATGAGTTTTTCATGGTGTGAATTTATCTTTCATTGATTTAAATAAATAAGTTCGATGCACACAATCAGAACTCTTATTTTATGTTATTGAATATATGGATCTACTTTCATCTCTCATTTTTTTCAGTTTTTTTCTAGGTTATTATTAATGAATTTTTTTATTTACATAAATTATTATCGATTTATTTAATTAGATATTTTTATAGGCCTTTCAATTTATACTCTAATTTTTTTAATGTAAAAAACATTTTGAAATAGCCTGTATACCCAGTATTTTTGTTAAAAATTATAACCCACAGAGAATCACAAGTTAAATGGCTACTAATTACTATTTGTGAATGTGGTGGCATGCTTATCATGATAGATTATGTAGTTGATTGGACCGGTTAATAACATTAGTAAATGTATTCGGTTTTGCATAATATTTTTTTTTATAATTTGAGTTTATTCAATCAATTTTATTTGTATTTATTTTTTAAGTCATGAGTTTTTCATGTTGTGAATTTATTTTTTATTAATTTAAATAAATAAATTCGATAAACATAATCAGGTGAAAAGCCTCATTCAATATAATTGAATATGTTGATTTAATTTTATCTCTCAATTTTTTTTAGTTTTTTTCTTGATTATTGTTAATAATTTTATTTTTATTTACATAAATAATTATTAATTTATTTAATTAGATAACTTTATAATTTTTATTTTGAATTTTTTTATATAAAAAACACCTCGAAAGATTCCCTGATATTTTTAAAAAGAATTATAACCAGCAAGTTAAACGGCTAGTAATTATTATTTGTGAATATGGTGGTATGTTTATCGTGATAGATTATCATCATGTAGTTGATTGGACCGGCTATAAGCTGCGGGCCACCAATTAAGACACTTGGCATGTGATTACTGATTGATTTTTTTCCAGTCATGTTCCGAAAAGGTGGCATGTCTAATAATGACTGGCCACTATTTCAGTGACCGGCTTAGGATTAAGACCCCGTTTTTCTAGTTTTAAAAATATTCTTATAAAAACTATTTTTTTTTAATATTTTCATATTTTTTTTAGGTTAATGTTAAAAATAAATTTTGAAAAATAAAAAAATATTATTTTAATATATTTCAAATAAAAAACACTTTGGAAAAAACCGCTATCACAATACCCAATAGTTTTAAAGTGTTTTTCATTTAAAAAATATTAAAATAATTTTTTTTTATTTTTTAAATTTTATTTTTAATATTAATATATCACAATAATTTTAAAATATTAAAAAATATTTAATTTAGTGTAAAAAAATTAATTGTTTTTAAAAATATTATTTAGAGCAATGATGTTATAGCAAAAGATGGAAATAAAACAAAATGAATAGTACAAGATAATGTTGTTAAAATAGCGGTTTAACTTATATTTAATGTGCAAAATTATTTTAAAAACTTAAAAATTAATAAAATTGAGTTGAAATAGAATAAAATCTGTAAAATCATGATTTTGATACATATTTGACGATTTCAACAAAATCATATATGCTGCCTCCAGATCAATAGCAGCATGCCATTTGTCCACACAAAAGACATTGCTGCCAGCTACGCCCTGAAAGGAATGACATGACAGACTTCCTTGTTAGACTCGATTCCCAATCCCAGCATATCCCCTCTTGTCTTCACTTTAATGGGACAATTAACCTTTCTTGATTAACTCCTTCTTAATTATTTATTAACTTAATTTTTTTAATGTCTCACCAACCAATAGTGTCCCTCATGGCTAATGTTATAAACAAAAGCTATTTCTAGTTAGGTAGTATTTTTCTGAAAGTTCTTTTTTAATTTGTAAATTAATATTTTTTTATATTTTTGAATTATTTTAATGCATTAATATTAAAAATAAAAATAATATATTATATACAACACATGTGATGTCAATAAAAGAATTTAATCAATAAAAGAAATTGACTTGTGATGTCACATCATCTTTGTATAGCCATGTCATCAAAATCACCTTGTCTTTTTTATGACGTGTAAGCGTTCCTGATAATGGAATCCAATAGAACTTTGACTTCATATTATGATAATTGGTTCTGCCTGTTTGCGTTTTGGTTTGGTATCGATCAAAGACGACCATGCATTTTTGACAAGGCCCACTTTAGAATTGTGTTGCAAAACGTGTTTTATAAAATATAATTTTTTTATTAAAGATTTATTTTTTAGATTTTTATCATTTTAAAGTTCTAATATAAAAAATAATTTAAAAAAATATTATTTTGATATATTTTTAAGTGAAAAATACTTTAAAAAATAATCGCCACCACACTCTCAGACACTCCCTAAGTGTTTGACTTGATGACAGTGTTTGTTTTTTAAAGTGCTTTTTACTTAGAAATGCATCAAAATAATAGTTTTTATTATTATTTTTTTAAAAAAAATTTCAACATCAGTATATCAAAACAATCCAAAAACACACAAAAAATTAATTTGAAAAAAAAATCATTGTTTTCAAAAGCATGGTTTGACAATAAAAACAAACACTAACAAAATTTATTATTTCAATAAAAAAAACTTAACATCAACAGAAAAGAAACTATTGGTTATTCATATAAATATGGTATGTTAATTTTTTTAATATATCATGTGATCAAAATATCTTTATCACCATCACTCTATCATCATCAATTCAATTTTTATTGGAAAACTCGTGTGTTAAAATAAAAACTTCATAATGTGTTGAAACAATGTTGTATTGCAAGGAATTTTAGGGTTCTTGAATATCATGCATGCAGTGAAAATAATAAAACAAAATTATTCGAGAGTTTCTAATATCATGTTAGACGGATCTAGAGTTGTTTAGCGATTCATTACCTGAAGATTTGATCTTCTTGAGTTTTGAATAATTCCTTAAAGGTTGGGTTATCACAAATCACAAGCCGTCTAATTATCTGGTCTCTAACGATAATCCACACGAACTACTAGTGATAAATCTCATAAATCCTTATTCAGGAAAAATAAATTGTTATGTCTAAAGTGCTAGCTCTCTATTCTATGACTTATATAATGTTTCTGTTTAACAGATAACCACCAAAAAATAAAAGGTGCCATAATCCATTTTTGTTCCCCCCTCTAAACTTACCCTTTTCCTTTCAAAAAATAATAAAAAAAATAATAAAATAATAATAACAAGAAGATTGACAACTTAGCAAAAACATGTCCAGGAGGGTTTCAAAAATGTAGAAGAATCAAGTTGGAGTTTTGGATGAAATTAGAAGCCTAATCATACCCCATTATACCCAAGACTAAAGAGACAATGCGGATTCAAAGTCAAATTAAATGATTATTGAACGAATCTGCATAAAAATTAAGATCAGAGACTTAATTAGATTTTTAATAGGCCGATTTAACTTAATCGTGGGCCAAATTAAAAGATTTAATTAGGTGCAAGGATTTAATTATACTTTTAATAGGTCAAATTAATTTTGTTAGGGACTTAATTGGTAAAAAACCAAAAAGATTGGAATTTTAGAGGATCAAACTTGATTTTTTTTATGAAGAATTGATTAAAATCAAGGATAAAATTGCAAGAAAATCAAAGTTTAGGGTCAATTACGGGTTAAAGTGAAGAAATTCACAACCAAAAATCTTTTTGAAAAAGGCTTTAAACTTCAAAGATTCAATTTGGTTGAAAACATAGGTGAAATTAAACCAAATTAAAAGTGTAATGGTCAATTAAGAATCAATTTGCATAAATCCAAAACCAATTATCAAAATGAAAAGGAACTAAACTTTATGGTTGATATTTGAGTTTGACAAGGGTAAAATCGCATGGAATTATAAGTTTAAAATCAATTAGGGATGCAATTAAAAAATTAAAATATATAAAAAAACTAAATTGAATTTTAGTCAAATCCCTAAGGATGTAAAAACAATTTGTTTTGGTACAAAACGACGCCATTTTTACTAACATAAAAACCAAAAAAAGGATGTCAAATGAATTGTCATTTGACAACTGTACATCATCTTCAACCTTTTGTACCCGAAAGACTATTCGGATGATTACTTTTTCAGGACATATAATGCCTCAACTCTCCACCAAACAAGACAAACAAGACACTACTCTGATACCCTGACACCATACAATACCCCCAACATAATTCTTGTCGGCTGGTTGTCTTTATAGCCGTCGTCTTAAAGAGACTAACCCGATCAACCTTTTGCAGCCAAATTTCACAGCTTATGATGATGACTTTGGACCAAGGATTAAGATCCTTCCCGTTTGAATCAAGAGCCAAAATTTGTTCCCACTATAGACAAGATGTCTCTTTTTTCATACCCTATAAATACAAGTGAATTTTGAGATTAAGTAAGGAGAACTCTGAAGAGACAATAAGCTAGAAAGTCAGCCTTTTTAACTGCCCAACCAACCACCCTTCCTCATCTCCATTTTCACCCCCTTTAACCAAACCATCAAAGACAACCAGCTCCTCTCCTCCACCTTATCCACAAACAGCAACAGCATCGCAAGCTTCCTTTTCTTCCTCTTCACAATAACCTCCAGCAACGACGCCAGGAGCACTCCAACAACATCTCAGCCACGCCAACAGACCAGTAGCGACATCGATTCTTTTCCTCTGCGCCAGGTAGTCACCCTTCTTTCCTGTGATTTTACTCCTTCATTGCATGCAGGAAATGAATTAATTCACGTCATACAGCTGCTTGCTTTTGTTAACAAAGACCAAGATAGGCTCAGCCTATTTCAGCCCACCCAACATGGTTGGGAAGGGTCTAACCAATTTTTTTTAAAGGAAAAGAAAATATTGTTGGGCCTTCAGTCAGGCTAACTCGACCGGGTCGAGCTTGGGACTCGGGCCAAAGTAGCCCATCCTAAATGTCATAACTCAATTCTGGGTTATTCCCTCAAAATCAATTTTTTTTTCAAAAAAAAAATCAAAAAATAAAATAAAGGCTGGCAACGTGGAGAAAGCAGACCGGGAAATCAAGCTGCAATTTTTGAAGGAAATTCAAGGCCTAATTATACCCCATTATGCCCAAAAATTGAGAAAAAATGCAAATTCAAGGTCAAATTAAATGATTATTGGACGAATTTGCATAAAAATTAAGTTCAAGGACATAATTAAATTTTTAATAGGCCAATTTGATTTAATCATGGGCCAAATTGAATTTTAATTATGTTTAAGAATTAATTTGGGTCCAATTGAAGGATTTAATTAAGTGCAAGGGCTTAATTATACTTTAAATGGATCAAATTAATTTTATTTGGGGCTTAATTGGTGAAAAATTAAGTTTGG
>Ga0307518_10003289_pt1 | contig 11669 bp, 15 predicted proteins | sample 25_EM_MG_FD_203889 | JGI IMG/M metagenome (GOLD analysis project Ga0307518, IMG submission 203889) | Populus trichocarpa ectomycorrhiza microbial communities from riparian zone in the Pacific Northwest, United States - 25_EM | ecosystem: Host-associated > Plants > Roots > Unclassified | place... | reverse complement strand
TTCTCAGCGCGGCCGTCCTCGGCGAAGGAGTATATCTTCTTTTTCATCATACAGCGGAAGTCGTAGCAGAAGTTCAAGCCGCAGTGCAGAAGACCGTCCGAAGGCGAAACACCGTTTGCCACCTGCCACGTCGATCAAGGATATCTCATTGTCAATATCCAAGACATCTCTTCACCAACGCTCCGAATTTCTCAATAGTCGTGACCCTGACACCAGTCGCAATGGCAAAGTTTATGCAAATGGCAAACAGCGGGTACGTTTTTTCATACCTTCTAGCGTTTTGCTTCAAACTCAAGCTTCGCATAGAACCATCGACCGTTACCTTCGGAAGCCGAGCGTCGAGCAAGTCTAGAAATGCCCCCTCCATCCGATGCACATTCAACTACTACCTCACGCGTTCAACAGAATGATTCCGCGACCTCTCCGGTATCGCAGCGTCACGAGGCTGGTAGTCCAGCTAAGGCCCGCTTCGGCTTTTCCAGGTCTGCAGGTTTTAAGCCGATTGGACAAGCAAGCTCCTCGGTAAAAATGTTTTTCCCCCAAGACGACGAGGAATCGGAGGCCCGCAGATCTCCCCCGGATGCCGATTCCCCGCCACGGTCAGAAATTCCCATCAAACGCGCCCGCAAAGATATCAGTACTGACCGAGGGGAGGACGACAGGGAGTCCACGCAAGAAGAATTAGTGTGGCATTCCAAAGAGACTGGTATCGAGCCTCCACCCCCTCCGTCACTTGCATTACGCGATGCCACGAAGGCACCTCTCTCACCAAAGCACGCTCGTAGCAGTGATGTGACAATATCTCCAGGACTACAAACTCGTCTCCCGGAACAGGAGGTTGATGGGATCACGCGACCATCATCCCCGACTCCGTCACCCAAAGAACTGTATGCAATTGTTAGTCAAGTTGGTGAAGGGACGTTTGGCAAAGTTTACAAGGCCCGCAATACTATCACCAATGTTCATGTCGCTTTGAAGCGGATCCGCATGGAGGCAGAGAAGGATGGCTTTCCTGTCACGGCTATGCGCGAAATCAAGCTTTTGCAATCCCTTCGTCATCAGAACGTTGTTCGTTTGTATGAGATGATGGTCTCTAATGGTGCGTATTGTACTTGTATGATCATCATGTCACTCACGTTTCCCAGGATCCGTCTTCATGGTATTCGAGTACATGGATCATGACCTTACTGGTGTCCTGTCCCAAACTCAATTCTCGTTTTCCGCGGCCAACTTGAAGTCTCTATGCAGCCAGATGCTAGCCGGCCTTGCATACCTCCATCACAAGGGCGTTATTCACAGGGACATCAAGGGCTCCAATATCCTGATCAACAACCGAGGGGAACTGAAGCTTGCTGATTTTGGTCTGGCCCGATTTTACCAAAAACGTCGACGCAGCGACTACACGAATCGGGTGATCACCCTTTGGTACCGACCGCCCGAACTACTTTTTGGTGCAACTATATATGGTCCTGAGGTGGACATGTGGAGTGCGGGGTAGGTTGTTTGACTTCTACTTGTTGATGCTCACTTTTACATAATTAGTTGCATCATGCTTGAGCTATTCACGAAGAAGCCCGTGTTTCAGGGGAACGATGAGATCCATCAACTGGAGGTAATCTACCGGATCTTTGGAACTCCCACCACAGATCGTTGGCCCGGGATCACTGAGTTGCCGTGGTATGAGCTCGTGAAGCCGAAAGAGGCTGTCCCAGACCACTTCAGGGAGCTCTTTCAGAGGTGAGTATGTAAATGACGCGCTGTCCATGTTCGCTGACGTAGGTCTCTGGCAGATGGCTTTCTCCTGCAGCTCTCGACCTAGCAGAGCGATTACTGACGTATGACCCCACCAAACGAGTTACAGCATTGCAAGCTCTCGAGGCTCCTTACTTTACGGTTGAGCAGCCACCTCCAGAATTACCTGTTGGGTGCGTATTCCTGCATCCTTCTTTACCCCTTTCCTTACTGTTACCTTGTAGACTATCGTCCCTGGAGGGCGAGTGGCATGAGCTGGAAACCAAGCGTGAACGAGCCAAAAAGCGACGTAAACTGGAAAATTCGCTGCAACAGCATGTCGTTTAATGTACTTAACGCATGGACTTCGTATCACCATATAACCCTGCATTCACACACACCCTCATGCGGAAACTGTTGTCGGTTGGATTAGGCCCTTCGCAACCAGATGTTGAACAACGGCTTCCACCTGCAAATTGATGAGATAAACAGGTTCTCTTGGCAGTGGATACTAACATTCGCTGCGGTCGTTCGTATTTGCATGTCCCATCGTCTCGTGAACGGGGCGCCCGTATCTTCGGTTGTTTGCACAACGTCGCCCAGACCTCCTGCTTTACCTTGGGCATCATCTTCCTCTTTCCCACCGTCAAACCAGATGAGTTTATCGACTTGATCGATCGAGCCTTTTAAGCGACCTTGCTCGATCATCTTTCGTGCCATCGTTTCCGCTGCGCCAGGCGATAAGTCCAACAAAGCACCCAATCCACGGAAAGTGATATTATTGTATATTTTAGAGCTAGCTAAGAGGTTGTGCTCCATGACTGCGCGGTCAAGGACGGTCGAGGGCCCTGTGCGCTTGCTAGAAGAGGGTTCGGCTGGCTCTTCGTCGTTCACAGTGGATGCTAGACGGTCATTGGAGGAGATGGCTATTTGGGCGAGCTGATGTGGTTTGAGTGTTTGCTCAAAGCTGTGGATCTCAGCGGGTCGAAGAATGTGATCGAGGAACATTTTAGACAATATATTGTACGTTGGAAGGTCGCATGAACGTTCGTCCCGATACAATGATGCCAAGACGCGGGATCGGTTGGGCCCTGCAGGTGCGAGCACCGCGCAAGTAACAGCAGATGACCTAATATGCAAGATAAAGGAATTGGAAGACAAGGTAGATATATCAACGTACAAGAGTTCCCTCCGCTCTTCTTCATCAATATCAGCTGCCCAGCTAAGTTCATGGTACCTCATGGCAGCCTCTAGGAATTTACGAGCGTAATCACTGATTCGTGCCTGGCACAATTTGAATTGCAATTGCGTTTCTCTTTCCGTCGTGGAATTGGAGAGCAATGCTGCACGATTATAATATGTTTCTGCCTGAACTGAATCCTCATCTTCGAGTAACAACCGGACGATGCGAATGTAGATGCGGAACTTCTCGTCATCAGGCAGTGAGCTGGTTGGCCCGCCCGCTGAGTCTCGGCGACACGATACATGGAAGAAATCACCAACCGGGAACCGGAGTCGAGGGAGATACCCATAAGTACGCGTGCAGCTTCGGTCCATTCTTCTTCGGCCTCGAGCAGATCTGCAAGCTGAAACCTGAGCGAGTTCACCTTGAAATGCTTTAATCCCGCACTGCATTAACAAAGGAGTAGACACACCTGTTCCTCGTAGCTTACAATGCGGGGCTGAAGAACGCGTAATGTGTCTTGAGTGATACGCTTTCGTAGATCGTGGTCAACGATTTGGCCGGTGACAAGGTTTTTTACGAGCTCTGTGAGAACCTGTCTACCGACCGCAAGGCTGGCGGTCTCTTGGTTGACGACTGTGTCTACGAGCACATGGAGATCGTCAGCCACGGAGCCTTGATTGGCACGGGATAATATTTCTGAGAGAAGGCCCAGGTAGCCTGCTGTCTTGTCCTTTTGGGCGAGATTAGCTAGTTGTGATAACTTGACGTCCATCTTCAGGAGGTTCGGAGGGTTCCGGAGATTTGCAACATTCCATTAATATTTGCTCATCGCCGAGCTGCGCGCACATCGCGACTGGCAATGGAAGGCAGCGATAACAAAGCTACATGGTTCTACCGTCGTGCTTCTCATGAATCCATGCGCGAAATAGCAGTCGGCTTTAGCGAAGAGATGCATTAACTTGGTGTTCCAAACCTAACTCTCCACGCCAGAGATAGATCATTTATTTCGGAATCTGTATCTCTACCGTTCAATGGAATAAAGTCTTCCTGGCAACGCGCAAACCACCATCTTCAGCGTTCGTTACTTCAGAGGGGTGCAGGTCATGCCTCGAGCTTTGGACCCATTAGAGGAGGCGGAGCCCGTCAGCTCACCGGATTCAGAGCATAATTCTGCAGCGCCGACAGCTCATCACCATCCTCACCGACGCCCTTCAGGACGCCCCTCCCGCCTAAATTCGACTTCGAGGTGCCATCATACCCAGAATTGTTCTTGTGCACTCAAAAATTTAGTGGTCGTGGTCCCGTCACCCAATTTTACTATTAATCACCGTCAGCCTGCGAACTCGCCGGGTCCTCCTGATCGGCTCTCACAGGGCATCTTGATGCCTTTATTTCCTTCTGTGAGTTTTTTTTTTTTCATGCAGAAGATACCGGTTCACATTTCAAGATGTCTGGTCAACTGAATGCCATTGCACGCGAGTTCGATTTCCCTAGCACTATGGGCATTTCCTTGTATTGCAAAGTCGTCATCAATGGGACTACAATGACGCCTCGCATATCGGAGTGTTCTTGGAAGTACCTATGCAGTCTCCTTTTTAGCACCAAATCAAACCCTGGTACCCAGGAAACGGTCACGATTGGCAGCATTGAGTTCGACATCGACTTGAACAAGGCAGCGTGGATGAATGAATGGATCTCTGGAACAGTTCAGAGCACTGGGCAGTCCACGTCTTCTCGGTTCACCCATTTTACTAGAGGGACCTCTACCAACTTTGTAGACAATGGTTCACCTCTGACGTCCAGAGCAAGCCAAGTTGCAACTCAAACGCCTCCCCAATTTTTCATCGAACACTCACTAGGGTATGGACGAGAATGCCAGCAGGGCTCTTCACAGGGTCTGTTACTTTCTGTAAATCAAAGTAGTTCTCACCTTTTATATCAATTGCGCAGCCTCTCCTTTGTGTCCTGCTTCGAGTGCCTGTTCAGGGCGAGTTACTGCAGCGAACGACGCTGAGACATTCACAGAACGGCTTGTAACTTACAGCGCCCCAAGAGTGCCAGCGAAGGTGTCCGTGGAGCACTCTGGTTTTGAACCGTGTAAGTATGTCATCATTCAAGATGTCCAAACTAACTCCCTTTCAGACCTTGAATATTCGCCTAATGTATTCCCCATCTATTCTGATGCTAACTCCAGGGATAAAGATAAAATAACAGTTAATCTTCCTTCCTGCTTTCCTTGGCTGTACGTCTGTAAGTGTAGAAACTCATCAGGCGAATTGGGTAATCTCATGCCATCTGCAACAGTCCAGTGGGTATACCCGTACATTACCCCCTACCCTGAGTTATGTGCAGAGGTCACTGCGCCAGACACCTCTCAAGTGTTGTCTTCCTCGGAGTCCCTGCCTGAACAGCCATGCGTAAACGTCAAACTCCCTGCGACGTACCCGTCTTTGGATATTTGTAACTATGACATCTTTTTGGTTGAGTTCCGTCTTAGGTTTACTTATACAGATCCGCCTGTCTACCCGTGGAACGTGCTTCATATATATCCACAGATAACCATCAGTGACTGCTGTATCACTACTGTCGAACAAACACATCGCCCTCCAATTGACGCCTTGTGTACGTTTCTCATGGTCTGTTGAAGCTGTTCAACTGACTTGTCCGTACAGGCACTTGCGACGACTCCCCAAGCCCACGGCCCTATCTTCAAGGTCCAACAGTCTGTCCGCGTTCCCGAGCAGCTGGTGCTCTCCACGGCCCCCCAAATTCTCACGACAAAATTAGTGGTTCCGCGAACCGGAAAGCTACTGGGCAAGACACTGATAATACAGTGCGAAGGAACAGGAAAGCGCATGAGGAGGTTCATGCTACTGTTTCCCGTTTCTCACAGAAAAAGCGGAATGGCTGGATTTTCGATTCTTCTCATCTGTTACATGACGAGGCTCTCCGAGGTGGAGCGGGCTGGAGTCAGGGTGGTTATACGAAACTTCCATTGTACCCACCGCAGATAAGGGGCGATACTCGACCATGTATCTTCCCAAGCCGGCCGAACTCTCATGGAGTAGTGAATACTCCCTACTCCGCACCAGTGACGCTCAGTCAGGATACGCTGGCTAGTTCTGATATTTTTCCTGTTGCGCCCCCGGTCATTCAATTGCCGCCGCCGTCGGTACATTCCCGTGGTGCAGGGGTTGCTCTGCCTCCGGCGCTCGTTGTCTGTGAGTCACCGTTGCCTCGCATTCCCGCGCAGCCACAATCTCCGATCTCGCGGATTTCCGGCGCTATGAAGTCTATTATACCACGATTGCGAAAGAGTAACTCTCTGAAGTCTGCCAGGACTCTTGTCCCTGATGACAATGCAAATCACATTGAAAGCCACAGCCCTAGGCTTGCTTCGCTGGATAGACGCCATCTAGATACGCGTAATGCCTCAACTCCCGATTTACAGAGGCGTTTCCCACTCTTATCTGGATGACAAGGAAATCAGCCCCTGGAGAGAACGAAGTCTGAATCTCGGGGCAACAGTGAGTTTCTTACCTTTCAATATGTTCAGAGTCTAATGTCACACACTCCGCTACGGATTCCAGAGGCCCTAGCTGTAGAATTTGTCCTGGAAGCAGGAATCGATATCTGAATATGTTATACAGTGCTTCGTTGCGATACTGCTACACTCTACTGTTACAATGACATAATGACATGGTGATCAGCACAAAGTCGAGCAGTGAGTTCCGAAGTGGATCGTGCATAGGCGAACATTACTCTTCAGGATGAGACGAAGCGAGGGTATATCCGACTCCTGACATGACAACGCCTGACGGAGAGTCTTCACTCATGTTAACATCGCCAGCCTGATTGTCGGATTTGCATGCTTCTCGTATCGATCTCTCACGCTGGTCACGCAAAGCTTTCGTCTTCCTGTCATCCAGGAAGGCAAGCTTTACCTGACACGAAATGTGAGCTCACCCGAATTGAAAGGGAAGATAGAATGGTCATGCATTCTGTGCAGCTGCAGCCGCGGCTGCTTTCTCTTCTGCTCTGTTTCGCTGCATGCGCCCCTGTTTCTCAGTTTCCAGATCAATAGCCTCTTTTAATATTGCAGCACCGATGGATAGATTTGCCATGTAGCGCGGGTTGAAGACATAGTAGGGTTGTAGAGCTTTTACCTGCAACAATCAAGTTGACGAGTCCGACATAGTTGGGCTAAACATTAATATACCTCTGGTCGGAACCCGAGCTTGTACAATAATCAGTCCGAGCATATAGATGAAGGATGTATCACACCTCGATGGCATACTCCAGAGCACCCTTGGTGTCCATAAGTCGTCGTTTAATGAGGTCGTTGGTGGATTTGAATTGTTGATATTTGGGATTGTCCGGTTCACGAAGCAAGTTTTCGGCAATTGTTGCCAAAGTCTAGAATTACTTAAGTTAGGGGCATAGCTCTAGCAAATCAGCTTTGAACTTCGCAAGGGACTGAACTCGCCTTCAACGAGGTCAGTGCTGCTTCTTTGGAGTTGGGCCGAAGTATACCTGGGTCGATCAAGCGCCGGAATGCTTGTCGCTTTTCGTGCTCCTGCACTTCGGAGGAAGAATTGGCTGTGTTCTCATTGCGCCGCAGAGCGGCTGCCATGGCAAGAGTCTCAGGCGAGGGTCGGTCTGCCATGTAGAATGGGAGCGGAAGCCGTGCAGAGGAACAAGTATAGCGTGGGTGTTGGGCAAGTAGCTAAACTGAAGAACTGACTCAGGCTCACTTCGGGATGTATGTAAAGTCGAAGTTGACAACATGGTATAAATATATTACATAATGCTACAAGGAGGGTATGGAAAGTTACAGTACAACATTTATTCGTATTATTCCAACTCACAACCGTCTGAATCAGCCGGCCATCCGATACCGTGATGGTAAGCACTGCTGGTATGCTTCTGATTATCCAAAGGAAAGTCATCCTCTGACGAACTGTGACTACTCCAACCTAGCTCCCCTCCGCCTGTGCTTTGTGGCGTGAATACACTAGGGTCTGAAAATCTGTGGGGGACCGAGAATGGTATTTTCAATGCTGAGAGAGACTTGGGGCGAAGTTTGGTGAAGAAGTTCGGTGACGTGGGATTATATGTGGAGGGACGATCGCTCACATCGTTTGTATCGTTCCGTTGATCAAGTAGGTCGGATGTCCATTTACGTCGTAAGGAAGGGGAGCGGAGGGGATCATTGTCATTACGATTTTCATTGCCGTGTGGCGTGGATGGACCGGACTCTGGAGTAACTGCGGCAGTGGGGCGCCCGCGTCTAAAATACCAGGCTGTGCCTTTATCGGCGAAGGCACTTTCTGTGTCAGTATCCATAGGAAGTGGCGTCTCAGCATCCCTCGAGATAACAGTAAGGAGTGCATCAGTGATAGGCTCAGGGTTATTCCCGTCGGTGACTTCATTGGCGATCGTATTTGAAGTCAGCCTTACGGGCCGCATAGCCTGTCGGACTGCTTGTCGACCAAGCTGAATTTGCGCTTCTATTCGGTATCGGTTCTCAATCATGTGTAGCTTCACAGATTCGAAACAAAAATCAGCCCTCGTTCCGAAAATTCACCCAAAAAAATAGGCACCTTAGGCCAGGTAACAACTTGCCCGATTCGCATCATTCTTTCAAGCTCTATCGGATCTGGATCACTCAGAATGCGGAACCAGTCCTGATAATCCTGTTAAGGTATAATCGAACTTAGGGAAGATACGCACCAGAACTCGAGTCTTTGGCCATATCCTGTGAGTAAACCGTTTATAGTTAATTTAGATCCTGGTGCAGACAGATGGAATGGTACATACGTGACAGTACCGTCGAAGCGTTGCAGGAAGACACTAGACCAATCCTGACCGAGGAGTTGTGGTAAAAGTTCCAAGTCACGGATAACCTAGTCACGCTACCTTAGAGAAGTCACAACGTGGTCATACAAGACTCACCTTGAAGTTCTTCGTAAGCTCAAGTTTGAGCCATTGTTCAGCAGCAGACAACAGGAAGTTCCCTCGCCAACCTATGCAACTAATTACTAGAAGGAGAAAACGGGAATGCAGATTCACACCTTTGCCCTTCCGATTAGCAACGGGCTTGCCTGCTGAACCTCGAGAAGCGAAGAAAAATAAGTGAACATGCGGATTCACTTGGGATACAACAGGATGGGTAACTGAGCCAAGTATGAAATAAACGCAAGATGGAATATGAAATGGAAAATACCATTGAAGTAAAGATTGAGCGCCTGAAGAGGAATGTCGACTCTTCATACACAACGTCAACATCTGAACCACAGAAGACGTGCCACGCATACCGCAATGACCCATCTTTGAATTTGCTACCCCAGTTCCATGGCCCAATTCGTCCGTCGGGAAGTTTTTGCATAAGGACAACCGGATTCACAATCCCCGGAACAGCAGCCGAAGCAAGTACGGCTGACCAAATAATGGTATCTGGTGCAGTGAGATAATTCAGCAACTTCGTTGGACTAGAATCTCTTATCAGTGTCTATCTGACATATTTGTAAACAGTACTGACGAATGACGATCAGCAGGAATGACAGAAACATTGAGTATTCGCCCCGTCCTCAAATAAGCCTCCCGAAAGGTCATCGATCCTCGCGTAAAAAAGGTACACTAGAATGATTCAGCGGGGAATTGGTGAACTCTAACAGTGTCTATCACAGACCTTCCTGGCCCATGCCACACTATCAAAACGGGCGCCGGTGTTCAGAAATCTCTTTATCCAGATACTGAATGGTTCTTCGCATGCTGTTATTTTGTGAGCGAGTTCCGGGACAAGCAGGGCCTTCAATTCCGCATCCGTCCTCGTGCACACGAGGGCAGCAATGAGACCACCAGCAGACGTCCCCGCAACGACACGAGGTAACAAACCAGCATCAAGAAATGCCTTAACGACCCCGAAATGGTCTTAGTAGCACAGATAAATAACTTGGCTGCATGGCACGCAGACCAACACTTACAGTAGCCAAACGATGCACCGCCTGACAGGCAAAGAGCAGACGTCCCAAGATTGGTGCTTGCACTTTTGAAGAAACGTTTCTTCTCCTCATTTGAAAGTTCTGTCGACTCTCGAATGAACTGAAGCGCCTTTATTTGCTCGTCGTAGTAGGCTGACAACAAGCTGTATCTTCGATATATCGATCCAACAATGCTGCTGACTTACATTCAATCATATCTTTAGTTCTGAAAAAGGTCTAACTTCATCAGAGTTGCATTGAGCTGCGATAGCATAGGAGCTCACTTCGCTGTATAACCTGAAATTATAGTGTTAGTTTTTTGTCTTGTATCAAATCAGCCCAAAGAAATAACTTTTTACCTAGTCGACTCCACACCAGCAAAATTATTCCTTATGCAAGTCTCAAGCACGCCAAGCAGTCCGCGTACATCCTTTTTCTCCCTCAGAATTTTCAGAGAACGGTTAACCTAATGGAAGTTCACAGATGAAATGTAGGTAAAGGACCACATTCTCACCTTTTTAACCAGTTTCCAATCATAAAAAGCGTCTTCATCGAATTTTTTCCATTCGTTGAAATTTAGGTATTCATCCAGTGCAAGCGCCGCCTCCTTCCATTGCTAAATACAAACAATAAATAATAGATAGAGCCCAACAATGCACAGTAGAGTATGTACTACATACGTCATATGTTCGTGCTGCGCGGAGGTGCTTTCGGAGTAATCCTTTGCGACCCCGCCCTAATACACAACGGAGTCAATATACTTCCGCTCGCTGAATAATGTACGTACAAGCTGTAAGCCATTCTTTGGTATTGACCAACTGTCTGATCGTCACATAAAGCCCAAACTGGACAAATATGACAGCGAAGATAAACAACTGTAGCGTATGAAATCAACGGGATAGACTTGGAACATCGGACATTTGGTATGCCTACCAGAAGTGGCCATCTTAAGAGAAGGAACAACCAGTCTTGCCTGCGATCCGTTTGTTTCTCTCTCTTTCGGCGTCTACGTATCAATCAGTAAAGTAAGACAAAGAAGTCATACGATGGCAATCACCTCTTGACTTTGAGATTGACGGGGGCGAAGTCGGAAAGCGCGGAAACTTTCTGAACGCGCGGACTGTGTGTAACGGGGGTACCTGGATGTGTGCTAGGTGATGCTGCACCAAGGTTATCTGTCCCACTGAAATGGTCCGCATGGAGTGCAGCTACAAACGCATCTATATGACTATGACCTGGCGGTCGGAACTTCAGAACGGTAAACAGGACCTTGAGACCTACGATTCGTCTACATAGTCGACGTCAAATACCGTCTGAGTCTGTTTCATCCCTAGTCAATTAAATAGCATATGCGCGGACGGGGTAAGACGGTGATGGAAGTTAACTGACAAGAGCAGGACCAAACCTGAGGCCTGAGGATCAACTTGCCATGTGAATACGAGATTACATAATCAGCATGCGTCGCTCAGGCCTCAGGGGTCTTTCCCATCCAGGACATGTATATGTACACCGATCAAGATGGTTATGACAATACAAGACATAGCCCAATTGCTTCGCTGCGGCGATGTAGGAAATGATACTGTACCCGACAGTGGCAGCGCCGTGTCCACTGTACCACGTTGTCGCACTGCGTCCACGATCTGTGTCACTGTTGTACTGTAGCCAAATTGTGTTACAAGTTCTGTATTGCAATTGTTGTAAATACACTGTAATCTATGAATGCTAGTGGTCACATCATCAATGCCGTGACCCGTCCGTTGCTGGTGGCA
>Ga0307518_10003288_pt1 | contig 11670 bp, 15 predicted proteins | sample 25_EM_MG_FD_203889 | JGI IMG/M metagenome (GOLD analysis project Ga0307518, IMG submission 203889) | Populus trichocarpa ectomycorrhiza microbial communities from riparian zone in the Pacific Northwest, United States - 25_EM | ecosystem: Host-associated > Plants > Roots > Unclassified | place... | reverse complement strand
AAATGACAAAAATAATGCTGTATGATATTTGTCTTTTTTGTTGAACAAAATTGTAAATAAAAGAGTATCTCTTTCTTCTATTTTTTTACAATGTTTTTTCATGAAACATTGGGAAATGCTTGCAGTGACAAGGTCTGCAGCTCTGAAAAAATCTGATCAAAAATCTGAGCTTCTGAAAAAATCTGAAAGTCTGACAAAAATCTGAAATCAGAACTTTTCAGAAATTTCAGATCAACAGATCTGATATCAGATTTCTTTTCAGAAGTTCAGAAGTTCTCAGAACTTCAGATTTTTTGTCAAGTTGCTGATATAGCTGATTCTTTGACAGTTGCTGCACCAAAAGGAAACCTAATGTTCTTCATTACCATGACATGTAATTCGAACTGGCCTGAAATCCAGTCACAACTCCATCCTGGACAGGATTTCACAGACATCCCTGTTGTCGTTGTTTGAGTTTTCAAGCACAAACTTGCACTTCTGCTACAAATTTTGAAATCCATGTTTCCTCAGGCTGGCTGACTACTATATTGCATACACTCCATTGAATTTCAGAAGTGTGGACTACCTCATACCCACATTCTTGTGAAATATGCAAGTGACTGTATCCATCCAGATGATATCAATTCCATTGTTTCTGCTGAAGTTCCTGATGACCTAAATGATGCTTTATTAGTCAACACCTTCATGTGCCACAATCATCCTACACTGAATTGACCACCTTCAAAATACTGTCAATATGAATTGCCTGACGCAACTAGAGCATGTCGTTTCAAGTACCCCCATCCTTTACAGCCTATGACTACCATTGATACTGATGGTCGCATTCACTATCAATGATGCAGACTGTCAAGTCCGGGTCTACTCCGGTAGGGGGTCCGGTCAAGTCCGGACAAAGACGGATGAAGGCAGAGAGCAGAGGGCTGGACAAGAGGTTAGTCCAGCCGGAGTTGGTGACCGCTTGGATTCAACAACTAAGGACAATGAGCGTTGATCCCTTGTGTAGGTTCCGGTCAAGATGATTGAGACAGAGATGGAGATGGAGACAGATAGAGACTGGAGTAGTGACTCAGTTGATTTCAGACTGAGGTATACAGAATAAACTACAGAGTACTTATACTAAGTAAGAACTAGGGACAAGTATTTATGGTGACAAGTAAACAGCCTTAAAGGCAGACAAGGAACGACCAGAGTTGGGACTAGGTCAGGTCTGGTGAAAATGATACAAGGTAGGAGATATATCAAGTACACAGAGAACTCATGTCAAGGCAGGGTAGACGGCAAGGTGTAGTAAGGACTGTATAGAGATTAGACCAAGGGTCATACTTAGCGGAAGTATAACTGCGTGACCATGACCGGAGTAAGTGAGAGTGACCGGAGTTGAGCTATAGTGCTGCAATGCGACCAGAGTAACCGGATAAGACCCGGAGTTGGACATGGTTGTAACACAGACCAGGAGATGAAATAATGGTACCACACTGTCTCCCATTACTACAAAAGTTTCAGTGCCACATCAATTTCAAGGTCATCAACACATCCCACATATTTCAATACCTGTTCAAATACATACATAAAGGTATGTTTTCTGTAACATATACCATTACATTGTCATGTATCATTCCCTAGGTCCTGACCATACACATTATCGTGTACAGGACCCTAGTCCTGACAACAGAATTGATGAAATTGAAGACTATTGGGATGCTTGGTACCTCTCGGCAGGTGAAGCTGCATGGTGGATTCTTGGTTTTCATGTTACAAAAAAGGATCCTGCCGTCACATCACTTCCAATACACCTCCCTGAATTGTGGTCAAACTATCAATATCTATGCACAAATGATACTGTGAGCACACTCTCACTGCTCAATTGATACTTTCAGCAACCTATAGGATACTTTACAGATACATCTGGCATTCAGCGAGCATTTTCAGACCTACTGTATGCAGAATACTTCACCTTATTCCGACTTACTCATTTTGACAATTGAAACTTGATGGATTGCCACTACTTTGATAAATCTCCTTCTAATCCACACACCCAGTATTGTATGCATGTTGTCCAGAGAGATGCCACACACCCCATCTCAGCTGAATAAATGCTGTCTGTCCATCGCAAGGAAACCTCTTTTACTTGTGTGCAATCTTGCAATCTCAATCAGCACTATCGTTTCTGGATGCACACACCATCAATGGTGTCATATATGAAACATTCCAAGAAGCAGCCATCACATTAGGCCTCTTTGCTGATCAGAATGAAGCACAGTACGCTATACAAAAGGCAATCAACACTCTTGCTACCCCTCAACAGCTTCGACAGCTTTTTGTTCACCTCCTCGTCAATGACTGTATCCTGGCACCTATTGACATCTGGACAAGCTACCAACAACATATGGCACACAACTTTACTCTCCAGTTCAACCTCAATACAGTCCTTGGACTGAACCATGCACTAGAGGAACTCAATAAGTCACTCAAAGAACATGGAAAGTCACTTTCATTTTATGAGTTGCCAGACCCCTTAACATTCACTGGAGTAATGGGTGCGTGACCCAATTGATCTTTGTAATTGTGCTGCTACAGCTGTCGCACTCATCTACAATCAAATCATGCCTTCTGTGCTCAAAAAAGAGTCCCTCCTTGCCTTTATTGATGGCAAAGCCGGTCGAGGCAAAACCTTCCTCATCAATGCAATATGTGATAAGGTTTGCTCTCTCAGGCGCATTGTCATTCCGACTGCAATTGCAGCATTCGTGGCCCAGCTGTACCCAGGTGGGCATACCATACACTCTGCCTTCAAGGTCTATTCATGTCTTCCTTTGTCCATACTCCACACTAACTTAATACACATCACATTAGGTTCCAGTGAATGATAAGAACAAAATGCTTCTATCACCCATCAAACCCACTGATCCATGTGGAGAACTAATAAAAGAAGCCTCTGTTATTATTTGGGATGAAGGGCCAATGGTGAACCGTGCTGTTCTTGCATGTGTCGAGGAAGTATGTTGAACTGTCATGGAATGCAATCTACCATTTGGTGGTAAAATTATCATTATACTTGGTGATTTCTGCCAGACGTGTCCTGTTATCTGTGGTGGAACCCGTGCACAAGTCGTTGAAGCTTCAATAAAATCCTCTCCCTTATGGGAATTGTTCACCATTTACTGACTCACGGTTCCCATCCGCAATGCAGAAGATCCCCAATTTGCAAACTTCATAGATGCAATTGGGGAAGGCACCAGACCTGACATTCCATTAACTTTCATGGAGCATGTCCAGAGCCCTGAAAACCTCATCAACTTTGTCTACCTGTCTCATATCCTACCCAACCCTCAAGCTTGCCTTCGAAGAGCCATTTTTGCTCCAACTCACATACAAGTTGATTCCTATAACAACAATATCCTTCAATGCATTGAGGGCGAGTCAAGAACCTACCTCTCTGCTGACACACTCAAAGAGGCTGCAGATGTAGGCTTGGAACAGTCAGATGGTATTCTTGACTACATTGCTCAACACACCCCACCTGGCTTCCCTCACCACACACTCAAAATCAAAACTAATGCTATCTTTTGATTGTTACGAAACTTCTCCATTGACCTTTGCCTTGTCAAGAACATCCATGTTGTCATCGTACATACTGGCTCATGATTGGTAACAGTAAGGATACTATGAGGAATTGGCAGTTCCAATGTCATTGACCTGGAAGACATCCTTATTCCTTGTATATCCTTTCAGACTGCGCTTCATTCAGGTCACACTCTCCATCGCAAACAATTTCCTTTGGTGCCTGCATATGCAATAACATTCAACAGCTGTCAAGGACTCACTCTGGACTGTGTAGGTATTGACCTTACATGCCCTGTCTTCTTGCATGGTCAACTGTATACAGCTCTCTTCCACATCCAATACAGATCTCATACACATGTCCATTTGTGTCCAAGTGAAATGACTGCTACATCCCGGTACTCCCTAGGCACTTACTTCTGAGGTTCTTCTAGGGTCAACTCATCAATAGCAATCTTTGATTCACGTGCTTTCAAAGCTTGCACCCAAGTTTCCTGAGATTTGTTCTTCTGTAATAATTTAGAAAAGTGTGTTTCCAAAGTGACTTGCACTCTAGAGGACACTGAGTTAAATTAACTTTGCCAGTAGCCCAATCTATATCAGAATTGTGCTTCTGAAGTCAGGTGTGGCCAAGGATAAGTGGAACCTTTCCCAGGCAAGTGATGGCACACCACAGCTTCTCAGCATGTTTTCCAATACCAACTGTAAGCAATACATAATGCATGATATCACCCTCCTGGTTCCTGGTGCCATCTATGCTAAGCACTGGAACAAGCTTTACCAGCTTAGATGACTGCAAATGTTGATCAAGAGCCCAGCTCTTGTCAATGAAGCAACCAGTGGCACCACTGTCTAGCAGGGCATCCACTTCAATAATGTTAAGGGGCCCACAGATGTGGACTGGTCACTGCAAGCATTTTTGGATGTTTTGTGACAAAACATTGTAAAAAAATAGAAAAAAGAGATACTCTTTTATTTGCAATTTTGTTTAACACAAAAGACAAATATTATACAGTATAATCTTTATCTCAAGACATGGTTTGAGACTATTTCTTATGTCAGGGAAGTAAAAAATTTAAACTTTTTCTTCTGCCTATCCTTTGCAAAACAAAATAGAGAAAACACAATATAACTTTCCTTGTATTTAGGGACTAAAAACCATAATGTTCTGTGAAAAAATATTGTGAATTACATACACTATATACTTAACAAAAAAAGCCTATAATCACAAGGTATTGTCAGGATCGGTTCTCCTCAACGATCTTACTAGAAGTCCAGGGGTGCAGGGGACTAATGAGGAGGTAAGTCCAGACACTAGTAGGTGCTAGTTAGTGCAGAGAGTCAAGTCCGGATCATATGGACAAAGTCTGGGCACTAGAGAAGCACTGGGAGTAAGTCTGGGTTTTGCAGAGTAAGTCCGGACTGTGGGAAAGTAGTCCAGAGTAGCACAGCTTGTCCGGAGTGAAGGACATCCCAGAGGTGGGATAAGTCCTAGAGGGTCTAGCATCAAGTCCGGGACAGAGGTGGCTTTTGCCCTTGTACGAGTAGGAGACTTGCTAGGAGCAGACATAGGACCAAGGGGACAAGATAGGATGGAGGCCGGAGTTGGCCAGAGTTAAGGAGAACAGGGTGGAATTAGGAGAGCATAGTGGGTAGTACAGAGGGAGGAGTATCTTAGTTGAGATTTGATCTCAGAAAACTACTAGGCCGGAGTATAGTAGTTTATATAGTAAACAGAACTAGAGGTGAGTATATACAGTGACAAGTAAACACCTTAGTTAGGACAAGGGACAGAGCAGAAGCAGACAGGAAAATAAAGCAGGTACAAGAAAATAAACCGGAGTGGAAGCAGACATGGGGAACTAGGATTACAGGGACGACAGAGGAAAAGCAGGGACAGTGAAGTAAAGGGAACTAGGTCGGAAGAGGACAGGTAAGGGTCAGAGGTGGACTTAACTAATGTTAGGTCCAGAGCAATGTCCAGGACTGGACAAAGTGGAACTGCAGGAAGTGGGACCGGAGGAAGTGCAAGAGTGGAGGGAGTGTAAGAGTGAAGGGAGTGTGCAGGTGGAGGAAGGGCGGAGTAGCTGGAGGAAGGTCTGGAGTTGGACATGGAAATGTCCTAAGTCATTGGTGGACCTAACAGAGGAAGCAGAGTGGAACAGGAGAAGACCTGAGCCAGAGTTGGATGTACCATTCGGAGTTGGGCTACATTGCAGACAGGGCTAAGGGAGTGGCCAGACTGAAACTGGAATAGTGACTAATGGTAGGTACAAGTCTGACATGGCAGAGTTAGACCATGGATCTGTCTGCAGGAAGACAGGAGTTAGTCCTGAGGTGGAGATGGATGTAGTGACTGGAGTTGAGCTGGAGTACAGCTATGGGGCTGGAGATGGCTGGACTAGATCCGGAGTTGCATCTATGCCTAAGCAGAGGTCAGGCAGGCGAAGGTTAGACTGGATTTGCGACTGGGAAAAGTATGGATATGACAGGTATATCCTAATCAATGCTACTCTAAATAAACATCCCTTGTTCTGGCCATAAACATTACATGCATAACATCATTTTATTGCACAAATCATTTTTTTTTAACTCAACATGTTTATGGCCAAAACATGGAGAATGCATTTTCAATGTTTTTTGTTGAAAAATCATGTATTGATATGGATACCTGTGAGACCTGACTATCTAAACATGGACTGCCTCAAACATGGTGGTGAGGAAGACACCTAGGTAGCTAGTGGAATAGTGATTGTTGTTATGCTGGTGGGTGGGACTGGTGACATTTGTTAATTGGGGTAATGGCAGTGGTGGTGCTGGTGTCAGCTGTCATGTTGTGCTGGTGCTGGAGGGACCATAGATGTCATACTGGTGGTGGGTAGGGTGGTTAAGTTGTCATTGCCTGGCTGGTGGGGCCATCAACATCTTCATCATGTGGAGGGCACAAGGGATGTCAGATACATGGACAGACATGGTGTGAATCATGACAGCTGGCAAATAAGATTATGGAAGCTCACTGCAATGGTTGCTGCTGGAAGGCCAGTTGTTAATTAACTAAGAGCTGGTTGTCACAATCTTGGCCAAAAGGTCCTTGATGCCAGCTGGTGTGGGGGGTGATGCAGATGATGCAGGTGATGACATAGAGTATGTTGGCATCCTACAAAAGCTCAATCAAAGGGTTCTGTGACACTGTGACCAGCTGTGACTCCACTTGACATTCCAGGCCCCCTGGAACTACTCTCCTGGTTGGATCAATTCTCTTATTATCTCCCAGTCACTCCCATCAGTGCCACTGCTTCAGAAGCTCATTTCCACATTTAAAGTTCAATCAATCACAGGTTGTGCTTCCCTTCTGTCTGAGTCACACAGAGTCACTCTAACTCACTCTGCTGCACATTATTCATCTCCTCTTGGCATTACTAATCTCCATTATCCCTTTATCAATCACTTATCAATCATCCCTCAAATCATGCTTATTATGCTGCTTATCAATTCCTAACTCATGCCCCCATGCTTCCTATGCATTATGTCATCACATATGCTCATTTTGCTTTGATCTACTCATCCCATGCTTTCCCCCCCTCTCTTTTGGGCCCTGTGCAATGATCTTTCCATATTCTTGGTTATGCACCCCTTTTTACATATGTTTTTGCTCATTCCCTTGGCTCAGCACCTTGTTCAGGCTCTCCCCATCAATTATTTAGTCTGATTACACTGCTTATTGATCACTTACCACTTTCTTACCAAGCACTTAGTCATTTGTGCTTACAGCCCATCTTGAATATATACAGCAGCCAAAGGCTGCAAGGAAGTGTCTGCTTCCCCCTCAATAAAGTGACCACATTCACTCTCCCTCTCTGTCTTTGGACTTGTAGGTCACTCTGTGCTGGCCTAAAGCTCCATTATTGCTGTTTATCAGATATACCTTGTATCTGATCATTTTTCTAGGCTCAAGGGAGTTTAGCACTTCTATCCACTCCACTCCATCACTGTCCATCACATTTTGAAGCAGGAACCATCCCCCTTGCTTCCCCACTGCTCCATCCTGGCTGTATCACCCCTATTGTCAATCATCATTGCTGCTCAACCCCAGGACTCTTCCTAACCACTGTGGTAGGCTGAAGAGGAGTCGATACTATCCCCAGCGAAGCCCTTCCCTTCCCTCCTGCACCTTGCCTGAAGGTGTGCAGCACATCCCCCTGTGAAAATTACATACCAGAACTGCAGAGGAATATCACCACTCACTTGTTATTGTCCTTTGGTGTTGGTTGTTGGTTGTTCTGACCTCTTCCCTCACTTAGACACACATTGCTCTATGATTGATTTTGATATGTTCCTTTCACTGGACCTTAAACTGGATGGTTCTGTACCTCAGGAGGCAGCATCACCCAATAATCCAGTTACCCCCCCTGTCAGCAGTGGTTATTGTTGGTGCTTGCTTGAGAGCATTGAATATCACATCTGGGTGAAAAACAGGCTCAAGGGGAAGTGCATTGATGTGGATGTTATTAATGACAATGAGTGTTATGTATGTGGAGTAAAAACATATTGTCCTTTTTGTCATAACAATACTCACACCACCTTTTTCCAGGAAATCATAACTGATTCTGATATGGAGAATGTCTGGAAAGTGTTTCCTCATAGACTTGAGTTGATTAAAGAATCTGTTACAACCATGTCCAACTCCGGGCCTTATCCAGTTACTCTGGTTGCATCGTAGCTCTACAGCTCAACTCCAGTTGCACATCACTTACTCCGGTCACGGTCGCACAGATATACCTCCGTTAAGTATGACCCTTGGTCTAGTCCCTACTCAGTCCTTACTACACCTCACTGTCTACCCTGCCTTGACGTGAGTTCTCCGTGTACCTGTTATATCCATCACCTTGTATCATTTTCACCGGACCTGGTTTATTTTACCCGGACCTGACCTAGTCCCAACTCCGGTCGTTCCTTGTCCGCCTTTCAGGCTGTTTACTTGTCACCGTAAATACTCGTCCCTAGTTCTTACTTAGTATAAGTACTCTGTAGTTTATTATGTATACCTCAGTCTGAAATCAACTTAGTCTCTACTCCAGTCTCTGTCTGTCTCTGCCTCCGTCTCCGACCCCATCGCCTTGACTGGAACCTACGCAAGGGATCAACACTCGGTACCCTTGTCGTTGAATCCAATCGGTCTCCACTCTGGCTGGACTAATCTCTTGTCCAGCCCTCTGCCCTTCTCCTTCGTCTGCTTTTGTCCGGACTTGTCCGGACCCCCTACCGGAGTAGACCCGGACTTGACAGTATTTCAGACTCACACTTGTGTGGGTTCACTATCCCAAACCTCGTACGCAAACTAGTTTCCATTTCCTTATGACCATGACTACGCGTTCTCATGCTCATACCGCTGCAGCACTTGCTGAGGAAGCAGGTGCAGTAGATGACCTCCATCTTTCTGCCGCACAGCAAGCCCTGTCTAACCGCAGGCAACCTCCAGCTTCTGTTAGCCAATTCCGGAGCTTCACAGCTCGAAACCCCACAGTGTCTGTGACTCCGCGTCGAGATGCTGTGTCTCAGAGCCTTCGTGGTTCTGCAGACTTAGGTCACCATGAATCCGTTTCTGGTGATCGGTTTCCCTACCATCGCGACTCCACCCCAGAGCGTCGCGAACCCGGTCGCTTCCAATGGTTTGGCCCTGAGGACGGTCCCAGAGATGATCCGGACGACCCTGGAGATGACAACAACAACAACAACAACAACAATGAATTTCTTGACGCCACGGAAGAGCTAGACCCTAGTCTGGCTTGTTGAGAAAGTAAGTGCTTAGTCATCACTAGCACGTGACTTCTCAGGAGCCTTGACACGTGATGTGTCTGGACTCATTCTCTTCCATGTGATTGTCTAAGTCACATGACCGGTTATCAGAGAGTACCAACTAACCGGAGTCATATCTCTTATCTATGACAAGGTCATGATAAGGAGATAACGTTCCTTCTGGAATGTTCTTATGGGTCAATCTAGACCGTTTCTTATCTCTTGTGTTACATATGACTCACTGTGGACTTCTTCGAGGTTCTACGAGCTTCCACAGAACTACTATGTTAGGAAGGTACTTATCTACCGTCCGTTTATGGACTCTTAGGAAACACTCTACTTTACATGGTCTGTGCGCAGCTCAGACGTATAAATACCCTTACGCTACTTGGAGTGCTGCAGAGTTTTTCCTCTTATGATTTACTCTCTGTTCTATCCAAGAACTATCAAACCACCTTCGGTTATCTTGCTTCAAGTTTGAACCTTCTATTCAAGTGAGTTAAAGACTTCATTGTCATTTGAGTAGAGCCTGCTGTGTTGTGTCCACGTTCTCCATATTGTGGACATTGCCTCCCAATATGGCTGTCTTCCACAATCTCGCCATCGCCATCAACCGCCTCTCCCACTCCTCTCGTCGTACCAACGACTCCTCTTCCTCCCGTGCCAAGGTCCATGAGCCGGACACCTTTGACGGCATGGACCCCAAAAAACTCCAGACCTTCTTGGTCCAGTGCGAACTGTGCTTCCAGGATCGTGCTAAGGCTTTCCGCCAAGATAGGGCAAGGGTAACGTTCGCCCAATCCTATCTAAAAGGTATGATGCTGGAATGGTTTGAACCGGACCTCCTCAACTCTGGTAATCCGGCTGACCGTCCACGTTGGATGGACAGCTGGGTCCATTTCATAGCAGAACTCCAGAGTACCTTTGGTCCTCACGACCCGGTTGCTGATGCTGAGCACCAGCTCGAGCATCTCCGGATGAAAGACTCGTACCGTGTTACACGGTACATCGTGGATTTCAACCGACTCGCATCACAGGTCCAGGATTATGGAGATGGCGCACTCCGTTGCCTATTTTACTCCGGTCTACCGGACCACCTCAAGGATGAGATCACTCGAGTCAGGAAACCTTTGACTCTGAATGGGTTGAGAACCCTTTGTCAAGAGATCGATGTGCGCTATTGGGAGCGCAAGGACGAGATCTCTCGTACAATGAAGAGCCAACCTATCTCATCCACTACCAAGCCCTCCAACTCTGGAGGCAACTCATCCAACTCCGGTCAGGAGAAATCCAAGACCGGAAACCCCTCCAGCTCCGCCAACTCCTCTGGCTCGTCCAAGGCGACCAGCAACCAGTCCTCTTCCGGTTCCAGACCGGACCTAACCAACAAGCTTGGTAAGGACGGGAAGCTAACCGCAGACGAGCGCAAAAGGTGTCTGGAAAACAACCTCTGCATGTTCTGCGGAGATACCGGTCATTTCACGGACAACTGTCCAAAGAAAACCAAAAAGGCCAAGGCTCACACTGCAGCCATCGCTGCTGAGTCCAGTAAGACGGACTCTACTAACTCGGGTGCCAACTCCGAGTCAAAAAAAGAGTAAGCAGCTCCCGGCCCTCCGCACAACCGGCGAGCTGCGTTGACTCCGGAAGTGCACCCAAGGAGGCCCACCTCAACGCGTCCGCTCTTTTCGACCCAAACTCCCTTATGCCACATGTTATCCTCTTATCTTTTGACTTACCTAAAACCTGCGCACTTGTGGACTCTGGGTCCACACATTGCTTTGTAGATATACAAGTCGCGCACAAAAACAATATTACCACCTACTCCATTCCTCCGATTACACTCCGGCTCTTTGACGGTACATCAAACTTTGTAATCACTCAAGCTGTCGATATATCAGTGAAATTCCCCACATCCGGTGATGTCACCCCTATGACCTTTTATCTCGCTCCGTTAGACTCTGAATGCTTGATTGTCCTTGGACATAACTGGCTCACCCGCTACAATCCATTGATTGACTGGGTACTGAGCAGTTTAACATTCCGGACCCCTGCACCAAGTTTGCTAGCGCCCCCGTTGACCCCCTCTCCAGTTCTGTCCAGTAACCATGACTCCAGCCTCCCCAGCCAGTCTACCCCAGGCCCAGCACCATCTGTCGACACTCCGGTTTGCACCCCTCCGCACATCTCTAATCAGTCCTGGTGCCAGATCTGATTCTCCTGCACTCAAAACATTTGATCTTGACCATATCAGTGAAGATGACGAAAGTGACCCACCCACCACACTCACCTGGTGGAAGCACAAAGAGAGAC
>Ga0307518_10003287_pt1 | contig 11671 bp, 5 predicted proteins | sample 25_EM_MG_FD_203889 | JGI IMG/M metagenome (GOLD analysis project Ga0307518, IMG submission 203889) | Populus trichocarpa ectomycorrhiza microbial communities from riparian zone in the Pacific Northwest, United States - 25_EM | ecosystem: Host-associated > Plants > Roots > Unclassified | place... | reverse complement strand
ATCTTAATTTAACAAATCAACTCAAACTTTGACTTTCTTTAATAAAAATAAAAACTCTTAAATAACTTTATTTAAAATATTTTTTTGTATATTGTCTGTTTGTTTACATGGTTATGTTTTTTAAGAAATTAATTTTTTTTTATTTTAAATTAATTTTGTAGATAATTTTAAATCGTTTTGATGTGATAATATAAAAAATAAGTTTTTTTAAAAATATTTTAATATTTTTTTAAATAAAAAATACTTAAAATAAATAAATGTTATTTCAATGCCAAACAATATTTTAAACATGAAAAATAATATTGTTTTTGTAATTTTTTTTTGATTTATTAACTTGATTTGGCATGATAAGTCGACTCGATATAAGTTGAGTTTCATTAAATAGAAAGTTGATTTGATATTAACCTAACGAGTTAACTGTAATCTAGTGATTAGTTCAAAACCTAAATAGATAATTTTAAATTTTTTTTGAAAATAATATTATTTTAACTTAAAATTAAAATGAATGTATTTTAATTCATCCAAGTCAACCTTACCGACCTGTAACCAAGCCTTGGGTTTATGAATCATGATTTTTCTACTAACATGGGTTGGGCTGGTTCCCGAGCGAGTAAGTCATTGAGTTGACCCGTTTCCAGAATAAAACGGGAAAAGAAAACCAAAAGAGAAAGGAACTGTGAGGAGGCGAAAAGGAAGTGGTAAGAAGTGGGAATCATCCATAGCTCCGAATGCTTCGAATCATAAATAACATAACAATCAAACTACTACTACCCTCTCCCTCTCCCTCTCTCCCTCGCAAAGACAATAAATAAGAAGCAAGAAAGAGTGGAGATTGACTGACTGTGTGTGTGTGAGTGAGAGAGAGAGCCCTTTTAGAAATAAATAATCTATTTTCCTCCCCAAATCACAAGACATCCCTCTCTTTCCCCGAAGCCTCAAAGAACACACGGCTCAAAAACTCAGAAACTATAAAAACAAAACCCTAGCTTCTTCTATTATGCATGCCTGATAGTAAGAATTATAATTCGCAGATCCAATAATATTAGAAAGAAAGAAAGCCCTAACTCTTTCAATCCAGGAAAATGGGTGAGTTAGGGCAACATACTGTGGATTTCTCGACGCTGGTGAGTCGAGCTGCTGAGGAATCCTTTCTTTCTTTGAAAGAATTGGTGGACAAATCCAAATCCACTGACCAATCTGATTCCGAGAAGAAGATTAGTCTTTTAAAGTACTTGCTTGAGACTCAACAGCGTATGCTTAGACTTAATGTCCTTGCTAAATGGTGTCAACAGGTCAGTTTTCTTTGTTCTTAAAAAAATTATTTGGTTTTGAAAAGATTGATTCTTTTTTTTTTATTGTTTGGTTTTTTGTGTTGAAGAGTTTGTTTCTGAAGAAGGGGAATTCTGGGTTTTTCTTTTTTGTCTTTTGAGTGATTTTATAGGGTTTTTGGTTTTTGACTTGAATACTTGTGATTTTAGGTTATTTGAGTTTTCTTATGTATAAAATAACAGTGATTGTAAGGAATGAAGGATTGAATTTTTGTGGGTTTTGTTATAAGATTGTTAATTTAATAAGAGAATGCTGGTTTCATGAGTATTTGGAGGGGTGTTTCTGAATTTGTGACTCCGGGCAAGTCGCTGACTAGGTGGCTGATTGGATAAGGAGTTTGAGTTTGGGTTCATTAGCTTGAATCGTTGTACGTTGTTTTCGGGAGTCAGTACTTATTTAAAATGTGGAACCGGGAAGAAATTCTGAAGCTTTTTCTTGGGACTTGATTTGTGTGAAATGCTAGGAAATTTGATAGGTTGCCGACTCTTGTTTACTAATAATATTAGTGCTCCTTATAGAAGGTTAAATCAGATTTATCTCTGTTGTACAATAATTTGAATTAAAACTTCCTTCTAAGATTTGAACTCGGGAGGAGGCTTGGGTGAACATATCCCCACACGCATGTAAAAGTAAACGTGATGGAGGGGGTAGTGTATAAGAGATTATTGTCACCAGTAGATTGTGTAAGTGGAGCAGGAAATGCAGTATTTATCAATTGGAAAATTGTGCTGTTTGCCTGATGAACTTGTGATCTTTACTCAACAGCCTAGATTTAAGTTCAATTAAATTAATGGCACTAGAGAGTTTAATGAGCTATACCAGCACTAGTGATCAAGCTCTATGAACAGTGGTTTTCAGATATGTGCTGCAATTTTATCTGATCGGTTTATTTATTCTGCCAAAAGTATTTGTGTTTGAAAATTACATAAACATATGCTGTGTCTATGGTCTTTACATTCATGTTGTGCCATTGACCAAGGCACCAAATTTCAAGAGGAAGGGAGTTGATGGCAATGCTCAGTATGATCATGTGAACTAAGAAATCAATGAACGTTTGCGTGTGTGGTGGGTTATTGCAATCATGGATGTTTTGTGAGACAAGTAGGAAAATTTGCTAAACAAGCATCCTCTGCTGTGCATAGTCCTCGTGTAGAATCTTAAGTGAAAGCATTATGAATATTTGAAGTGTATCCTCGTGTAGAATCTTAAGTGAAAGCATTATGAATATTTGAAGTGTAGAAGGTGGCAACCTTTTATGTCCAAGGAAAAAATAAACTAGAGAAAAAACCAACCTCCTGAGGCATTAACTTTGCCATTGAAACTCAATATTCTATAACAACTCAAGAACACTGGTATTACCCATATATTTGAAATTTGAAAAGTCTTAATTTTGTTTAAAATCTAATGTGTTAACTTTAGGCTTTTGCTTCTTGTGCAAGTTACAGAAGGCCACTTTCATGTGGAAATAATATCGTTTTTTTTTAACTCAGCTTACTTTTGTTTTGCAGATTCCGTTGATACAATATTGTCAGCAACTTCAATCAACTCTGTCAAGTCATGATGCTTGTTTTATCCAAGCTGCAGATTCTTTATTTTTCATGCATGAGGGGCTACAACAAGCTCGTGCTCCTATCTATGACGTTCCATCTGCTATAGAAGTGCTCCTCACTGGGTCTTATGAGCGTTTGCCAAAATGTATAGAAGATGTGGGTATACATGGCACCTTAACTGAGGATCAGCAGAAGCCAGCTTTGAGAAAGTTGGACACACTTGTGAGATCTAAGTTGCTTGAAGTTTCACTGCCAAAGGAAATTTCTGAGGTGAAAGTGTTTGATGGTACAGCACTGCTTCGTGTTGAAGGTGAATTTAAGGTTTTAGTTACTCTTGGCTACCGAGGGCACCTGTCAATGTGGAGGATACTACATATGGAATTGCTTGTTGGTGAGAGAAGTGGGCCTGTGAAACTAGAAGAAATGCGACGGCATGCTCTAGGGGATGATTTGGAGCGCAGAATGGCTGCGGCAGAGAATCCATTTATGATACTATATTCAGTTCTTCATGAGCTTTGCATTGCATTAGTTATGGATACTGTCTTAAGGCAAGTACAAGCACTCCGTCAAGGAAGATGGAAAGATGCAATTCGATTTGAGCTCATATCTGATGGCAGTAGTAGTTCCACTCAGCAAATTCAAGATGGAGAAGCTGATTCATCTGGCTTACGAACACCAGGGTTGAAAATTGTATATTGGCTAGATTTGGATAAAAATTCTACCGTATCTGACTCAGGAATGTGCCCATTTATAAAAATTGAACCAGGACCCGATCTGCAGATAACATGTGTTCATAGCACTTTTGTTATAGATCCTGTAAATGGAAGGGAGGCAGAATTCTCCCTTGACCAAAGTTGTATTGATGTCGAGAAGTTGCTTCTAAGAGCAATATTTTGTAATAGATATACTCGATTGCTTGAGATTCAGAAAGAGCTGGTAAAAAATGTTCAGATCTTCCGTGTTGCTGGCGACGTCGTTCTTCAGTTCCTTGTGGATGAACCTGATGTTGACCATAAAAAGGTTGGTTCTCTTGTATTATAGATTTTCAATACTTTCTGCCAAGTTTTAAATATCTAGTCAAGAAACTTGTGGTGCATAAATAGTGAAGGAGCCATAGGTCTTATGTTGTATTTCAGACTGTCTTCATGGAGGATCATTTGGTCTTAGGATATTAACCTTATCGTTCGGTGCCATTTTTTTTCTGGAGTAATGATCTTAAATGCATATCATGCCAAATTATTTATTTCCCTTAACTGAATTCTGTATGCAGAAAGAAACCAAGTCTGATGGTGGGGAACTGGAGGGGCAGGATGTACTGTGTGTTCGAGCCTATGGATCTTCTTTTTTTACCCTTGGAATAAATATAAGGTTGTCTTCCCTTTATCCATGCATATGGAATGCTTTTCATTTCATGACCATCGCTATTTATGGGCCTGACACAAGATGGCTGTCTTTTTTTTTTTTGGGGGGGTGGGGGGGGGGGGTTCTATTTATATTGTATATATATGTTTCTCTCAAAACATGAAAAACCTAAACTGGAAAAATATATATTAGATCTTTATATTATTTCCTTCTTGAACTAGGATTTTTTTATAATTTTTTTATTTTTCTTGATTCTCATATTTATTTTTTTCTTCCAACACTTTGGTCTCTTTTTCTTTTTACCTTTTGTTTTGCTTTCTAATTATTATTATTATTATTATTATTATTATTATCACACAATAAAATAAATAAACAAAAGTGCCAAAAATTATGAAATGTTTGGGTTTGATTTAATTTTAATTCTTATTTTGTTTTTAATTTTTAGCATAATATCAATGGATTTAGAGTGTTTTCATGAATTATATTTCTACTTATTTAACTGTGTGAGAATCGTGATGAAATGGGTTACGAATGGGGTCACGAAGAAATAGTGTTTATATGGTTGTGCTCTTGCATTGATTTATTTTGTGCTCTAACTTCGTTGAAGTACCAATCATGTTTGCTCCTCAACCTGCACAAAACCCGAAACCTATTCCTTCTGAAGCATTGCAAAAATACCCAGCACGTTGAAGCAATCTTCTTCTTCTGCTGTTCCTTTTCAAATACTATGCTGCTGTGTAGAGAAGCTGCAAGCCAAGAACAAAGGGCAACACGATGGATGGAATTATTGGAAATGATCTTGAACAATGTAATGCAAGGCAGGAGAAATGCGAGGAGCAGGAGTTGCTCACCATTAATGGCTAATGCAGCACCTCCTCCCTTTCAGGCCGCAATATCCGATTCATGCATTCAAATTCATAAAGAGATTCACCTAGCATTGGCTCGTTGTGGTTTGTACCTTATGCTGACCACAAAACGAAATTACACACTCAGTATCAGTTTTGAAGCTTTAAGCTCTCATTAATTTGAAACACATACAGGTATCATGCGGGCAGGCGCATGGAATTTTCAGATTATACACACCAAAGAGAATCTCGAGTGAATACAAAGGCTAGTTATCCTAACTCCACAATCCAAAGGAACCGGGCTCTTGACGAGGGCTAAACAATTTCTTTACATAGATTCAATGGCATTTGACAGGAGTTCTCCTTTTGAGTTGAGGATTAGGGATCGCCAAACCATTTACGGTTTCAGTTTGTTGAAAGCAGCAGTAATTCTCTCCTCTGTAATCAATCTATGGCTTTCATAAAAATATAACATCTCCATTGAAATATTTTTCACCTGCCAAATCAGACACAAAGGCACATTATTTACAGCAATATAGCTCCAACATAAATTCGGTGGACTTTGCAGCAGTTTGTTAACCTCCCCTTGCGAGTTTCATGATAATTTGAGCTTAGAACTCACCACATTCAAATCTACACGGAGCTCTTCAAACCATGCTGTCGAATCTTTTTCTCTATACACGCTAGCAATGTATATGCAGGCTAAAGCAATAATATGTGGGGGATGTACAAGAATCAAATCCATCTTGTACGTGTCGTTGACAAGTCCCCTGTATAAGTCCCAGCATTGTTATTCATTTTGAATCAAAGATCAAGAAATCACGATGCAGACAATAATTTTTTATGATGCGAGTGCAAGCGCTGGCGTATTGGAAGGATACGTCCACAAGCACGAAAGGTATAGAGGAAAAAAAGGCTTTAAAAAATTAACATAACAGAGTTACTCGCCGATTTAAGGCAGCAGCTTCGAGATAGAGAAGAAAAAAGAGACTGTGCAGAGTTTTAATGAAAAAAGGGAAAGAACGTTTCCAGAACTTCTTCACAACTTAAGAGCAGTTATCCTAAGTCTTTCTTTCTGTTAAAAATCCCCGGGGGTGCTTGTTTTTGCCATTCAGGCCCAGTGTTAGAACAAAAATCCCTGTGTTCATCAAGAAAACTGTACTATGGGATGGCTTTCTTCAACACCAGGGCTTCTCACATTTAACTTATCAGCCATTTCCAAAGGACAGCAATTGCAACTATCAGTTACAATTAGAATCTGTGGCCACAGTGAGGAAGCAGCCTCTATGAACCAATTTTAAATACCAGGACACATGTATAGTGAACATAATGATGGCCCACATAATTAGAACATATATAAATAGTGACAAACTAGTTCTACACACTTTTTATACACAAAATGTCGATCATCTTTAGGCAACGCTCCCAAATTGTAGTTTGCATGCCGAAGCTTAAAACATGATAACATGATTGTAGTTTGCATGCCGAAGCTTATTAATACCTGCCCCATATTTCAAGGACTCAAATGAAAAGAGTGTGTCTTTCCCAAGCTAGGAGATGTGTTTTTACTTGGAGGGTGTTAAAGATTGTGATGCTGTGTGCTTTTCAAAATAACTTTTCGTTTGAAAATGTATCAAAATGAGTTTTTTTAGATTTTTTTTCATTTTTGAAATCAACACATCAAAACCATCAGAAAGCACTAAAAACATCAATTTAATGATTTTTCAAAGCCAAAAGCACTTTTAAAAAAACACTTAAAAGCAGAATTAGAAACATATCAAACACCCCCTCAGTCTTAGAGATTGGAGTCTTACCATGTCAATTGAGTCATGTTTATATCATTTATGCCAGCATCCTGCAAAAATCTGCCAAGATTTGAAGAAACATAAGAGAGAAAATGTTCTTGTGCTCAAATTGCAACATAGAAATTGAGTCATGTTTATATCATTTATGCCAGCATCCTGCAAAAATCTGCCAAGATTTGAAGAAACATAAGAGAGAAAATGTTCTTGTGCTCAAATTGCAACATAAATATCACAAGATAACAGTTTGCAACCAGTAAAACAGAATTGTTGATATTTAGTGTATTAATGAATGTAAAGCCGTGCAATTAGGTTTCCTAGTTAGTAACATAAGAGATGACTGATCACATCCAATTCAGCATCCAATCATATTAGAATTGTTGAAACTTAGCAGTACTGTGATTAATCTTAACTTATGCAATTATGTTTCTGTAGTTTGTACATCTTAGATGATTAGTCACGTCCAATTCAGCAATCAATCATTTTTAGGTATGCTTCCAGTTCTAGTAGTCTACTTAACATAAACATGCCTCCATCTCAGAGTTTTGGGACAGATTGAAGTAATTTAACATTTCTTTTAAATTTGTTTATACAAGAAACAGATAGAAAATGGAAACCAATGAATAGTAATCTAGTATGATCTAATTATATAAGATATAACTAATAAATAGTAATCTAAAGTCACATAATTAACTGAGAGATTCATAAGATGTTAATAATAAAACAAATGAGAGAATACACAGAAGAAAAAAAGGAAAGCTTTGAGTTGGAGCTTGATAGCACAATAGACATCAATCAAGATGGCATTTGCACAACAAGAATCATAAATCATGTTTCAATCCTGAACTTGATGATAATGTTCAGTCTTTCAGAATTGCACATGTAGTAGGAAAAACCTTACCAAAGCAGCCTGTTAGTTCAATTTAAAATGGTTATAATGTACAACAAACATGGCAAAGAAGATAAAATACTTACTGAGGCAATGAACGATAAGGATGAAATACAACTAGATAAAAGTTAAGAGCTTCCAAAATCTTCATTTCCATCTCAAGTATCTCTTTGATCTCATATCTATACTTGTCATCAGAATCTGTGAGGCAACAGGGTCAAATTATAATAGTTTTAGCACTAAATATAACTACAATTTAAGAACTCAATGAATCAACCAATCAAGTTGCTAACAAGTGATTACATAATTTTTTTATGTAAAATGAAAGAACTCTGGCTTGAATTGTGCTCTCTTCTGCTTTTGATGCCAAATACAAGCAAGTTGGGGCTGCAAGACGTGGATCGTATTCTGACATGCTCTTTCTGGAAGCACAAAGAGAAATTAAGACTAGTGAGCTATATAATTTGGTCTAAAATCTACTGGCTGTTTCCTAGGCAATGCATCAGCTTTACTATTACACCTACAAATAAGAGGGCTGCTGATTTAAAGGGACCTAATGAAGAAAAAAGAGTAAAGTATATGATTAGAGAACTGAAGAAGTGGGTGAGAAAAACAGCAGGAAGAAGGCCTACGAGGCATTGCAGCCCAGGAGATTGTACCAGTGACAGAAGCTTCCAGCTAAATATGTAGGATGGCCGAATATACATTTTGAGATAAAAAAAAAAACCCTGAAACATTGAATAATAATTTTATGATTATCAATTTGTATGCATCGCATACCAAGTGCTCATGAATGCATATGATTGAAAATTGAAGAGTATTTTAGATGATTAGAAATGACAATTCGGCATTCAGATCTCAAAAGGGAGGTTAAAGTAAAGATTCTGGATGGTGACCATACTCTTTTTCTTACCATCAGAAATTATTTCATACCTGGTATAGACACGCCTCATATATGCAACTGCAGTAGCGACAACCCTGAAACATCGAATAATAATTTTAAAAAACATTCAATCGGTGAAACCTTATAAAAGGAAACCAGAGAAATCGAAAAGATCCCATGAGCACTTGGTTATAAAAAAATCAATTGGTTTCCCCCATCAATTCAGCGAGGGTGACAAAATGGAAATGCTAAATCATTTATTGTTTTCTTTATACAATCTCAAGTTATAAAAAAATCAATTGGTATATGACAAATGAAACTCATCACGGAAGAACATGGGATACTAGACAAGATAAGAAGAACATGTGAACTTTAGAAGAAAAAGGTCGAACCTTTGCCTCACTTTAACTTGTTGAGCCAAAATGCCTATATCTGAGGGTGGGAAATACAGAAAAAATAAATAAATGATATGTATATGCGAATTTCAAGAAAAGTAGTTGTAAGGATTGGATTGTTAAGGACAAACAGAAAACGCAAATTTCATGGGAGAAAAAACTTGACAGCAACAAATTAATTTCAAGAGTCCAAGTTTATCAGACACAAGAAATTCAAATGCAAAACTGCTTTCTGATAATAGATACAAGCATCACCACCACATATACAAACAATAAGAACCCACATGGCAGAATTTCATTTGCAATCTGATAACCACGCAGATTTCCGAGGTGAAAGCTAACAAAATAAGAAACTCAATAGCATCCCCCCACCAAATAAACAAATAAATAAAATAAAAGCGTACAAATTGCCATCTGCGTCTTGATGATCTTGAAATCTTCAAGAGTTATGCCCTTTTCTTTGTCTAGTGGGTGCACCACATCTACTTCTTCTTGGTCAAAAAGCTGCTTGCTGCACATAATCCAAGAACACATTATATAAACAAACACAAGAGAAATGCCTCAAAAGATACATAAAAAAAGATTGGCCCGTTAATGGCTTACTAGTGAGAGGAGGTCCAGAAATTGGCAGCCATTTTTAAGTGTGAGTCTGGTGGTGTTGTGTTTAGTCTATGGTTGATGTCTTGATGACTTATTTGCTTTCCATCGGAGAAGAAACCTCTGTTTAGTCCCAAATCATATATATTCATTCTCAATTACATCCCAAATCTAAATTCTACCAATTAAGTCCCAAATATTTCCTGTATTTCTCAATTCAGTCATTTTCTCAAAAACAAAAATAATTGTAATTCAAGTCTAATTTACGTATTTTATACACTCAAATAGCGCTAATTTCAAAAAAAAAAAAATAGTTCATGAGAATTAATATTTTCAGTCTAATGGGCATATTTATACACTAAAATTAATGAACATTAACTAAAATAGTTTTTTTTGAAACATTGTGGACTTAATTGAGAACTTTATAGGTTTATGGACTCAACTATATATATTTATATATTAAAATTAAATTAAAAAAAAATTAAAAATTAAAAAAATTATGAATTCATTCTTTACCAACTCTTAAACACTATTTACTATAAAAGTATTTTGTATTTTTTTAGTCTTTTAATTTTTTTAATATTGATTTTTTTTTCAATTTCATTATTTATCATTGTGTTAATTAGAAATTGTCTTTTATAATTTATTTTAAATTTTTTTTATAAAATTATCATGGTTTTAGCCTAAAAAAGCCGATGAATTTACTATTTACCACTCCATAAAATATTGTTTACTAGAATAGTGTTTTGTATTTTTATGGTCCTTTAATTTCTTTTTTAACATTGATTTTTTTTTCTAATTTATCTTTCAACATTGCGTTAATTAGAAATTAAATTTCATAATTGATTTTAATTTGCTTTTCACATCATTGTTTTTAAAAAAACCTTGATATTGTGTTGATGCACAATTTTATAAAAACAAATTCAATTTTATTGTTTGCTAAAGATTAAAAATAAGAAGACCAATATTGAAAGCAAAGAAAAATGACAACTTTTTTTTAGAAAGAATTGTGGTGTTAGGTTTTTTTTTTATTTGAAAAACTTTGCCTTAAGATGTTTTCAAATTTCTTTTTAGTTGGAAAATTATATTATGTAGTCCAACACTTCATTTTATCTACATTTTAGTCCTTGAGCTTGAGAGAAAAGATGAAGTCATTGAAAAATAGTGGAAGAGAGAGAAAAAGGTGGGTTAGCCGGATTTACTTGAAAAACAATTATCAAATATGGTGTTATAATGTTCCTAATGTGATCCAAATTACATCAAATAATCCATTAAAAGTTCCTAATGGGTCAATTAGGATAAAGAAGCACAAAAACACATTAAACGGACTTATTCAAAGTATTTAGGTCAATGTGAATTTTAAGGAGGCTACATCAAAAACAAATAATTATCATACCTTAGTCAATTTAATCTATTTACAAGAAGGGCACGATTCATCTACTCCATGGGCTTAATTAATCTTAACAACTATAGGCTTATTGGTTTCCATATGTTTTATGAATTCCTTATTATGTGTGGTTTCGCACGTGTAAGGCGTCGCAACGATCATCCTCCTAGATCAAGATGTTTAAGTGGTGTGAAAAGAATAACGAATTCTTTCCCTTTATGGTTTAAAAGGTTAGGAGTCTCCACCTAATATTTTGGTCACTAGGAACCATAACTGGTCTTTAAAGTCTGGATAAAAAGAATGATTATGTATAAGAATGATAATATCACCTCTAGTATATCCTACCTAAAGTAAGCTGCATTGCTTATTTGTCTGATTATTACTAAGACACTGTTGTGTTTTTTCTAATCATTAGTTTGTCTATTGGTTAAAGCAGGTCCACCCTAGTAGAGTGAACTATGACTTTACGAGTCAATCCTAGTCATTATAAAGCTAAAAACATATATTTTTTTTTCATATTTGTTTCTTTTAATATAAAGTATACGTCTTATGCCTAAGTTTATAATCTTTGATATTAAAAATAAGCAAATTGATTTTTTTGTATTTTTAAAATTTAGACCAACTCATCATGG
>Ga0307518_10003286_pt1 | contig 11671 bp, 12 predicted proteins | sample 25_EM_MG_FD_203889 | JGI IMG/M metagenome (GOLD analysis project Ga0307518, IMG submission 203889) | Populus trichocarpa ectomycorrhiza microbial communities from riparian zone in the Pacific Northwest, United States - 25_EM | ecosystem: Host-associated > Plants > Roots > Unclassified | place... | reverse complement strand
GACGTGGTAAATTAATAATTCATTAAATTTATAATATAATATATTTAAACAAGACAAACACATAGTTTCCACTAGACATGTAAATTAATAATTTCTTTGTATATTAAAATTATATATCATGTAACTCAATTAAATTAAAAGGTTTTTATAAAATATGACTCTAATATTAAATGTTTTATTTTGAAATTGATATCTTTTTAGTCTTGAAAAATATATAATGTGATTATTGTTTTAAATGTATAGTTGCTATGGACAAGCTTCAATATATAACTATATAAATTTATTTATTTTTGTTTTTCACGATATTTTTAGTAATTTTCTCGTCACTTAACAATTTTTAAGTTATCTTATTTTCTACTAGGTAGTTAAAAAATGCTCAACAATTTCAGTTTTTTATAAGAAAAGCATATAGAGTAATGATAATTTTTAATTTAAGAATTAAATAATATTCATACAATTACAATATATACCATATGTATTAAGCTCAATATTTTTTAATATTATAATAAATTGGTATTTATTAATTAATGTATAAATTAATAATTTTTTAAATTTATCTATTAAATAACATATCAATTAATTAATAAATTTTCATGGTGCTATTAATTTTAAATTTTTTACGTTCTAGATCACCATATAAACATTACAATGGTATCATCTCTATACACCTTAGATGTCCCTTTCTATATTTTTATCACCGCCTACTGCTAAATTGCGCTTTTAGGTACACAACACACCCCATATTTCGCGCTAAAAAATGGGCCCTCAACTGAAATCGTACAGTGAACAGACAGGAGCTCCACCCGTGCGCATTATTTCCCTTTGACACGTTGACAAACCCACGCTTTAAAACGCTACCTTGCGCCGGATTAGAAAATGCCCCTCTTAACCTGCTCAGACCCCCCAATCTCTCCCTTCCTCTCTCCCCCCCTCTCCCCCCCTCTCTCTCGCTCTCTAGCCTGGTGGTTTTGATTAGGGCAAAATCAAAAGAAAGTCTCTTGCTTTTACCAGGTTCTGTTTTTGTTTGGCTTACATTTATGTTACTTTTGCTTATTTTTTCCAGTTAATGTAGCTTAATCACAATGAAACACTGAACCCATGAAACAACTTCACAAAGCTAGAATCTTTGAACTGGGGTTTTCAAAATATGGGTTTTTTAGCTTGAATGGCAGTGAAGACTTACATACTTGAGCATGATATGGTGTAGCAATGGTGATTTTGTTGTGCTTTTGTAATTGGTGTTAATGTGAATAATTTTTTGAAATGGGTAACGTGGAAATACCCGAATGGTTAAAAGGGTTGCCTTTAGCACCTGAGTTTAGGCCAACTGATACTGAATTTGCAGACCCAATTGCTTACATATCGAAAATTGAGAAGGAAGCTAGTGCTTTTGGGATTTGTAAGATCATACCTCCATTGCCTAAACCTTCGAAAAGATATGTTTTCAGTAACTTGAATAAGGCGCTGTCTAAGTGTCCGGAATTGGGTGATGATGTGGACTTGTCGAATGGTGTTTTAAGGGATGGTGGTAATGATGGGGAGAATAGGGCGGTGTTTACTACTAGGCAGCAGGAGTTAGGGCAAAGTGCGAAGAAAGCAAAAGGGGTGGATAAGGAGAATCCCCAATCGGGTGTTCATCAGCAAGTTTGGCAAAGTGGCGAGGTTTATACGTTGGAACAGTTTGAGTCTAAGTCTAAGGCTTTTGCGAGGAGTTTGTTGGGTATGATTAAGGAGGTTAATCCATTGGCTGTGGAGGCATTGTTTTGGAAGGCAGCTTCTGAGAGGCCTATCTATGTGGAATATGCAAATGATGTGCCTGGTTCAGGATTTGGGGAACCCGAAGGTCACTTTCGATATTTTCAAAGACGGAGGAGGAAGAGGGCATCGTATCAGTCTTATCGCCGGAGTAGAGAAATCCCTGTTTGCCGGGAAAATGATATGGATGGTGTAAAGAATTCCCATAATGACGATGTTACTGTTAAGAATGAGCCAAGCATGTGTTTGAAGATGACACCGAGGTCATCTATGGCATCCGCAACTCCTTCTGCAGAGGATAGTTTGAAGTCTTCTAAGCAAAAGAGTGTAGCTGCATCTAATGATATGGAAGGTACTGCAGGCTGGAAGCTTTCAAATAGCCCTTGGAATCTGCAAGTGATTGCTCGCTCACCTGGCTCACTTACTCGTTTTATGCCAGATGATATCCCAGGTGTTACTTCTCCTATGGTCTATATTGGTATGTTGTTTAGTTGGTTTGCTTGGCATGTTGAGGATCATGAGCTTCACAGCATGAATTTTCTACATATTGGTTCTCCAAAGACTTGGTATGCTGTCCCTGGAGATTATGTATTTGCTTTTGAGGAAGTTATACGCACTAAGGCTTATGGTGGCAATATTGATCGACTAGGTATGTATTGATTTCTGACATGTTATTTATTATGACTGATACAAATCCTTTGTCACAACTTCCTTGAGATTATGCATTTTCTTATGAAGAAGTCCTCTTCCTTGTGCATTTTATTCACTTGATCTCTCTTTCTGCCTGGCCATTTTATTGCCAAAATCATTGCAAATAAATGGACTTCCAGAAAAGTAGTTGCGTTGGAGATATATCTTGTCAATGATTATGTCCTGCTATTTGATGCCATTTTGCATGTTTATTTGCAACCAGAGATATTTCACTGTTAGAAACTTCTCCAATCTGTTAGTCCATCATTCTCTCAAATTTCCACCTATTGTTATCCAGGTTCAATGTAGCTTCTCCAATTGGTGTTATGCTGCCTGGTTTCCTTTTTAACGGTAGACTAATCATGACTCTTAAGTTCATGGTTGTGGACTTCTAAACAATGGAAATAAATCTAACCCACAAAGAGGTATGAGATGTAAGAACGATTAGCTGTTTATGCCAAATTGGACCTGCCAGACCTGTTAAGGCAAACTGTCTAAATGTGTACCAGAATTGATGATAAACGAGGCCTGAATCAGGTTGCAAAGAATTTTTGTGATTAACTAATTTGTATCTTGCAGCTGCATTCTTTTTTCTTCTAGTTTTACAGTTAAAACAAACCAAAAGCTGGTTCATTTGTATTTTCTCAGATTTGGCAAGTTCTAGTAACTATGGTGAAAGGCATATTTGTTAGTCTGGCAACTTGTATCAACTCTGTTACAATGAAATGGTTTGTTTGAATCTGGAATTGTTAGGCATTAACTCCTATAAGTTTTTTTGTAACTTAAAATTCTGGTTTCTTTTTCTAGCTGCCCTGAGTCTGTTGGGTGAGAAGACAACCCTTCTGTCTCCTGAAGCAATTATTTCCTCAGGCATTCCTTGTTGTAGGTGGGTCATTCCGTTGATTTTTCATGAAAACTTAGATTTAGAGGTGGTCTTGATCTCGGGATTTGGTGGTTCTACTGACTGTAATTGTTTTTTCTGCAGGTTAGTACAGAATCCTGGTGAATTTGTTGTGACTTTTCCAAGGGCCTACCATGTAGGATTCAGCCATGGTATGCTTTATTGCCTTGTTTTATCCTCTCTTCCTTGAGATCACTTTTCTTTTATTTAAATTATTTTTTGTGTGGATTTTGATAGGTTTTAACTGTGGGGAAGCTGCCAACTTTGGAACTCCACAATGGCTTAAAGTAGCTAAGGAAGCTGCAGTCCGTAGAGCTGCCATGAACTATCTTCCCATGCTTTCTCATCAGCAGCTTCTATACCTGCTGACCATGTCTTTTGTTTCCAGGTCAGTGGATTATCGACTGTAGCTTTCTTGTGTGTTGTAGTTTATGAAACTTTCTCTATGAAGAATGTTTGCTCTTTCAGTTGAAATGGAAGCTTTGACCTGATGGAGCATAGATAAAACGCTTACTAGGTTAAAATTGATAATGATCGTTTTAGTTTTTCTAATTGCTTTCATGACATGTCTTATTAGGGTGATCAATAGAAAACTTTGAGATCCACGTGGCCTGTTTTAATTAATGTGTCCCATATTGTATTTCATTTTTTTCAGTCCATTTCAACAAGTTTGTATATACGTTTTGATTTCTATTTGAAATCAATTGTTTTTTCACTAGATGTTTAGGGTATTAACTAACTGGCCTTTTTATCAATCCTTCAACATGATTTTTTGCATACACTTGAATTACTTTTGTAAGATTTAGATATATCTGGCTAAATTCCATCTAGTTTACAAGCCCCATAACCACACAAATATTTTTCTGTCATGCAGTACTTTATGTTGTTATATTTGAACAGTTTCTGTGATGACCCCTCCTTTCATATTTTTATAAAGTTATCATTTGTATGCTTTATTGATTATTGTTGTTGGATTTCTTTTGATGCCAGAGTGCCAAGATCCTTACTACCAGGCGCTCGGAGTTCTCGTCTTAGAGATCGTCAGAGAGAAGAAAGAGAGTTGTCAGTAAAGAAGGCTTTTCTAGAAGACATGTTAAAGGAAAATGATGTTTTATCTGCTTTTCTTGAGAAAAATTCCACTTGTCATGTGGTGATATGGAACCCTGATTTGCTTCCTTGTGCAAGTAAAGAGTCTCAATTACTCAGCATAACTTCTACTATCACTACTACATCAAATGAAAATGCTTCCCATGTTCATTCTGACTTAAATAGTAATAGTAATGAGAATGATCTGTTTAAGGAGATGAGCTTGTATATGGAAACTCTCAATGATTTATACATGGAAGATGATTTATCGTGTGATTTTCAAGTTGATTCGGGGACATTAGCATGTGTGGCATGTGGAATCCTTGGTTTTCCATTTATGTCCGTTGTACAACCTTCGGAGAGAGCATTTATAGAACTTACGCCTGGGGATTATCTTTTGGCTCAAGAAGAGCCAGGAGTTACAAGAAGCGATAATGTTCAGCCCTCTTCAAACCCTGATATCTCTGTTAAAGGCTCCATTCCAGGTATTGAGTTTTTGTACTTTTATCTTACTTGATACTTGTGTATTCTTTTCTGCCACTTCCCATCTCTCTTTATTTTTCCTTTTCACACTTTCATTTTCGTGCATTTGATAATGACTTCTCACTTGATTTGGAATAGAGTTCTAGTAATAACTTCTCTGTAAAACATAAAATCTTATCAGAGCAAACATACTCTTATGTACAGCCGAGCCTCTCTGGGTGCTAAAGTTAATCGGTTTGTCCATTTTTCTGGCCCTGCAGATGATCATGCTCCTGTGAGTGATCTTTCTGTGTCCCTGAAGGATCTTCCAGCGCCAACAGGGTGGAACACTTCTCGTAAGTTTTTGAGACCTCGTATTTTCTGCCTGGAGCATGGTGTCCAAATTGAGGAGCTGTTACAGTCTAAAGGTGGAGCAAACATGCTTATAATTTGCCATTCAGGTGAGATGGGCTTACATTTTTTCTGTAGAGTCACTTGGTAAAATGAGATTTAACAGTACGCACATGCATGATGTGCTGTCCTATTCATTCTCTTTGGTATTTGCTATCTGTTTGTCGATTTGGTCAATGATTATTTTGCAAATTTTATATTGTAGACTATCAAAAGATAAAAGCTCATGCTTTTGCCATCGCGGAGGAAATTGAGAATCCTTTTAATTATAACGAGGTTCCTTTGGAAGCTGCATCCCAAGAAAATCTGAACTTGATAAATCTTGCAATCGATGATGAAGATCATCATGAATGTGGAGAAGATTGGACATCGAAACTGGGTATCAACTTACGGTATTGTGTAAAGATCAGAAAGAACTCTCCATCTAAGAAAGTTCAACATGCATTAGCATTGGGAGGATTATTCTCTGACAGAAGTCTCAGTTCAGATTTCTTAAACATCAAATGGCAATCTAGAAGATCTCGGTCAAGAATCAAGTTCAATCAGCCTGTCAATTGTAAACCATGCAAGATTATGGAAACAAACAAAGATGAATTGTTGGGGAATAAGTCAGATGGTCTCACTGACAAAAAAGAAAAAAAACTTATTCATTACACAAGAAGGAAGTACAAGGTAAAAATAGATTATTCCACAAATGGGCTTCGAAGATGCTCTAGAAGGTGCTTGGCAGAAGAAGTTTCAGGAGCTAGTGGTGATGATCCTGATAAGCATGCTGAACAAACTACTGTGATTTACCCTTGCAACATTGGGATTACCGGAAGTGGTTCTGCAGCATTTGGTTTTTCTCCCATTGAAGATTCTGAAATGCTGCATGAGGTCCAGGTGCTGGAAGCAGCTAGTGGTTTGACCTTGAATTCTGCTCCTTCACAAATTGCAGGTTCAATTCTCACTGCTACCATGGCTGTCGAAAGTGTTGCGGGGCAGATTGAGGATCAATTGCTGGAGGAATCAAACACCGAGAGGAACATTTGTAATGTAAAAGCCAGTGTTAGTTGTGAGATGGAGCATGAGATAAATGCCTCAGGAGGAACCAGTGAAAGACAGGATTTTTGCACCACAAAATGCTGCAGTCCATTTGACACTGCAGCTAATGAAAGATTTGAAATGCAGATAGAGGATCAAATTATGGGAAATGTCAACATTATGAGTGAGACTTGTGATTTGGTTTCAGAAGGACAACAAAGGATCCTGGATGATGATGATGATGCTTCAATGCATGAGGTTTCTGATCTTGCTAACTCAGCAAGTTTACATGTTTCTCACCTCCCTGTCGCACAAATGGCGAATGTAGTTGTGGAGAATTCATCCATTAACAATGAGGTTTCTCCTCCTGTGACTTTGGATAATGAAGTGCAGAGAGAGATCGAGACTAAAAGCAGAACCAATGGTGACCAATGCTCTTCAAGTGATGACACACTGATGAATCAACCTCCTACCACACCGGATGAAAGATGTGATCATGAGCAAGAGACCTGTGCAGCAGAAAATAAGATGCAGCAAGAAACTGAAATCACAAATGGGAGTAATGAGGAACTGGTTCTAAGTGATGTTATTAGTGGGCCTAATATTGTTCCTATGGATGAAAGTTCTGAATTTCATAGAGAGCCGCATGCTGCAGTGAACTTGTGCAATGGTGTGGCTTTTGAAAGTGGGGAGCAGCTGGTTTTTCTGACTACAAATGATTCTAACAAGGAACTTACTTCATGTTCTGGTACACAAATGGAAATAAATCCATCTACTGCGTCACCAGAATTCTCTAAACTAAATAGGCAGGACTCTGCTGAAAATGACTTGTGCAGTGGTTCTACTTTAGGCACTGTTGTACCACTAGAAATTCCAACTACAGACATAAGCACTGTGGAGGAATTTGCCCCTAATTCTGCAACCAAAAACCAAGTACTTGCTGAAGCTTCAAGAGAGATCTGTGTTATTCAAGACTTGTATTCTTGTATGGATTTAGAACCTGAAGTAGAGCAGGAAATTCAGTCCAATGATGGGGTGATTGGAGACAGTGTAGCACAGAAAATGCACGAGAGTTCAAGTTCTATTAACGAAGACAGACCTGTGTCTACTTGTGTTATTCTGGTAAATCAGCCTACTCCTTCCTCAGTTAAAAAATGTTGTGACATTGAATACAAATCTTGTGGTGGAGAAAGTGTGGTAAAATGCAATGAAGTTTGTTCATCTCAGGAGATTGAGAGCATTGAGTCCACTGTGGTAGACTTTAGATCAAATGCTGGAAAGGGCAGAAAAAGAAAGGGTGAAGTGGAGCAGCCAACAGAAAACAAGCTCAATAGCAATGGCTTCATCAGGAGTCCATGCGAAGGATTGAGACCAAGGGCAGGGAAAGATGCAACATGTAAGAGTGAGGTTGATGTTGGAAAATCAGCTGAGGAGAATCCAGTAACAAAGAGGTCAAGGAAACCTTCTGATGCTTCAGTTCCTCGCCCAAAAAGGAAAGAAATCACAAAGAGATCTCACAAGTGTAATCTAGAAGGCTGCCGCATGAGTTTTGAGACAAAGACAGAGTTACAGTTGCACAAGCGCAACCGATGCACATATGATGGATGTGGTAAGAAGTTTCGTTCCCACAAATATGCAATAGTTCATCAACGTGTTCATGAAGATGATAGACCGCTCAAGTGTCCATGGAAGGGTTGCTCCATGTCGTTCAAGTGGGCATGGGCCAGGATTGAGCATATTCGGGTGCACACTGGTGAGAAGCCATACCTGTGCAGGGTTGAAGGCTGTGGCCTTTCTTTCAGGTTTGTATCAGACTTCAGTCGGCACAGGAGGAAAACAGGACACTATTCAAACACACCTGCATGAAGATTTATTTTGTAATCAGGCTGGATCTGTATCATATGGAAATGAGAAATTGAATTTTGAGGCCAAATAGGCTTGCAAAGTCAATTGTAAAAACTTGAATATTGTAGGTTAGGGTTAGACTGATCCTTTTGTAGGGGGACATTCACAATTATTTGAATGCAGTGGTAGTTGAAAACCCTTTTTCCAGTTTCGATTCGTCTGGATCTTTCGATACCTATACCTTTTGAATAGGACTGGTGGTTGCAATGGCAGGAATAATTGCTTTAGAGGAATATCTTTTAGAGGTGTTACACTACATAACATCTTGAGGCCTCTCTGGTGGGTCAAAGTAGGTTTCCTTGAAGCTGGGTTATCATGAAACTACATTATTTATTGTCATGAAAGATATCAAGCTCCTATTCTCCTTTGAAATTTCCTGATACTCTGTTCATGAATGGATTTGTTTACTTGTTCTGTCTTTGTGTACCTTCTGTTCATTTCGTCAATATCGACTTTGGAATTGGCTAAGTACACACCAGATGCAATTAGGTTTTCAACTCATTTCCAGGATCATCCTGTCCACTACCCAAATGCTAGTGTTTTTTTAACCGATTTTCTGGATCATATGCAATTTACACATGATCATCCATTTTCCCATGAGCATAGCAACTTTACAGGAAAAATCCCACAAAAATTATATTGACAAACCTATCCTTCCAAAACACACTAAAAAGTAAGAACCTCAAATATAAGACCCCCACGTACCCACTCCACTCCCCATCCTTCCCATTGCTTCCGTCACTCACAAAATCTCCCCGCTTCTCTAGAAACTCCCAATTTCCATTTCCACTAAAATGGCAGCAGCAGCACCGCCGCCGCCACCAACCCCTGCGCCTTCCGCCCCTACAGGCCTCCCAGACTCTGACTCAACACCAGTAGGCCACCCTCTCTTCTCCCGGATCCGCTTAGCAACACCACTGGACGTACCTAACATCCAAAAACTCATCCACCAAATGGCCATCTTTGAAAAGCTAACCCACCTTTTCACTGCCACAGAATCCGACCTTGCCTCTACCCTATTCAAGTCTCCACCTTTCCAGTCTTTCACCATCTTCCTTCTTGAAGTCTCCTCACGCCCTTTTGAAAAAGACTCGAACCTGCACTCTCAAAACTTCACTCCCATTGAAAGAATCATCAATCTTGATCATTCTTTAAGTGACCCAGAAGCTGAAACATTCAGAAATGGGATCAATGGAGATGCTGTGGTTGCTGGGTTTGTTTTGTTTTTTCCAAACTACTCAACTTTTTTGGGGAAACCAGGGTTTTATGTGGAGGATTTGTTCGTGAGAGAGTGCTATAGGAGAAAGGGACTCGGGAAGATGTTGCTTTCTGCTGTGGCTTCACAGGCTGTGAAAATGGGGTATGGTAGGGTGGAATGGGTGGTTCTTGACTGGAATGTTAATGCCATCAAGTTTTATGAGGAAATGGGTGCTAATGTTTTGCCTGAATGGAGGATTTGCAGGATTACTGGCCCTGCTCTTGAGGCTTATCGTGATGCTATTTGAAGTGAGTTTCCTTGTGTTTTCTCGAGGAGTTAGGGCATGTTGGGTGTTCTGTTGTGTGATTATGCGTCAAGAGATCATATCATGACTCTATGCTTTTCATGTTTCTATTTACTGCAAGTAATCTCTAGTCTGTTGATCCAAAAAAAGAAAAAAGAAGGAATTTCAGTCTTACTCTTGTTAACTTTATATGCAAATCTTAATGTTTATTGAACTCGACACTGGATAAAAATTGTGACTTTGTTGATCTCCAATTTCCTTTTGTTTTGTCAAATGTCGTTTGTCTTCTGATATGTTTGATGATTGTTCGGTTACTGATCTTTATCCATATTGGAATCCAGAGAAGGAAATCGTGATAGGGTTTGTAAGAACTTTGAGTTTTGTATGTTTGTTTCTTTTCAACTTTGAAACAGTGCAAGATGAATCTAACATTGACTTTAAAGATGAAGCTTGAGTTGAATTTTGATCCGACCTGGTGACACCGTTTCCTAGCAACATTTTGATGGTTGAGGTTCTTACTTGCAATTTGTTTGAGATCTATGGTGGCTGTGAATTTCCTTGTGCACTTAAAAATTAGTCAAAGAGTAGGTCACAAGATTTTTATATCATAACTTCTTGAAAAAACGTCACTGTTCATATGACGTTAAACGGCTGTTTTTCTTTATCAATCAAACTCTTCCATGGCCTAATTAAAAAGAAAATAGGCAAATTCAGAGATAGGAGATGTAAAACAAATTTTATTTTTATCAAAAAATTTATATTCTTAGTCCAATGATGAGGCATGGAGAGGAAAGAGAGACTTGAATATCCAAGTGTTTGAGCTTTGTTTTTATGAAGCCTGTCTTGTTTTTTTTCCAATTAATATGTGTCTAATATTAAAAGCAAAATCATGAATATTCAATTAACATAAAATTTATGTTGTTTTAAATATTTTAAATATAATTTTAGTGTATTTATTAATATTTTTTTCTTTAATTATATACAAAATATTATGAAATGTTTTATTTCAATTGTTTTTACTTTTTAGGACCATAATGCATTTTTGTTTAAGAAATAGTGTTTATGATCTGTTTGGTAACTCGGTGCAAACCGTGTTTTTAAAAAAATTTAATTTTTTTTTAACTAAAATTTAATATGTTTTGGATCGTTTTAATATGTTGATATCAAAAATAATTTTAAAAAAATAAAAAAACATCATTGACATGTATTTCGACACGAAAAATTATTTGAAAAGCAACCACATCCACACTGTCAAGCTAGTTTTTATTAAACATATTGATATTAGGTTAACTTCTTTTTATTTTATGTGTATTTTTTTTTTTATTTTATGTGTATTTTTTTATTATTAAATAAAAATAGTTTTAAAAAGTACAAGGTCAGATTTTTTAAATTTAACCCGAGTTTAATAATAAAATTAAAAGTTTTTCATAATTGTAATATTTTTTTGTTTATATATAATTTTTTTTAATCTGACGCGCTGTAATCTCCAGGGATGTCCCTGGAACCATCTCCATCTTTGATTTCTTCAGACGATTAAAGTGGATTTAATCTGACGACACGGCATGACTAGGAATTTGTGAGAAACCGAAAGGTGTCAATTGTTTTGTTTTTTTGCTTTCCCCCACAGTCTCTGACTTCTGTTGTCTGTTGGATGCTGTCATGTGGCATGTGGCGAGTGGCTCATAGTTACGTAGCACAAAAGGGTCATGACTCATCCTGTTTGTGTTTATCATCGAGTTTTAGCCTTTTTATTTTTTTTTGTTTTAATTTATTTTTTTTTAATCGTTTTAACATGCAAAATCCACTTTAAAAAGTATATGGCACCACGTTTTCAAAAACTTTTCTGAAGAGATGTTAGGATATGCCGCGTGGCTTGCTTTGTGTCACTTTCTTGAGATCCGAGCTCTAAGTAATCTAAACAGCAAAAGGACTCTTT